>OMLO01004891.1_pt1 | contig 11223 bp, 7 predicted proteins | sample 1674811 | NCBI WGS metagenome assembly OMLO01 (sample SAMN06265003, study PRJEB25207) | coral metagenome | isolation source: Coral host | place: Mexico:La Bocana,Puerto Morelos, Mexico | collected 2008-11-13 | reverse complement strand
AGTGGGAAGTCAAATAGAAAGGGTAAATTTCGCATGAATTTTATTTCGGACCAAAAAGTGTCCGAAAATGAAACCCTATTAGCTTCCGAATATTTATAATACAGTATAAAACTCTTTAGGTAGAAAATGTAAAATCCCTTCCTCTTGGTTGGCCCGGTTTTATCGGATAATGTCCTTGGTTAGTCTCCTTGTGTCTGACTGGCCAGAAGTGGAGAGAACCCTAAATGAATCAGTTGCAAGTTGCTTTGTAAAAATACACGCACGCCACGTTCAAGTTGTTATCTTGTTTATTTTCATCAGAACCCGACATCAGACTTGACCTTCTATGAAAGCAAATAAAATGTTTAAGACTGAATAGCTTGCATGCTTGAGGGCCTGATAGTTTCTTCAGTACGGGGAAGCGATTTTCTTCTGTGAATTGCGCATAAGATATCTTTGACAGCCACACGAATTCTCTTGAGTCGCCAAGAATACAACACAGGATTCAAGGCCGAATTCATGTAGACCAAGGTCCAAGAAGCTTCGAATGCAATTTTCACAGATTTATTGGTTCTGGACAGTGGAAATACGATAGCTAAAGAGATGTATGGAAGATAACACAAAAGAAGAATAACATAAACGTAGAACATGGTCAGTGACGAGGTTCTGAATCGCAGGATGTTTATAAGTCCTGTGCTTGGGATTCGGCCCAGCTGTAGTACGTTTATCTGCCTTTTGTGCCGCTGAACAACGCGATAAATCTTCACATACAGCACTGCGTTTACTGCAAAGCAACTAAGAGCGATGAATGATCCAAAAAATTCATCATACGCTGGGAATAACAACGTCACAGCACATATTGCAACTGATGCTACGCAAAGAAAACCAAGAAAGCAACACGTCCGTCGTTCTGTAATGAACTCGTTGTATCGCAAATGAAGACGCAAGGCAAGGTATCTGTCAGCGCTGAGGACAGTGACTGTCAATAGCGAAAACAGACACAAGATGGCAGATAAAAACACCGTCACTGAAATGAGAATATCTTGCCTCCTGTTTTCCTCGATGAAGTCAAACTGGACAAGTCTCCAGGCAATGTACATCGGTTGAACGACAAGTCCAACACAAAGATCGGACAAAGCAAGGTTGATTAAAATAACATTAGAAGGCGAAACGAGAGACGGGTTCCTGAAAAATGAGACGAGAATCAGCGAGTTTCCAACTACTGCAAGCAAAGAAAGCGGAATGTTTATCGCGGCATTGACGACAAAACGAATAGAATCGCCTGCCATTTTGGGTCGGAATCAGGTGATGGGTTTTCTTTCCTTCAGGTAATTTAACTTAAACATTAAAAGGTGTCGCAAAGATATCGAAGTCTCCTGAACTTTAAGGCTACCAAAACGTTGGTGAAATTTAATCAGTTTTCACTATTTGCTTACATTTTTATGTGTTTCCTGATCCTCAATAACAAAATGGAAAAACTAATTAGGTAAAAGCAATCTTCAGCCAAGTTCGCAAGCAAAAAAAAACTCTGGTATTGAAATCATAAAGACGTTTATTCCGATGACTGACAGATATGCCAATCTACGTGGTCCGTGAAATACGTGGATGTATACAGCATGTTGTAATATCAGTTGCTTTACGGAAACGATTACATGAGAAATCTCGAAGTAAAAATATATACATTGTCAAAAGATTTTGAGTTACTCAGTGAACCCTCGAGGAAAAGCCAGTAAGACAATTAAGTTAATATCATTTATTAGCACAATGAAAGTTGTTGACAAAAAAACTGGCCAATTTATCTTAACATCAATAGCCCTTTTCATCTTGGGCAGTTTGTTGCCTCATTTCAGACCATGTGATGATACTCTTGGGAATTCTTGCTTTCAAATTTTCAAGTAGTCGCGTGGAAAAAAAATTGTTAAAAAAAAACAGTTCTCTAGAGAATATCACGTGATCTGTTATGGGGGAAAACAAACGCCCAAGCTAAAAAGGTGTATTAAGTGAAAGTCGGTATCATTAGCAGTTTTTATAATTGTTTTCTCCGCAGCTGTATTTGTGCGTCGTGAATGGTGTATTCAATCAATCAATCAAACAATCAACTTATTAGTGTCATGCGTGGGAGAAGGTTACTCTCACTATCCGAGACAAAAGCTCATGAATAAAATGCATGAAATATAACGAAAAAATAACGATTAAATAAGAGAAACAAATTATTAAACATCAGTCAAGTAAATAAAATTATAAATGAAATAAACTTAATGAAAGAATTTATAAATTTAGCGGGCTGTCTACTGCGAGATCCACTTACAATGTTTTCGTTCCGAAAATGATATTTTGCCACGTTTACTTTATCTTCACGGCAAACAAACGTGAAATACATGACCTAATGTATTAAAACGTGTTTGTTTTGTTTGTTTTCTTTTTTTGTCATTTATAAGTGTATTTACAAAATATCAATGTACAAGGCAAGGAAGATAACGGAAGCTAATAAGGCTTATGTAAAGGGCTTCCGGGGGGTACCTTAAAATACCCAAGACTTTACAAAAGAGTAAAAATGCTGTCACCGGCACCCAAAATGATTATAATCTGGGATAAAAAGTAGTTAAGCAAAGCTAAACGCGTAAATACTCAAAAGCAAAGGAAGACAAAAAATGTGGAAAAGCATATACAAGCACACATGCTTATACTAACAACAATTTCGAATTGCCTTCCTTTGTCCTTGACGTCTACGTCAATCATTTGAACCCATTCCTCGTGATTTGAAATGGTTTCCTAACCGTTCAGACTCACCGTTGAGATGCAATAAAATAATGTATTATTAACCTCAGTTTTCTCTTTGTCCCTACTCTAAGTTTGTACGTATCCTCGTTTTTTTCCCTCAGGTTTATGATTCGACATGATAAGAGCAGGTAATGCCATTCCAGCCCAATTGGCAAAATTATTAAAAAGTTAAAAAGGAACAAAGGACGGTACTTACAGTACGAATCATGAAGACATGGTTGTAAGACGGCATCAATTTTACTAACCACTGAAACCATTGCAGTCTCTAAGAACAGGATTACTCCGGGGGTGGGGGGGTACTCCCACGTGAAAAGGGGTGCGGATGCTCCTTATTAAACCCTTACAGGAAACAAATCTGGGCGTGGCTCGAGCTATATGTGACCCCTAAAAGACACCACTTAAAACAGAACAGGCTTGATTACCAGAAGCTGTTTAGGAAAGGAGGCAGTGCTAGTTGGCCAGTCTTGAGAGACAACAACAACAACAACAACAATCCAAAATAAAACCAGAATACTTGTTTTATACCCTGATGACGATGACAATGAGCATGCATGGCCCGACCCTTTCATACGAAGTCTTCCCAAGGGGGATTGCTCCCTGAATAATATTTATTTACTGATTTATTGCTTAACTTTAGGGATTTTTGCCACAGAAGAGACTTCCATTACTAATATTACTGTATGACCCTGTTTATCGAATACCTCAATGATGCTATGGCTATACTGATTTCCCCTTGACCAGTCCCCTAAACTGACTCTTGGCAGTTTGGAAGTCTGGGGATCAGCACATGCTTCAGTGGCAAGAATGAAATGATCAGGAAATCTGTTCAAGGAAGAAACACAAAACACTAAAGAGAATATAAACGTGAAGCAGGAAATGTGGCTACAAATAAAAGGTAACCAAGAGCTGAACAATTCTACTAACCATCCCACCTTTCCATTTTCCAATCCCAATGGGTATGTATTTTGACAAGCAGATCTCAAAGTTTGCTTGCCCTGGGCAAGTATTCATTTTTTATTCAGTTGGCAGATGATTTACCTGGGCCCTTGTTTCAGTCAGGGTGTGTTGGTACAATAAAATTGTATAAATTATAATGAGCTAACAAGGTTCAAGAGGTATTCATAGATTAATAGCTAAACATAAATGATTGAAGTACATCTAATCACCTGTTATGAGCGTCTGTGAGAACTTTAGCAGGTATGTACTTGTCTTCATACCAGTGGACGCCAATTCCAGCAACATACTTTGCTGCCACTGGATCACTGAGTATGGTGTCAACCCAGGATGGCAAAAATAGTCGTGAATCATCAAGCATAATGATTTTTACATCAGCATGACCTCGCAATGACAACATTGGACCCAAGTCCTCTTTGATGAAATCTCTTTCCATTTCAGCTGTGTACCCCATGCACTGGAAACTGAAACTGCGAAATGGACAAAAGAAATTGAAAAAATAAAAGAAACTTTAAAAAAAGACAACACTCTAAACAAAAAGTATCATTGGCTCTTTAAGAATGATGACAGTGCATGTTAAAATCTCTTTTATGAGTCTTCCTCAGGGTTTTCAAATTTAGCTGGTGCCTGGTGCAAATAATCGGCTACTTCAAGCATCTATGCCAGGTACTTTTTGTATTCCAAATTTTATCATTGTACAATTATTCTGTTTCACCAATCTTGATCTGATCTTTTTGAGGAAATAAATTAACGCCAACAGATGAAAAAAATTAATAAACAGTGCGTCTATTATATGTACCTTTTGAGCTTTTGAGCTACTCATGTGCACGGACTGTCATTTGAAAGTGCAAATTTCTTCTCATGTGCACAGTTTTCAAGATATGAAGCAAAGGCAGCGAACGATGCTGTTTTCTTGCCACAGCCCAGAAGTCATAAAAACAACAAACTGGGAAAATTTCAAGGCACCCTAATTTTCAATTTTTCTTCAGGGGGAGCACCTGATTCCACCGGGGACACACCCTACCCAACAAGGCCGCCCTCATCAAGATGAGATAGTACTCCAGCTACTTTACAATTTCCTCCTGCTACTTTTTTCAATTTGAAAACCCTGCTTCTTAAAGTAACAAAAAAATGTGAAGTAATATTAACAAAACTTGCAGAAATCTTACAAAGGAATGAATCCATCAGAAGGTTCATTTTGTGCTGTAACTGCCCAGATCTTTACTCCTCTGTCATTGTACGCCTCAATGAACTTGGCAAAATACAGAGCCCAGGCTTTGTGGTATTTATCGCCGGCCTTGCCTTTCAATTGACCAAAACCAGTCATCTTGTCATTTGTTTTCATCCATGCAGGGGCGGACCATGGACTTCCAAAAAATGTGATATTTCTCTTACTTAACTTCATTGCATTTAATATCAGAGGGATTTTAAAATTCAAGTCTTCTTCTGCAAGGCTAAAGTTGGCCATCTCAAGGTCACCCACATCATCATTGTAGGAGTATAGTCTTGTGGAAAAATCACAACTGGCCATGGGGATGCGACCAATAGTGTATTCTATACCTTCAACTGAGTAATATGAAGAAAGGAGTTTCTGCCTCAATGTGTGGCTGATATTTTGAATATTAATAGTGGCAGCATCTGTTAATCAAAAAAAGGAACAGGAAGAAAACAAAATGTTTTTGACTATAGATGTCTATGTGCAATGTAAATTAGTAAACAAAATTTGAAATTCATTTGTTCAACAAAGATGGGTTAGAAATTGGATAAGCAGTGTAAGACTTCTTTGGTTGTTTCACAAACTTTTGGCCTCTGTACAGTGTCACAACACTACATTTCCCTATTTAGGGTTGGTGTAAAATATGATTGCATATTTTTTTATTTTAGTCATGCAGTGACATTTACTTGTATACTTTCAATTTTCCAAGAGAGAATGAGACAATATCTTGGGAAGTACCAGTATATTGTGTCTAACAGTCAGATTATCCGGCTCCTTTAACTGCCTTTAGGAGGAGTTTTGGATATTTGAGACACTTTTATACTTGGGAGCTGTTAGATCTTTGAGCTCACCAGTTATTTTAAGTCGAGGTAGTGCTGCTTTGGTTTGGCATCTCTGGAGATATACAGTGGGGATGGTAAGCATCGGAAGTCTATTGGATTCGCCTGCCCTAGAAATCAGCTCTAACTCCGACCAATAAGTAGCAAAACTCCCCAAACCACAACAGTCAACCTCCCTGGGCGCCTTGTTCAATTGATCTTAATTGAATGGCTCATTTTTATGAAGCTCACCATAAAAAATTACATTTTTTTTCTCTCATGTGGATTCTACGGTTCTTTGCAACTGGCCTAACTAAACCCCTTCGAATCAGGTTCACGTACGAATTCCACGCACCTGTGAATGCGCCTCCAAAGCCAAGCATCTTTTGAAATGAAACGCTTGAATTCACGGTCACCTGTGCACCAGTTTGCGCTGATTTTAAATTTAAACTCTCATTAAACCTTGATGTCGTCAAACGGAAACGATCTCCAGACTTCGTGCTCGTGTAAACTGCATATGCTTTCGGCGAGAGAGGACTTCCATCGCTAAACGAGTCGCAGTACTTTTCCGAGCAGACACAAACAGTTCCTCCATGTCCAAAATCTTTGCTGATGCACACAGAATACTTCGGAGGAGAGAAAGAGCTTGTACAAACAATGAAGAGTCCCAAAAACGTGCAAAAAGTTGATAACAGCGACATTTTGAATTGCAACGACCAAGGCGATTGCCTAGTGACCAAGAGGCTAAGTTTTCCACGAGACAATGTCACAGTTTGTCACGCAAGTACCAACAATCGCGTTTGTTGTTTAAAATATCAATCCTTGTGAAGTTCTAGTTTTATCATCTGCAAGACCCTCTAAAAACGTGACGTTTTGCAACGTTTTAGCTCGACAGGGTTCCTCATTATGTAAGAGAGTACGTCTGAATTTCCAAGTTTGTGCGTTGCGTGACATTAAAAACGCTCTCGAGCAGGGCAAAAGATGAGTTATTGCTCAAGTTTTGGATAACTAAACAGTTCTTGCTGTAGAAGAAATATTGATTTCAATGTCTCGTAGCTCTAGAGTAATATCATTTTGTTTCGATGGCAGAACTCAATGACAGATGTATAATGTTTTAGTTACTTTACGGTTGTTGCCCATGTCATGGGAACCAACATGGCGTCTCCGTACAAAGCTCTATAAATTTGGGTTTTCCAAATAACGCGCGAAAGAGTTACCGCAGATCTAAATCTTGGCGAGGCTGTTTAAATAACAATCATCTTTCATATCCCAGTTTCTTGACTTGATTTATTGCATGGTTACGTTTTTCTATTATTGATGGCGTGACACTGCACTGCAAACCAAACACTGGCAAATGACGTTACGTGACATATTTACCTGCAGTGAATGCTGGGACCTCTTTTCGGCGCGAATTTCGACAACAACTCTGATGTCTTCAGAGTTTGACACTCGTCATGCCTTTTAATTTTTAACCATTTTAACGTTTTTAGAAGTTCTAAGTGTGTCCTATTTTAGCTCCAGTAGCAGTTTTATGGATAGGGAGCTATATGACGCGATCGAAGCAGAAAATTACAGGTAAACTTGGTTTTTAACGGATGTTTGATCGGTCGCCATCTTGCGTTCGCTCTTGTCATGTAGAGTTTGCAGGTTGACAGCTGAAAAACTAATCCTGTGTTATTTTTCAGTGTTGCCAGAGATCTGTGTTTGAAAGGTGCCAAAGCAGATAGAATAATAGACGGCATTACAGCTCTTCACCTTCTGTCTGGACATGAAAGCCAAGAAGCTTCACACGTTTTAGAAGTGTGTGTAAACCAAGCTAAATGTAATCCTAATGTCAAGTCCATCGAAGGGCTGACCCCAGTCCATGTGGCTTCCCTATGGGGCAGATATCGCAACTTAGAAATTTTGACAACACATGGTGGAGATATCAATGAAACTGATGACGAGGGAAATAATGCCCTGGATTTTACCGAGGATGCGCAATGTATCAGGCTACTGCTTGAACTTGAGAGTTCAGAACAGAGTCACGTCTGTGCAAATACACTTCAAATGCAAAATGCAGGATTAAACGAACAGCGTGTTTGTTTAAAGACCACAAATGACAAGGATTCTGAGTTTTCAGAATCATTCTACACAGCAATAGACAATGAAAGTATGCTTGATCATACAGAAGTGACATTTCCCAAACTGCATCCATGGAATGCTAATCGTTCTTCAATATGTGGCCTTGACAAGACTGTTGTGGATGGCTTTAAGAACCTTAGTATTTCCAGTTACAGGTACAATGTTTTAAAATTACTTTACTGAGCATATTCCTATCTACACAGTTGTCATATTATATAAAGCTTCAAAGAAGCTGACTACATTATAATAATATTATTCCAGGAGTAGTTCATCACATGGCTGTTGTCTTGTAAGGTGGCTCTTAAAAACTGATGGGTCATTAAAACCACTATTTATTAATAATTATTATTGCTACAATCACAGGATCAAAAAACTGCCCAATTATCGGTGAACATGTTCATGTTGGTATCATTTTTTTTACATTGCCATGGTAACAGCACGTCCTGCTGAAAACACCCTTAAAGTGCTTATAATTTACAAACAGCATGGTGGAAACCATTTTTTTATTATCAAAATTGGTTAACAGGGTAAGATGCAACTTTCTGCAACCAAGACATGCTATTTCTTTGGAAATATATTATGTCACGAAAAATGAGACTAACATGTTCACCAGTGATTAGGCAGGTTTTTGATTCCATGATTGTACAATCAACTGTCAAAATTATGGTCATTATAATGACCCATCAAATCTATTGAAGTCTTGGAAAGTGCTGGAGATTGTTTTGAGCCATCATAAGGTTAGTTGAATCCCATGCATGTTATATCTGAGAGTCATAGTGGCCTAGTGGTGGGTTCTCGCCCTGCACATAGCTGGGATCATTGTGTAGTTTTCTTGAGTAAGACACTTATTCTTGCAATGCCTCTCTCTACTGACAGGTGTATAAATGGCCACTAACTAATTTAATGCTGGTGATAGCCCTGTGTGCGACTCGCATCCTATCGGGGGGATGGGAGGAGGAATACTACTACTTGTAGTTGCTTAGTGCCACGGAAAGTAGGATAAGCTGTAGTGGTATGAACCACTTGGCCTGACAAATACATTTGGAGTTCTTCACATTCTTGTTTACCCAGTTGTTGCTTGTGTATCTGGCCTCATCATCAGCTTCAGTTCAAAACATTTTTTATAACACCTATAAAGCTGTGCCCTTCCCCCTGGTTAGTGGTATAAGCCTCCAATTTATAAGCCCAACCAAAACTCCCTATAACCCAAATTTTATTGTTTGTAGATTACTTCAGCCATTTAGACCTGTCCATTAATTTCTTATTTAGCTTTGTGCACGATCAAACCATAGACAAGACAAGTGAACAAGGAGTATTTGAACAACAGAGCTTTCATGAGAATGGTAGGTGCCTTAGATAAGTTAGGACTGACGTGCCTGCAAATTATTCTGTAGCATCTTAACAATGTAGGTCAATTCCAAAAATACTAAGTTCTCATTGTCTTTGTTAGCACTCTGGTCAAGTTTCTTAAAACACTGATGTCAAAAGTTGAATGTAAACTAGTAATTATTTAGTATGTGGTTTTGGGAAGTATTGATGTTTTGCAACTTAAAAATTAAGTGGTGACTTATTTAAATTTTGAAAGACTTGCATGAAAAAAGCTACTCTAACCCACCCAGCCTCAGAGTTCTTGCAGTCTCTTGAAAATCAGAACATGAGCATGGAACAAGCCTGGAGCAGGGTACTCCCTTATATGGGCTATGTAGGTATATGCAGCCCCAAAGGGTAGGGTATAGATTTTGGCCATTTTGGTCATAAAGAAGGGTAAGGTTTTGCACTCTAATCTAGAATTGGGTATGTTCTTTTACATGTAGAAGAAGCTACTTTTTGATCACTATCAGTAACACCATCAGCATAAGCCCACTCATAAATTATATTTAGGTTAACAGTGCCAGCTGCAGTGGTTGTAAATAGTGTATCAATTTTTTCTTCAGCTTATAATTTTGGACATAAATGGGGTAAGGGTTTTGGGAAGTGGGCCACACCCCGGGGGAACAATGATTTTATGACATAACGTGATAGCGACAAGATGATACTGCAGCAATTCTCATCAACACCACCCTGCACTGACATCTGCAGGTTTTGTTGGATCCTACATGTAAGAGAAAAGTGTTACTGAAAGCAGTCTAGCCTTACCTTGTTTTTATGTGACATACATGTAATTTGTCCCTGCAATTTCTCATAAAAATAGAATGATCTTTAGTTATTTGGTGAAAATTTCTATCTTATATTATTTCTTACAGTTGATCCAATATTTTAAGTACCACATGATTACTCTTTAATTCTGTTCTTGATCAGCTGCTTGTTGTGATATCTTCCCTAGATCTATTCTGGTTCCTTCTTAGGTTTGATTATGAGCTTCAGTTCAGGAAATGAGTTAATAAATGTTTCTTCAATGTCATTTAGCAGGCCCTGACTAATTGCATAGTTTCTTTTTTTCTCAGATTCAATAAATGAAGACCTTGCATCTGAATTTGGTGACAGTACAATTTTCTATGACTGGAAGGAATGCAGCGCGGTATTCGACCAATCCATTTTAAATGAATCTGTAATTGTTTCAGAGAGTCTTCGAAAACTCTCTGATAGTGAGCTAAGGAAAGAACTACAAAAATATGGAGAAATTCCTGGTCCTATCATGCCAAGCACAAGAAATGTCTACATCAAAAGGCTGGCTAGACTTCATAGTGGTGCAACTTATTCAAAGGTAATATTTCTCCAAACTGTATTGTACAGAATGGGAAAAAGCACAAAGTCTAGACACAAGTGTGAAACATGAGCAAGGACTCCTTAAAATTACATTACAGTTTACTTAGAGGGAAGGCCACATCAGTCTCAGGTGCTCCTTATGTCGGCCCCCTATCGCAGTTCAATTGTAAATATTTGTAGATGTTGGTTTTTGTGAAAGGAGGAAAACCAGAAAATCCTCGGACCAGCAAACTCAACTTACATATGGCATCAAGGTGGATTGGTGTGAGGTGAGCGCTCTTACTGCTTCACCAACCCTGCTCCTCCTTGCTCATGTATCACGCTTTGAACTCTGCCATGCAATGTTGCCTGCTCACATAGCAGAATAAAGAAGGGAGGAGGAGGTGAACTAGAATGGTCATGTCAGGTTGTGGCAATAGATTTGATAACATAACCAGTCCTCTGGCTTTTATTCTCTTAGTACCAATACATCAATGTGGGGCCTTTTTATTCTCGAAAAGATCAATCAGAGAGGAGATAGTTGCTTCATTGGGGCAAACAAAGCACAAAGAGACTACCACAGGGTGGGATGTTAGTCAATTGAAAGTTACTCCCCTAGAATATTGTCAGATATCCATATAATATACATGTACCCCTGAGGGATGA
>OMLO01004890.1_pt1 | contig 11225 bp, 4 predicted proteins | sample 1674811 | NCBI WGS metagenome assembly OMLO01 (sample SAMN06265003, study PRJEB25207) | coral metagenome | isolation source: Coral host | place: Mexico:La Bocana,Puerto Morelos, Mexico | collected 2008-11-13 | reverse complement strand
GTCCTTTCAAGTTTCGCAAATTTAAAATTCTTACCGCTGCGAAAAAAACTGGTCTAACAGGTTTCCCTGAAGAACGAACTCCGACCAAAGTAAAATGTTTACTACCAGTCTGCCTTCAAGGACTTCAAGCTAACCGAACTGTCAGAAAAAAGTTCAATATTCCCACAAACAGGCAATAAGAAACGGCTTAAATGAAGCAATACTGCTTATGTGAATAAAAGAAGCTTTACTTTCAAGAGAAAATATTGTGTCTTTCATGTAACCAAGAATTTTTAACGTACAACCAGTAAAATATCCCGGGGATTACTCCTCTATATGGGCTATATAGGTATTTGCAACTTCAAAGGCTTTGATTTTTAGCCGTTTTGGTCATAAATTGGGTATCTATTTTAGTCTTCAATTTTGTTTTTAGAAGCTTCTTCTTCACCATGGTACTTGCCGCAACGGCTAGTCACGCGCTCCGGGGAAAACATTACAGGACAGGTCTGAAACAGGGTAATGATCTAAGAGACAGGTCATAAATTGGGTATCAAAATTTTGGTCAGGTCATAAATAGGGTAGGAAAAATCGTAGATTTTGGTCATAAATAGGGTAAGGGTTTTGGGAAGCCGGACGCACACCCCTATCCAATTTTTCTGGAAGTACCCCGCCCGTTTTGGTCATAAATTGGGTATCGATTTTTGCACTCTAGTCTTCAATTTTGTTTTTAGAAGCTTCTTCTTCACCATGGTACTTGCCGCAACGGCATTCACGCGCTCCGGGGAAAACATTACAGGACAGATCATAAATAGGGTAAGGGTTTTGGGAAGCCGGACGCACACCCTATCCAATTTTTCTGGAAGTACCCCGCCCCCCGGGAAAAAATAACCACATTGTAAGAACTTGCTCACGAGTAAAGAAGCATGGTGACCACATTTTTTATTGCATTGTTCCAAAACGTTTGATAGAAAAACAATTTCAAGGGAATTGCTTCAAGGTTATTCCAAAGTATAGCATTGCGCATCCCTACTGCTAACGATTTTCGCGTGCGCACAGCAGCGCCTGCACATACAGAACGCGAGAGATTTCCCCAAAACTAAGCTCGGTAGCAAAAAAATGCTCGTTTTCTCTCAAACGAGCATTGTGGCCTATATTTAAATAACGCGCGTGATAAGGCATAAATGGGGAAGGATTGATCCATCAAATCTCTTTAGCGAGCACAAACAGGCAGTCCTCTACGATCTTGGCTCATCACGCAATCTAGGATACGAATGCGTGACAAACCAACACAGTCACGCTCTGCGCCCGCCACTCCGCACTTCTGCTCCGCTAAACCAATCCTTGGAAGAGATTTAAAGGAATCACTTACATAACAAACAACAATGAAATAAGTTTAGACCTACTTTATTCCGCTGAGAAATCAAATAATTTAATACTGTATATAATTTATGACACAAGAAATGCAAAGTCCATGCTCGTTTAGATAAATTAACTCCCCAACATCAAAACGCAATAATATGAAAATACAATCTGCCAAAACCTTGTTGAAGATTCAAGTAATTCTATGTTACACATTTTAAAAAAAAAGCTGTACTATCAGCCATCATAATCTATTTACAATGTACAAATAATAAAATAGTTTATTTACACAAATTTATGTTACAATAGGATAAAGTCAACTGCTCCTCTTATGTTACAAATAGAATACTTTGGAACATCTAATATTAATTGCTTTTCAAATACAAGGTGTGTTGAATACAAAACAACGTTACAACCCAACAAGGTGCATTTGTGTATTCTAGACCTTTGAGGAAACTCACCAAAAAGAACAAAATCAAACACTCGTCACTTTTGTATTGGTCCAGAAAACACCAACGCACTTTAGGAATTGAAATAATACAGTCTGCCCGCAGATCTTCAAATATTTGCCAGTGTGAATGCTTTCACTTGGAAAGCAACCACAAGCTGGCCAAAGTTAGAAAACTGGATTTTACCACCTGAATACAATTTTCAAAAAACAAAAAGATTGTGACCCTTATTTTTTGTCACATTTTGCTTAGCCATCCATGAAAAGAGGAAATGTCCCTAGTCATCTGTGTGTGAATTGAAACAACATACTATTGTAAATATAACTACGGCAAGCCAATGCACAGGATACAACACAACAAAGGATAGCCACAAATGTTGAAAAACATTCTTGTAATGATTTGATTGACCTTCTTGAAAATGATTTTTGTCAGTCATCATATACATTGAGACATTCTCAATAATACTAGTTTCCTTACTTCACAGAAACTGAGGACATCACTCTCTTTTCCAACAATGTTAGTCAGTACAAAATTCCCCAATCAGCTAATGGCCCTTATATCATAAGAATTCCTAGACTACTCAGCTCCTATAAGAAGCAAAAATATGCAAGTAATTTCTCAAACTTGCTAGTTCCAAAACTACTCAACGAGAAAGAATGTGAATTTTTCGAGGAACATTATTACCTTGAGATCCAAGAGCTGCAAAACCTTTTTTACATGAGAACACCTTCTTCAGTCTTAGTGTGAATAGTTAGCATTTTTTCAGCACTAAATAAAAAAATCTTAGGTTTAGAGATTCTACATGAATTTTTGTATGTTATATAGTAACCTGGTCAGCAAAGATTAGAAACTATTGTTTACAGAACATACTCATTCACAAACCTCCTCTTAGCTACAAAGAGACAAACTCAGAAAGCGTAATCTCTGCTTAAAATTGACTGCATACAATACTTGATGCTAATAAATCTACTTTCTTTCTAGCCAATCATTCTGGGAAAGGCAGGGGGAGCCGTGTTTATTAACTCCAACTTGTGACCCAGATTGTGATAAAAAAAACAAAAAAAAAACCATTAAAATCTACAACTTACATCTAGGTACATGTAACAACACCAAAACTAAATCTACATTGATGTATTTTGTACTTAAAGAGACAAGAGGAGCAGTTCTACATTAAAATGACTGCCTAATTAATTTGTTCTTGCATATATATGTATGTAATTGAATGAATACCAGTGCAGGTACACTACTAAATATGATATATGATATTAGAAAATGATGTGATATTTGAAAATTCTCTAAAACTCGCCCAAAACTTTTAGGCGAATACTATTTCAAAGAATTTTCAAGTATAACAATTAGTGTATGTCCTAACAAAATTTTAAGTCCTTATGACACAACTGCTAATTAAGCTTTCATTTCACGGCTCATGTACATATACAACACAACCAGGAAACATTAATTTGCTTGCACTGCAGGCTAAAATAAACAATAAATTTTCCTGCTCTTGGCCAATCTCAATGAAGTAGGTATTTAAAACATATAATAACACGTATAATTCTGGCTCAAACCAAACATTAAACCCATTACAAACCAACCATGTGCTAAAAGGGAAAAAATTCAACAACTGAAAAAAAAAGCAACAAACTTTAAACACTTTGCTAAAACCATTATCATTATTTCCTTTGTTCAAATAGATCCTTTTTGGAGATCATAGTAATACTTTTTAATCAAGCAGTACTTTTTCCAATTTCAGTTGTTTGTCAAGTTATTTGTACACATCTTAGCAAACCCATTAGTCAATAACTGCTTGCATGCTGCATAAACAGTTAAACCCTGGCAACTCTGAGGTACAAAAAAGTGTAATTGAAAAATAAATGCCTTATCATAATTTGATGGCATAACAAGGTTAAAAAACAATTATAACAAAACCCATGAACCCTAATACGATTAAGAATATACATTTATAAAACAAACAATTTGCCTGAACATGTACAATGCCTTTGGACGACATTTAAAGAAAATAGAACAGTAAATGCAGGCTTGTAGAACCGGCCTGTCTGTGTCAGTAGTGTTATGAAGATCATCCAATCAGCAGTTTGACCATGTGCTCAAGTAATTGTTCTGTTGACAATGTGGCTGTGTAGCAGTGCTTTGTTATCAGAATAAAGTTTTGCTGAGTTTACTGTTTATCGAGTCCTTTCAAACCCAATTTATACAAGTATATTCAGCAAAATAATAATATAGTGGCATGTAGCTGTGTTCAAGCATGGTTATAGATATGTACATGTACTCAAAAGTACCCCCATTTTTCCTGTTATATACATGTATGTAGTAACTGGTTCAAGAGGTCAGTCAAGTGACAAGTGAAACTGATCAGTGCTCACTACATGTACAAGTATTTTAAGCACCTTCATTAATTTCAAAGACATGAAAATCCTGATTTAAGTAAATGAAAAGCTACATACATGGACGTGATACAAAAGAAAGAACCACTAGAATGCTCAGAAGCACAAACTAAGCTCGTCCAGTTCCCCAAGAGATGGATTTGCTCTTGCAGTGGTCTCCAGAACAGAGTGAACAAAATCTGAAGTGTGGCCAGCAACCATTTGATTCCCTATGTTTCCAAAAAAGACCATTATTTTAACAATAATTCATGTCTCAGTCAAAAACTCACAATGATAAAATTAGAAACCTGTACATGTACATGCCAGTGAGAAATTATAGCTTTAATGAATTAAGCAGGGAATCTAAGATTCTTATGACATTTTTTAGATCATACAAGAAATAATTATTTGGAAGGGACCACATATACAAAATTGAAACGAAAAGATAACCTCAATCTACTTAGAAACAGTGAACTACTAAACAGTTCCTACCTGGGGGTTTCATTAACATTTTCAGCAAGGGGGGGGAGGGCAACTGGTTTTAGGCAAATCCTTCAGAACTTACATGAAATTTCTTTATAATATAAGAATAACTTTCCTGTCGCAGCCAGTCAATCTGCCTGCTTCAGGTAAGTTTAACAAATTAACACCCCCATAAACTTGGCAAAACCTACCAAATGTGGCCTTGACAAGAGCTTCCACTTGTGCACTCAAGTTTGCTTTTGGAACAATGGACTGAGAGCTTCCCTTAAGTATAATCTCTTTCTTCACTTTATCAATAACGTCTGTCAGGCGCTCTACAGAACAACAACAACAAAACACCTCTGTCTTAATCCAGCCCCAAAGTAAAATACAAGTAGAAGTTTAAATATTTACTGGCCAAATTTTCATTGGCCAGAATAAAACTTAGAATGCTTTAACTGAGTTATTTTACCATTTCCTTCATTGAGAGCTAACTGTAAACTGCCCAAAAGGAGCACTATTTAGGCTGACTTCAACTGGAGTGACACAGTATTCAGGCTAACTGGAGTGCAGACTTTCAATCCGATGAACCTGAATAACTCTCAGTGTTTAAGGCTAGCAGTTAACGATGGCAATAACATGATATATGTGTTACTTAAGAAGTCTATAGTCTGCAGTCTACATTTTACCCCTGCTCTGCAATCTGCACTTTCCATAGTTTGCAGTCTGCATTTCATACTGACTGCAATTTTCTCTTTCACTAATGACCAGTAGAATTGAAAGTTCTTTTCTGTTATTTTTGAACATGTAAGCAATAGGAAGATACTCACGCTGCTCCAATTCTAGTCCCTGCAACTTGACCTTGTTAGCTTCATGCTGTGCTTTCTTCTTTAATCTACAAGCCCTGAAAAAGATATTGGCAAATCTTGAATTTTTTATTCTATAACTGCACTCTCTTGTATGAGGTGGTTAGGGGTATCTTGTGCTGATAAATGAACCTTACAATGATTGCACGTAATGCTCTCAGCCCATATCACTACTGTTTTGCCACCCAGTCCTTTAAGAACAATAAGCTGCTCAAGATTGGCTTAAAATTTGATTGCAGTAGTGCAACATTTCAGTGAGAATTTCTATTTATTATCCCTTTAACTTTGGACTCAAACTAAATACAAACTCTATAAAACCACTCTTACAGCACACAAGAGAATCAAAGCCTCAAAGCTTCTATTTGGGCACTGCTGTTTATTTGAGAAGGTTGTCTCAAAAAGTTGAACATTGTCCCAATGCTTTTAAATGTTTTAAAATCCAGTCCTGTTTCTTTTGCACATGGTGTTATGTCCTTAAGTACATGAAATGTTTCAGGCTTTTCAGTAATGTCTCCAGTTATTATGTACTTTTTTGAGATTCTCAAAAAAACTTTCCTGTCATCTCAGATTAGTATAAATCAGCTTTAGAACAATGGTCATACATGTAGACTAGAAACATCTCATATTACCCTACTCACTGGGTAAGCTAAGATGTAGGGCCAGAAAAAACACAAGGGATCTCAAGTCCTATATTTACTGATTGTGAAATAATATACAGCTGCGTAAAGTATTTCAATATTGCTCACAACTGGTCTCATAGCTCAGCTGGAGACACAGCACAATGCGTGGCTCTTTAACAGCCAAAGGAATAACACTTAAAAAAAATGGATTTAAAATGCACAATGCCCATGAAATAACAACCAAGATTATCCATTTCCTACACTGACAACAAGTGTGCCAAACAGTCTTCTTCTAGTATTAATATTTTTGTATCACGTTTCCTAAGCCTTTCCCTCAGCCTTTCCCTCAGTAGGACTACATGTACAGTAAGACTCCACTAATTCCAACTCAGTTATTTCAAAACCATTTCCCTTGGATTCTTCCTTTGGTCACTCATTGTCCTGCTATTTTGAACTATTATTCATTTTCCCTGAAAGTTTGAAATTTTAGTAAGGGTTCAACTGAATTGTGTCCTCAATTTGTTACAAAGACCTACTAGAATTAGTTCTCATAACCATTCAAACGACTGGCCACTACACTGCATGTAAAAATATTGTCGGTTATTTGATACCACAAGGATTAACAACAATGAACATTATTTAAGCATTATGCTTGCAGGATATGTAATGATGGAGTTTGAGGCCAGGAGTGCATTTATTTTCACATCTTCATGTAAGCACCCATTACAAAGGAATTATTTGTTTTGATGAACTCAAACTTGAATTCTAGAATATACTATATTATTAGCTGTACCGGCATTAACTCTGGGTGGCACGTGTTGTGTGGTAATAATGTTATTGTTTTTAGCATGAGAAAATTCTGGACAATCATTACCCATTCGTCTGCCATAAACATTATATAAAACACAAACAACATATCAATTGTCTAAGTTACAAAAACAACAAAATATACACAGCCAGCCTTAAACTGTGACAGGAATAGTTATCTACATGTACTTCTGTTAGATTCTTGATTTATTGCAAGTGATATTCCACATTTCAAAAAAAAAAACAACAACGACGTGCATTTGTCTGTACCTTTTGAATTTGAGTGTTTTTTGGCAAAAATATTTCTTGGAGGACACCTGTGACAACTATGTTGTCACATAACTGGCACTTCCTCTGGAAAGATTATTTTGGTATATTTCCATATTGCTTTTATTACAGCAAATGCAAGAGCTTCAAGTCCAAGCACAATTCAGAGATTTTGTAGCATTTTTATCCACAAAGTACTGCATCACATATCAAAATTAACTAACCTAATTTTCAACCCAAGTTGTAGTTTCATTCTTCTACTGCAAATAATAATTTGTAGATTATCTATACCCAAGGAAGGTTAACAGAAAAGGGGGTTGCAAAATTTTTAAAGCAAAGTGTAAAGCTAAGCTGGAATTTCAAGGGGATACAAAATATAAGGGGTATAGATAATTTCTGGAACACAAATAAAAACAGAAATTACAACAAAACAAAGCAATGCCATGCTTTCCAGTGAGATTATTAGACCATATCTGCTATGCATCCTTTAGAGTTTATGTAACTGCAATATTCATGAATCTAACAAAACTAATGCTCAGAAGGTTTGACAAAAGGACAATTGTATACCTACAGTGTACCCTAATAAATTTGGTTTTTGCACTGGAAAACAAAGTAATGAGAATTTGGCAGAAGTATAAGTAATAACAAAAGAATGTGTAGAACATTTATTTATTTTATTTTTCCTCCGAAGTCTTGCGTCTTAATGCCAAAGAAAGCACCACATTAAATAACGTATCTCTTTGTTCGTGTACATGAACAAAATCATCAAACTTTTGGAACCTCAGAAACAGCAGGGAACTATCATAAACTTTACAAAGTATCAGTAACGATCGAAGTTCACTTGGTGTTCACAAAAACGCACAGAATATATGGTGTACAACAACCATAACAACAACAGAAACATTTTTTTGAATTCTACTTCCGCAGCGCTAGCTCACCCTGGAAGTCGAAACACTTTTTTAAAAGAATGTGTAGCCTCTTAACATTTAATCGTAATTGCAAAATTTTGCAATCAAAAACAGAAATGGATTTTGAAGCGATAAACATGAAAAAATCGAGTTGTTTTGAAAGTTTCTTAAGTTGGATCCAAAAGAATCTCGGCGAGTTTCGATACACACACTATGTACATTACAAAACGCGGAAATAAGGTTATTTCGCGCGATTCTAAGAAATACTTTCAGCATTTTGGTTAAGTAGTAAGGTAATTTGAAAAATAGTTTACCTTGAGGCTAGCTTGTTTTTCTCCTTTCTCGACTTGTTCCGGGCGTTCTGTGGCAGCTGATGAATCGGCTTTAAGTCTCCGATAACTTTGTTTAGACGATCAAGCTCTCGACTGATTTCCAGCAACTTCCTTGGATTCGGTGAAAGGTCATCTTGTTCACCTCTTCTACCTTTTCGATTTCTAGATAAGCCAGCACTGTGCAAATGGCTCTCCACATCAAACTCATCATCACTGTCCATTTCTTCGTCCGCGGACTCATCGTCCGCAGCTGGGCTACTCGGATCAGCTTCGATCGATTCCCGTTCTGCTTCAACCTTCGCATTCACATCCTCGCGCTGTGCCGGACTTGCCAGATATAATCGAGTTTTCATTTCCGCTGAAACTAACTTTGGTATTTGGTTAATTCCATCATTGCCTAGCTTTTCCTCTGGCACAACGACCATTCTCGAAGTTTTTCCATCGTCCGTGGCAACTGCCTTTTCGGACTCTTTTTTGCAATGCAAAGAAGAACTGTCTCGGGTCATAGTCCATGTAGGTTTGCTGGGAAGTTTCTTCTCCGTTTCTTTTAAAACAGTGGCAGGTTGCTCGGATCTCTCGTTATATTCGCCAGTTGGTGAAACAGTCTCTTGTTTTAATTGAACAACTCGTCTCTCAGTCTTATCCGATGTGAGTTCCAAAGCGATGTAGGGCTGCGGCTTCCGAGTTGTTGAGCAATCCCACGAAGGGGAACAGTCGCCCTCCGCTCGAGTGGCTATTCGATGAAGGCGCTCCATTTCAGGATTTATCAGAGGTGACAGAGAGCGATGATCATTTAGTTCAGCCAAAGTAGGTCCGGCCACCTTACAGTCCTCGATTACATCACTTTTAAAAAACTCCAGCTCCATATCGAAGTCTCCCCCAAGGCCGCCAAACGGGGAACTAGGTAGTGCTTGGTAGCTGTCCCAGCCATTTCTTCCTCCTGCACCTCCATTCGACTCTCCGACGAAGGCACTCCTTCTACCTCCAAAATCATCATCTTCGAATGAAGGAAACACACCAAAGCTATCTTCAAATGAACTCTCCACGTCCAATGGGAGCTGCAAAATAATCGAAGAGTTTAGTAATTGTTATGTAACTTGGCAAATAAAACCTAGGAAAGGAACCGAGAGAAAAAAAACCCAGGTTCGAGCAAACGCGAGTACCACAAGGATTTTATTGTGAGAGAAACTCACTGGAGTGAACCCTATTCCTTGCTGCATGTACCTCTATCGCTTTATAGTTATACAGAGAAAACAGGCAAGCTTCTGCTCTTCACTCGAAGCAAATTTTCTACTTTGTTATTGTTTTCATTCCGGCCACGGGTGAAATCAGCATCACGAGACTAGGTTTGTCAAACAAGAATATCACCAGCCAATCAAATCGCTCACCTTGGCCATTGGACTCCTCCTACTACAGGCAATTGTCACGGTTACAGAACCAAAACACTCTAAAAATGGCGAGACGTTTTGCTCGATGGAAGGGCTGTTTCCTCCGAATATTTACAGCTGTTTAAGCCTAAGAAAACAAGTTCCTCGCGCTTAGTTTACAAAAAGCACGCGAGGAAGTGGCAGGGAAAGCTGGCGAACCCGGAGTATTCTTTAGTATATTTACGTCACAACCAAATATAGCTGCTGCAGTGAGGTGACGGCAGTGGCCCCGTTCCCTTTCCTTGACCAATCATCGTGAGTTTTGCAGGATAATGATGACGTCATCATCACTCAGCGAAATTGTACGATACCTTGGTCACGTCCACGGATGTAAACAAACCCATGATTTCCACTGTAAAACGCGCTAAATCACGCTGAAGATGACCATACTTTGAAAGCAATTCGCATGAAATGTGCTTTAAACAAAAATCGCAAAGAATCCGATTCAATATATATTATTACAGTGTTGGATATTTCTCCGATGCGGCTGGAATGAAATATCTAAGCCTTTTTAGCGTCAGTTCCAATCTTCTTCCTGTATTTAATACGCTCCAGCTTATATTGTTTCACATTTTAGGGACTTGTCATTTCAAGATTTGAAAGACAGGAATTTTTTATTACTAATATGCGGTAAAACCAGGCAGAAAAAATATTATTTTGAGAGGAAAGAGAGAAATACTTGTCATCAACATTTCCTCCAGAGAAATCATGCCAATATTTCAAATGACAATTCCTGTTGTTTGAAATTTATGCTGCCCTCTTTTGGAATTCCAGAGTTGAAAATATTACTCTGACCAAGTGAATGTAAGACTGTTAACATACATTAAGACTTGTGCAAATGTAGCAGTACATTCAAACAAAAATATGAAAGGTACAAATTGTATATTGAAACAACGACCCAGTTTTGCACAGTATTGACTGACTGAGCCAATAGAATTCAGGAATGATGTATGAAGAGTGATGTTTGTGAATTTTACAAGTGTTGACCAAAATTTTGAAGAGGATGGAATGTGGTTTTTCTGTTCTTGTCTTCTAGCAATTCAATAAATTACCTATTTGTTCCTTTTCTATACCACCAAGTATGGTAAGAACTGGATGACTTTTAAATATCTGATCTACACAGAATTGAAGGATATCGCAAAGGGAATGACCGTGTCGCTTAATCATACCATAATTCAACTGACAATCACTGGATCAGATCACCAACAGTAATCTTATCCTGCACAAATTCAACCACTGATCTTCAACAGTTTACATTAATTACTGTGAAACTCACCCTAAATTCCACTTTATATCATAGATACTGAGATTTCCTCACGAAAAAAAGATTACATAAAAATGATACGTAAAATGCATTAGCCAATA
>OMLO01004889.1_pt1 | contig 11226 bp, 4 predicted proteins | sample 1674811 | NCBI WGS metagenome assembly OMLO01 (sample SAMN06265003, study PRJEB25207) | coral metagenome | isolation source: Coral host | place: Mexico:La Bocana,Puerto Morelos, Mexico | collected 2008-11-13 | reverse complement strand
CCAAAATAATTCTCGGGCGACGGGTTGAGAGAATAATTGCACTGACTACCAATCTCGCTGGCTGTTGCAATTTTAGTTGCGTTGGGTAACAACTGCAGAAACTGCGTTGACAACACGGGGAGTAATGCCTCCCTCGGCATTACTCCCCGTGATATTGTTTCCTAACAAGGATTATCGTAACTGGCTCTATCCTTCGACTTGAGACGAACTTTTGCAAACAAATTGCCGAGTTGAGAGGTAAGGAAGTGGAGCAAAAGTGAGACCGGGGTATCTTTGAAGCGGTTAGTTCGTGAAGGAGGCTATTTTAACTTCAACCGTAGCTTCAGGGTTTCAATGTGGAAACTAAATAGTAGTATGCCATACAAATATATGTGTGATGTATTACCATTGATTCAAATTTAACCCAGGGACATGGTTTGAACTCCAGCGCCCGTTTTTATAGAGAAGTGGCCGCAACAATGCCATTTAAAGCAGATATCCAAATCCGTTTAATACGATTCAAGGGACTTCGGTTAAGGCCGTAAAGATAGATTCAAACATTTTCCAGTTTTAATTACGAAAACTGTTTCTGATCCTGAAAATTTACAGAACGCTTCTTCCAATCAATCATTTCAGCAGATCATTTTTACATATCCAAAAAGTGTACAGCAAAGTATACCTGCACAAGGTCACTAAGTATAATATTATTACGCTATAATAATAAAGTATATATCTCAGTCATTGTGAGGCAAAGGTGTTGTTCTATTACGTTTTTTTTCGATACCGTGCACTCACTACATATATACTCGAAGGACAAAAAAAAAACAACAAACTCAATCATAAAATAAATCCCTCACTGTGTCAGTGGATCAAATCTGATTTTAACCGAATAGCTCATAGATTTACAGTGACTTATACCATCAAATAACTTCGCGAATATTAAATATGGAAAGTCTCTGCGTAAACAGCTGGAAAAGCTGGTAACGAGTATTTTTGAGTTGCAAGGTAGCCGCAAATTAGTGTTAGCCAGATTTCCATACGTTTTTCTATTGAAATTCCAAACACAAATTCCTACGGCATAAAAACTGAATTTGCTTGCTAATGGAAACGTGTTTCCTTGGGCTACTACGGGTTTCCTTGAGCGTACCTTACCCCCTTAAAAATGAAGCAGGGAGCGATTAAACGTGGCTAGCGAAAAATAAGTCACGGGCACATGCTCGATGACGAGCTAGAATTTAATATTGTGACAAATAGCCGGAATAAAAGACTGTATATTCTGGAAGCAAAATAGGAATATTTAGTATACCTTTGCAGGTGGGTCTTCAAAAAAGCAAACAGATCACAGTTACCCAAACAAACCGAGACTGATGGGAGGATAGAAAGAGAGGGAACAAACAATACAAATATTGCTTTTAAATGGTGTTTTCATTTTCTTTTAAATGGCTGGTGCAATCTCCTAATTCATTTATTGAAATGCCAATCCAAACCATTAAAAGACTAGCCGGATTCAGTATTTTATGTCGAAGTTCAGAAAAACACAAGTAAATGGCCGTATGTAGGTACGTCTCGGACTAAGCTGAATATGATTTAAATTAAGCGCGACAAAATTGGGCGAATGCTACCTTGAAAATCTCTTAGTCACAGAAACCTTTGATGTGACCTCATCTCTAAATGTGGGAATCCTTTTTATAGATCAGAAGTCCCGTTTTTGTTTCTGTTTCAGAGTTTAAAGTCGTTCGTTTCAATCTCAGTTTCAAACAAGGATCTCGGCGTCTCTGGTGAGCCTCGGGTCATACCATTTGTCCACACTTAAATTCACGACGGTCTCATTTTCTGTTAGACATTCAGAAGAGCTTTCAATTCTACGATGCCAGTATCTGATGAAGAAGAAGGCGACTTAAACTGACTGTTTGTTACACTGTTTTAGCTTTAACGTCATTTTCTGAAGCATAAGATACAAGACCGTGAAGAAGAAAAGCAGTGCTTTACAATTGATACGTCAGTTGGAATTCTAAATATGGTTCCCATACACTGTACCGTTTAACCATCCTTACGTTTTACTGGGTTCCTGTGTATCTCCGTCTCTCGTTGTCTTCCAGACTGAAGTTCGTCTGTCTTTTAGACTAATTTGTGGTATTAACATATTATCTCACCGCATCAGCGATAGTTTTAGAAACAAAACACGTCTGACGCAAATTATTCGTCTGCCATAACTTTATAATAGGGACATAAAAAAAGAGATGATCGCCTACGGCACTGGCGGACCGTCAGGGTTTAGCCAGAATTTTTCTCTGTAAATGCTGCTTAAATTTTGGAGAGTTTTTATTTAGGATATTCTTCGATAAACTAAAAAGCACAAGATATAGTAAACATAATAAGATAGAAGAGAAAATCATCACTGTTGTAAAATTCGACTGCGACTCAACATCTTCGACAAAAAAAGTGAACAGAAGCTGAAAACCTGGCAATTGATCGCCTATTTCACAAGAACATAATAACGACGAGACATTATTTTCCGTCAAACATCCAATGTAAATGGGGTTTGTGAAAAAATGACAGAAACGCATCTGTCTCATCATGACAGACTTAACGCAGCAACCTGCGCTGTTCCCGTTACAGCACAGAGCCAGTCTTAAGTGTTAAGGTTTTTTAATACTTGTGAGCTTGCACAGGGGTCGCACTAAAAAGTAAGCCTACTACCAAAATTCACTGAGACACACGAACTAGCCTGCTGTGATCGATCCTGTTTAAAGATTTCAGAGTGCGAAATATCAGCAAATCAAACAAAGGGTTAGGAATAACGAAATTAAATATTGCGAGATTATGCGACTGACAGACATGTTTACAAATGATTCGAGAATGCCTCCACGTTATACTGACAGCTGACAATAATATCTTCATTGCCAACCGTCAAATAGTCCTTCAAGACAGACCTTGCTGTTCACATTTACACCTAACAACCAAACATATGCGTACAGTGTCGCCGATAGTCAAATTTCGAGGGTATCGTTACTCTCTCAGCCTACCAGCGAATACACTTCCCACTCATATCTCGAACGTTCCCTCCCAAGCAGACTGCAGCGATGACCTGATGCTGTCGTGTTCGAAGTGTACTTCATGATCGTAAAGGTAAAGTGTGCGTTCCAGACTAATGACCAACCAGAGGAACGCTTATTTCCGGGTTCTACGGTATAAAGCAACTGCGAACTTGTTTTTCCTCTCTAAAAAGGTTCCTGTTCTATTCCAGGGTTGAGCTCAGCATTAAATTTTTCGGTACCCGGGGTTGAAACAGTGATCTAACAGTAAAATATCTCAGTGGTAAAATAGCACAACGCAACGACTCCAGCTAGGGGTTTAACACTGACAGCACTGAGCCTCAGCTCACAATACTCTTTTATATATAGAAAGTAATATATCTTGTGACAATATCGAGGCTGAATTTCGAAGATTTTAAGGATATTTTATGAATAAACCCGAGTTTGAAATTTTGAAAAGAATATCTTTTTGCGTGTAGAAAATTTGTAAATACAATAGATTTATTTGTTTTACTTACACTGTATACAACTCTTATTTTCCGTAAACGGCAAAACTAGCCAGGTAATAACAATAAAAACAGCGCTAGCCGTCTAATAATACTTCTGAAGAACTTATGTGTGTCATTATCAGGATTTATTACTTGCAGTCTGGCTCCAAAATTAATTCAACTGCATCCAGTAAAACATTCTTTAAAATACAGGCAGAATATTCAATGTTATATTCAATGTAATTTCCTATAAAAAAAAAAGAGTGCAGTCGGGATACCATGAAAGTACTGCAGGAACATTTTTCGGAAAATTTGATGCATGATTTTCGACTTAAGATATATATCTTTTTAATTAGCCCAAACATTCAATTTCCACACAGACAGAAATTTGTAGACACTTCTGGGCAAGGCTTCTAACTGACGGAAACATCAGATAAAAAAAGGCATTTGATATCAAGGTTGTCTCTAGAGACAATAAAGATAACGTCACATTGCAGGCTCCCAGCATGGAATAGCATGCTTTGTGGTTACCACTAGTTATTCCTGAGTTTTTTGTCTGATTGTGACAACAATTTGTTGACTTCTATTTATCCTGACATGTGAGCAGAAATAGAGAGCCAGTTTGGGAGTGAAACGTTTTGATTCCGTGTCCCCGAGGGTCAAAGGACACAACTGTAGAACTTGATGACTTGAAACAAAGTTACTACCTTCTCCCGCTTTACCATTCAACTATAGGCGATAAGTTGATAACAAGAAACATGAATCAACCATGTATGTTTATTATGCACAGGAAGCACGTTTTGTTTTCCTTAACGTTTAGTCTGACGAAGGAAGCATTGGCGGGGAAACGAGCGGTTGAAAATTAGTTTAATGGGCAACTCATCTGCTTCCATCGCGATATTTTACGCCATTTTAAGGCTAATACCTGACTGAGACTGCAAATAATATATTTTTTTCAAAGAGTAATAATGTTTTTCCGCACCAACTTGACATGGAGATAGTGCTTGTCTCGTTTAACGCCTACACGCTGTAGCGCACAAGGTTAAGTAAATTTCAATTTCTTCAGCACCCAATTCAGACAAAGGGAGAGCGGTTTATAAAACGATGTCAATAGTTATCTCCATTGGAAAAGATAAAATTTCTCACTTTGCGATGTTAATCTCTGGACCTCGCAGAAACAAAAACACAATTCACTCACACTAGCGAAACGATCCGTGAAAGCTCACGTACCGGTTGAGAAGAGAAGGCAGATTTTGGGGATCCTTGTTACAAGTTTAAGGGATTACAAGTGAGTAATTCCAAGCATAAATTTCAGCCTGTACTATTTTGACCGAAGATTCAACGTTATATTTTCTAAACAGATTTGCGTAAATATCTCCAAATGCTAACGAATTCGAGCTATTGGAATCGAGAAAATAATTCAGGTTAAAGTTGAATCATTTAGTTGCACATTTTCTCTTCGATATGACAGGTCAGTAAATTGACTGTTCGCAGTGTACTGAGGGCTCACCTCGTAAAAAGCAAAGATTGAAGAACGACAACGTACGGTAAGCTTTTTAGCCATAATTATTACGGTTCAGTTAATAGCGACATCCTTTGCTATGGTTTGAGCAGAAGGTGGTTCAGGAGCCTTCCTTCTTTTGCCCGTTTTCTTTGAATTTGGCTCTCCAGGAGTGTTTACTCCTGCTCGCTCCCGGTGTTTGCTTCAGCACTGCCAATAACACTCAGTACTTGGTACAAACTCCCGTCTAGGGTCGTCTAGCCATTCAGCGGTGAAATAAGATCGTGATTTAGTGTTCGCTTTCACCGGAAAATTCAGTTCCTGACATTTCAGTTTAGAGCTTGAAGACTGACCTTTTTTGACGTATCGGAAGAGATCTTATTTAATCTAAATAAGAACTTTTATAGCTGTAAGGTCTTTGATTTACATCAACCAAGATTTGAAGAGGATGCACGACTTGTTCTATATTTTTCTCTTTTGATTTTTTTATTCGTATATTTCCTCGTTAATTTCTTTTTCCTTTAGAACAAAAGGAAATAGAGTGCCGTAGACTAGTTGTTTCGTTAGAAACGTTTTTCCCCACTAAAGAATGTGAAATGAAGTTATCAGTAAGAAATTTCAGATCATACTATAACGTGATACTATTTTATTAGCATCAAAATAGATTCCATAAACAGAAATGAATACGCATTGTTTATACTGTAACAAATACGTCTGTGATCTCGCTTAACAAATTCCGGCTCAAGGAAGTAAAAAGCTCTTAAAAATCTTTCAAAGGTGCGAAAATTTAAAAAGCTACTGTATGTTTTAAGGATAAAACCGACTTTTTAAAAATTGTCACCACTTAGTATTAAATTGCACTGTGGCCGGGCGGGTTGTTATGAACAAGATGACCCAAAGTCACCGACTTTAACCTGTGACAGTGTTAAAAGCGTTTATCGAATTGACTAAGAGCGGAGCTACTTTGTAATGTAAAATCCATTTGTGTCTTTGCCTGGCACTATTAGCCGCCTTCCTTCCGCGTTAATGCGTTGCCGAAAGTTCAGTCTGGATTACAGTAGTACTAAGATCTCGATATTAAACTTTTTAAAATCGTTCATGTTGAAGATATGTTACAGGGCATTTTTAGAATTGAGAGGAATGGAAAACCTTCCAATAGTTCCGTCATCAAATCTGATTATCTACAAGGAAAAGTTTACAATTTTAGTTACAAAGCAAAGCACGTACCTTAGATTCAAGTCAGTAAAATTATTATTATTATTTTACAGTGTTATAAGTGTTATTATTATTACTAGTATCATTATTAAATAGGAATTTGGGTGGAATATGTTTTCAAAGTGATTATTATATGGCCCAAAAAAGTATTATTATTTTTATTATTATTATCAAAAAATATTTATTATTATTGTTATTATTATTAGTAGTAGAATTTATTCTTATTACTATTTGTTTGTAGTATTTTACACCATCGTAAAAAAATGTTATGTTCTTAGAGTAAATGTCAAGGGAAAATGACGTTTAAAGGAAATTGTAAGCGTCTTTTGCAGCCAAGCTAGGAGGTGTTCCAATACGGTCAGTTGGGATATGACGACGTGCTGTACGAAACGGAATAATCTGCGTTGTAATCTAAACTCCTTAGTTGCTTGCGGCTACGTACGTATGTATGATACGTAATTCCACTTCGAAAAAAGTTGTAAAAGCTAACATCGTACGTACACGGCTGAAATATTCGCTCTTATGTTACATGTGCTTTGCTTTTAACACTCCTTATTCATTGGAAGTACAGCATAAGGATTACTATCTCGATAAAATTGTCGAAACTTGATTAATAGTAACAGCAATTCAGTGCGCCGTGCCAGATGATAGCTTTCTCACCACAGGTAAAATGTCCTTTTATCTGCTTCTAGGATCGGGACTGTTATCAGTTTCTAAACAAACCGGAATAAGAAAGTTACAAGGTCTCAAGTCTGTATTTTCTGGAAAGCAATCCATGTCATAGAGTCTGGAATCAAGTCTGCATAAACGTATTGATAATGAGAACTGTGGTGTTTGGAGGATAAAACACAAAAAAAACTGTTAATCAAACAATTTCAAACCACTCCCACGACTAAACCTGATGCTGCAGCGGGAAACAACCTGGATATTGATATCCTTTTTATTTTTCCCAATGGTCTGTTTAAGTTACTAAGATATTAGATGGTATTTCTAGTGAAATACAATCCCATCCGCTATCTTTGCGATTACGTTTTATTAATTGATTTATTACCTTCAGACTGACAAGAGAATGCCTGGAGCCAACGGATATAATTTTTGATCCGGTCTGGTCTGAAGTAGGGTTTCGTTTGTGTACCCTGGTCAGCAGAGGGAATTTGCATTGAAGCCCTTAAACAAACTGAAGCGGTTTCTAGCTAAAGTCTGGTCTCATGTTTATAGCAGAAGACCCAGCACTGAGATGGGTATGAAAGATTGGCTCTTTGCCCTTTAGCTTCATTTATTTCCCAAAATTCCTTTCGATCTCCATCCATTAGGCATCAAGGAAAAAATCAACATAATTATACACTAGGCTGTTTTCTTTCAGGGATAATTTCCTTTGCGAGTCTTTGCATGAACAACTGGTTAAATAATCCAAACATTTGGTTAAGATATCGACAGGGTGTCTGTGTTAAAGGCACCGACATTTTAAAAGCTCCGCTGCCCTCAGGCAGAGACTTTAGCTGATGTTGTAGACAGATAGAAACAGACAACAGCACAAGCAAGGCCTACTGGGCTATTCGATCAATTGCCAAGATGCCAAGCTTGTATATGTATAATTATAGAAAATATACTGACTGAGAGAAAAAAAAGATAAAACACCAAGTTGCTTCAGCAAACACCGTGCCACCCGAGAGCCTATAAATATGATAGCGACAAATTGTCCCTACCAGACTGTTAGTCAGTAATATTAGTATCTATTATTTCATCTTACTTATCTGAAGAGTGTTTTCAATCCTGCAAAATTCATAAGCTTGCACGAAACGCAAAACAAAGCATGAAAAATTCCAGAACATCGAAAATTTACAAACACTGGCCATGTTTTGAACCCAAAACATACAGCATATTAAGGAAGGAAAATTAAAGAAATTTGAATGGCTTTCAAAATAGGCCCCCTGGGGAGCTTAAAATACGGTGTTTAGTTGGTGTACCGCTTTGGTCAACCGACATTCTGGCCGTATGAAAAGTGGTAGTAAAAATAAACATTTATCAAAGCGCCGGTTCTTTCGTCAAAGCGCATCCTATGCACACACTATTGAGGAACATGAACGAGAGAATACGACATTGCCGTATGTTTTCAAAGGAGATCAGTGAGAGAGAACTACAGTAGCAGCTTTGAGCTCCTTTGATATTTAAAACTCGCTTAAAGTGTTCCCATTAGTCTATGTAAATACATATCAAGCCAACAATTGTCATATGACTGTTGACGTCATAACCGTAATTACACCAAACACATCTGATCTAGCGAGTTGAGTTTACGAAAAAAATTCCTTTTGCATGTTAGAAATTAGAACACTTGGCTTATCTTTGGCTGGCCTTTGATGTAACTGACCACAACACCATTTGCGATGATATGTACGAGGATAGCAACCTCTGATTCACTAATGACGGCTAAAGGGGTTCGATACGCACGCGCAAAAACTACAATAATCTATAAAGGCTTTTGGTAAATTGAGTAAATCAGTTAACTTCGCGCTGATCACCAGATTAAACGCTTTTAGCTAAAACGTGCTAAGCTTCGTCACGGGAAATCACGGTCGATCGTTATCTACTGTCGAGCGGAAAAACTGCTTTGTCTTGACGAGTGATTCAAGCTTTTCAAAGAGCAGCCGTGCCACGTTTGACCTCTGCATGTAACTCAATCCTTAATCCTAAATTAGAAAGACAAGCATGGTTTACTTGTACTAATATGGATAAAAAGAAAGGAAATATTTTCAAGTAAAGAGCCTTGATAAAAAAAATTGTAGTCAGTCGAAAGGAAATGTTTCTTCATAACACAGTGTTTCATCTTTTTTTAACGTGGAAGGAAGCCATTTATTCGTGAAGCTTAAAACCCTGTCTTACATTCGCAGAGTTATGCCGTATTTAGGAAAAAAAACCTGGTTATCTTTCGCTTCGTGCGCAACTCATCAACTAAGGGGTGATAACATTCACTTTTCAAATAAAACGAAGCAAAACGTCAGTTCTTGAGTTACGAGGGATGTAACAAAATATTGCGATAATTTTCTATAAGAATATTTCAATTTCTCTAAAAATGCAACAATGCCATTGAAAATGCTAATGACTTTGTAATTTAGCAATAACTGTAAGATAAACACTGAATGCTAATATGGGCAAACTTCCGAATTTTTAGCTTGCTCAAAAGAATAAAAAGGCCGCCAACTGGGCAGTGTGCGCTAGAAAAGCATCAAAATGTACAGGTGTGCTTCATACTGATCTTTGTAGCGGTCAAAAAAATAACAAGCCGTATGTATGCTTACGGCTCTGCTTTAGCGCTCATAGAAAAGAAACGGTGTGTTAACAAGACTAAACTTTGCAAATCTGCGATGGCTGATGGCTTACCGCTGCCAAACCCTGTAACACAAAGCTGATGAGGTAAAAGATAGTAATTTATTTTCTTCAGCCATTGATTCTTTAAGAGAAGTTCATATAGATAACTAAATACCAAAATTTGTTTTCACATTCCTCATTTTTACAATATCGAAATAGTTAAAAAAAAAAACCTTAAAAATCGTATTTTATGAAATGCTATGAGGAAAAAGTGTGGCCTTAATCGTGTTGATTGAATATTCGTCGATTATTCAAGTCTCCGAATCAGTTAATCAATGGAGATACGTTAATCTGTGATGTTTGCACGAAATCTGTCTAAAACTCTAATCTAGAAAAAATATATATGTATACATAAAGTGTAAAATTTGATTTTCGTGAAACAGTGCTCAATACATAAGAGTAGAGCGAAGTATATAGTGTGGGAGGAAAAACACAAATAAACTACTAGTTCATCCCTACAAGCCTGTTTCGTGGTTGCCCACTCATCAGGGGATTTATATGTATACATATAATATTTATATGTATACATATATAGATACTGTAAGCGGAAATAATCATATTCTTCGAGCAAATACAGAGGATGAAACTCTGTGTTCATTGAAATCATATTCCGAAATACAACAAGGCGTTTAAACTCCCAACAGCAATGCGTGGGAGATCCGGAAAAGATATTGAAGCAAAGTGCAGACCGTTTATGTAAGAGCATTTATGCAGATCTGTTCCTGATTTTTTTATCAAACGTAGGTAGAGATTGTTTGTCTTACAGTCAGGGCGACATTATAGAATTCTTCCTAAAATATGCTTTTTTCGACGCCTGTAAATCTTTTCATTGCTTAGGCAATTGTTCAGCTTAGTTACAAATTACTGATTGCATAATGTAATTATCTTTCTCTTTTTTTCGATGATACACCAAGGAACTAACCCTTAATGATTGTTTTTTCCTCGTTACGTGTGTGATTGACAGTATCCACGAAAAAGATCGCGTACAAAAATGGTGCGTACATAACCAGAAGTACAGAACAACTTTCTTCAAAGTCATTCCTGAAATTAATATTAAGATTGCGATACCTAGAGAATGATTTTTCTTAAGGAAATTAATGGAAAGAAACTTGATAATAGATTTCCCTCCATTTAGCAAATGTGGGTTGAATTAAGAAAATATTAAAATTACTTTCGCTCAGTTCATGTTCATGAAACGTTCATGAAACAAGAAAGTCATAAGATATTTGTTGACCGGTCGATGACAATAGCTCATCCGGAAAAAAAAGTCCTGCTTCCTTCATGACAGGTGTAGAAAAGCGTGACATACTGGTTAGAAGCTAGCTCCTGCAAACTAGGCAATGTATGAGTTATTGACCAAGAGTGAGGTCAACATGGCTGGAGCTCAGTGCATAGCTGCATAGCTATTTTTCGGCGGAGACAAGGGACAGCCAGAAATACGTCTGCGTTCGAAGGCTAGGGGCGCTTTCCATTCAACAAAAATCACCGGTTCAAATTTTCGGAATTTTCGCTGGTCGAATGGAACGCGTCGACCGCTTCCCAGAACTCTAGGTCACGTGCTTTGCAACACAGGGCATGCTGGGTGAAACTTTGTTGTTTGAAAATGGCGGACTTTTTGAACATTTTCGCGGCTTTAGAGCAG
>OMLO01004888.1_pt1 | contig 11227 bp, 9 predicted proteins | sample 1674811 | NCBI WGS metagenome assembly OMLO01 (sample SAMN06265003, study PRJEB25207) | coral metagenome | isolation source: Coral host | place: Mexico:La Bocana,Puerto Morelos, Mexico | collected 2008-11-13 | reverse complement strand
TAGCGGAAATGTGGAAGCACCTTGACAAAGCCTTTTGGGTGCACACATGTTTGCCAATCCATCTCTTCCAAGAAAGATCCAATGTTCTCTGCACTTGCCTTGGACCTTGCAGGGAGCTTCTTGCGTTCAAACATGCAACGCTCAACCTGTTCACATGTCCCAGCAGCAGCATCCAACTTATGGCAAACCAACTCAACCTTCACAATGTTCTTCTCAGATTGCAGCCAATTGAGAAATGCACCCAATGTTGCTGGTGTCTTTCGGAAGGACTTTTCCCAGCTCTGCGGATGGCTGAAGGTTGCCAGAATGTCCAAATTGGTGACACAAACTGGCATCAGCTGCACATCCTTGACAGCTTCTCGAGGTGGGATTTCTGCACCAGTCAAGAACTCACCAAACACCTCACACAGTGGAAGTGAGGAAGCAATGATGCAATCATCCTTCGCTTGAAGATGAAAGCTGCCACTGCTATCAATCAAAATGTCAATGGAAGAGATGCACTTTGCTGGGACGGTGACCTTGGCTTCCCCAATATCTTTGACACATGCAGATTCTGGAAATGGATCACCTTGAGTTGGTGCTTCTGAAGTACCCTCATGTGGCCTTTTGTTTTCACCTTTGTAGGTGATGCCAGAGACATTGAAATTGCTGTTGTGTTCCTGCATTTTCTTCTCAAATGCATCCTTCATTCGGACAAACTTCTCACTCCACTCATCCACACTAGACTGGCGAAATGCCAAAGAAGATCCAGTTGGCATGGTCAGAACAAAGTCAGCACTATTGTAGGCTGGAGCTTGATGTTCTTGATTGAAGGGGCGCTCCAACTTGGCCTTGAAAAACTGCTCCAAGGTTCTTTTCGCCGATTCCTGCAACCACATAGCAAGGTTTGGCTTTTTGATCTCAGCATCATCAATCCAGCAAACTGACACTGCCATCTCAAATGGGCCCTTGCCAGGAGACAGCAGGATGCTTCGCAACACACTGTTGTCATAAGGTGTCAAATCCAGCCACGCACAAGCACTGCTGGCTGGGAGGTGACAACCTTTGAAAAGCTGTTCACGGATTGCAGTTATCAAACTACTTCCAGAGACATGCTGTTTGAACTGCTGAGCCTTGGAAAACGATGTTGAAGCTGAGCTTGCCTTGATCTGCAAACCTGGCACAATGTAATCACTCACTTGCTTTGGCAAAACATTTTGAACTGCCCTCTGGATCCAAAGCGATGATCGGAGGAAGGGGTTGGAATCCTCTGTAGCCCCTTCAGACATCAACAGCCAAAGTGAATGGAAGCATGGGCGCTTGGAATTGGGCTCAGCTTGGAATCCAATCATTCCCCTTCTCACATTCAAATGCAGCTCATCTTGCTTCAGAAGTGCATCAACCTCATCCACAAGCTTCTCAATGCTGCTGTCAACATAAGAACCTCCATGTGCAGCCACATTCGGGGCCAACATGATGCCAATGCTTTTTTCGGGAGTGGCAGAAATGCCATCACTGATGAGGCGGATTGCACTCAGGTTGCACTTGGCCGCTTCACTCCCCAACACTGTCAGATTTGCAAAGAACACAGTGTAGACAGGAGTGAGGTGTTGGTGTTCTTCTTGCAGATGTGCAATGGACTGGCTAAAGAAAGGCAAAACATGGCCATCATCAAGGCTTTTGATTGGAAATCTTGTTGAACGGCAGCTCAAAGCTTCTCTTTCCACTTTCTCATGCTCCTTCAGCAACCAAGAAGTCTTGGTCTCTTTGACCAATGCTTCATGCGATTCAAGTGTCTGCAAGTACTGGGACCAGAGTGCTTGCTCCCTTGAAAGCTTGGCAGCCCACAAGTTGAAGGTGGAAGTTTCATGCTCTGCCTCAGCGCGCTCCTGGACTTCTGCATGCTGGTCAACAGTGACACTTTTGCCAGTCACTGTGGAGCAAAAATGGAAGTTTTTGGCTTCCAAATCTGCATTTTCCAGTCGCACCTTTTCATTGAGTTCTTTGTCAAGAATCCCTTGGTAAAACATTTTTTCCAATGTTTTCCAATCATGCCCCAGGATCTGTTTGAAACCAGGGGTAAAGTGCACAAAGGTGCAAACCCTCTTGTAAGCAAGCGTGGGATCCTTGACTCGCAGTTGGCTTGCACATGCCTTGAGGTTGAGCTTTTTGCGGTTGGTGCGCTGTGATTTCATCAGATCTCGGAGTCCCTTGCCAAAGATCTTGATGCAATACTCAAGGCTCACCTCATTCTTCTCTTTGCTTGGGGTTAGGATCTGTGTCCACAACCCAGAAAGCCCACTACAAACCTCATCCTGGAGCCCTAGGAAGCTTGAAGCTTGGGTGAAGAATTTCATCGGCACGCCTGACTCACTGATCTTGAAATTCTGCCAATGACTGTTCAATAAGTTGATGAAGTTCTCTGTCTGAAATGGCAATTGGAGGATCACCCGAGTTTCTAGGTCGCTGATGCGTTGCCCAGAGATGGAGCTACCACTGTTGAAGACCTGGATGACCTTCTTCAATGAAGGATGAGATCCACTGTCCAACATACCAGTGAAAGTGTGGAACAGTTGGATGACATCTGGCCTCACTGATTCACTGACCTGGAACTTGTTCCGAACAGATTGAAACTTCAGTTCAGAGTCGTTGCTTTGTGGCTCCCAAACACAATGCAACGCCAAAAGGGATTCCAACAATGGCTTCACAGTTGCAAGCTCAGCATCACTCAGCTCAGTGCATTCCAACAACAAGACTTTTACAGCCAAAGTCCTGCTGTAGCCAACCACTGGTCTGACAGAAGCATCTGGAATTGCATCACCCACTGCAGCTGCATTTGCATCAAAATGAACTTGAATGGGACTGCGTGCACTGGCAAAATTCTTCTCGAGGAAGCTGACTGCAAGTTCCAAGACATTCACCATTTTTGCACATGTCCTGCCTCGAGGACACTCAAACCCAATGGCCCATGGAGCCAGGATGCCCTGCCATGCAGAACCAGCAGGCTGGCCAGGTACATTCTGAGTCACAGGTACCAGAAACCCCAAACCCTGGCACCTCACTCCGAAAGCTTTGAGCTTGGATGCTGGATTGCCATCAGCACCAGCCCAACTCTCCAGCACAGTGACTGCGTGAGGTACTGAAGCTGATGTCTCATCAGAATCAGGTCCAATGACAGGTTTGTACCTGGCTTCAATACCTTTCCGAATCTTCATCACTGCAGGCAACATGGCAGGATTGCTTTAACTTTTCAAGACTAATCAAAAAGGAAAGAGCACTAAGCCGCAAAGCTCTCAGGAGAAAATGATGAAAATGACGAAAATGACGAAAATGCTTTGCTGCAACCCGTGGAAACCGCAAAGCTCAAATGACGAAAATGACTAGGGTCTGGCATCAGATCGACCCTTCTAGATCAGCAAGACTCAAACTTCTCATCATGAGCCTGTCAGTCTTTGCTGAAACCAGGCTCAAAGGTAGTGCTAATGACTCTAATGACTAGGGGGTGGCAAACCCTGTGACTCTCATCATGGCTGTTGGCAGCTTTGCTAGGGGGTAGTCATTAGACTCATTAGCCCTACCACCTGGCTGGGTTTCAGCAAAGGTAGGAGTTGTCACCCTGACACTGCTGGACTTTGCTGCTTGATCTTGTCGCTTTGCAAAATCAAAAATCAAAAAAGGATTGGCTGATGACTCAGCCACTCACCTTCCTTCAATGGAAAACAATGAAACATGGACTGATGCAATACTCAAGGCTCACCTTCCTTCAATGGAAAACAATGAAACACTGACTGATGACTCAGCCACTCACCTTCCTTCAATGGAAGCTATGAAACACTGACAGATGACTCAGCCAGCAGTGAAGCTGCTTCATGCACTTGTTGTTTTCAAGTGGCGGCCTTATTATCAGAATCAATGATTTTTGAATACTCAGATTATAAAATGGAGGCGGCTACTGTTACTACTGTTACTAAGCCAGCCTCATTTGCAGGATAATAAGGTCATAGTTACATCTTCTCAAATTGCTCAGGCCAGCCACTGAACACAACAAATGGCACATACGAGTTAGTGCACTCACTGCAAAGCACTTAGAGCACCAGAGCTAAAGTGCAATGACTCAGTGGACGCTAAAGTGCAACAGCTGCAAAGACCCCAGCGGATGCCAAAGCGCCACAGCTGCAAAGGCTCCAGTGAATGCAAAAGCGCAACAGCTGCAAAGACCCCAGTGGATGCCAAAGAGCCACAGCTGCAAATGACTCCAACGCTAAAGTGCAACAGCTGCAAAGCTCCAGAAGCCAAATTGCACATGCAAGGGCAGTTTGTATGCTGTGATTTCTTCAGATCCCTTGTCAAGATTTTTGCGTTGGAATCAATCAAGATTTGTGTCCAAAGTCATTTGGCAGTAAATGTGGCAAGATTGATGAATCTGCCCTAAAAATGAGACCCTGGAACTTGTTCCGAACAAATGGAAACCTGAGATCAGTTTCATTGCTTTGGGGCTCCCAAATGTTTTCTTGCCAAATGAGCTCAGCATGTTCACAAACCTTTGGCAATCTCTCAGCTTGAAGCTGCAAATGAAAGCTACCAGTGATTTGCATTCAGTGGCAATCTGGTCTACCAAAGTCTCAATCCAAAGCTTACTGTTGCAAAACTGAAGCACAAGAAATAATTCATCATTGAATTGTTGGTTCACACTATTTATTACATTCCAGCAAAAATCCATTCTTCTCACCTCATTCTTCTCTTTGCTAAATGGCTCACCTCATTCTTCTCTTTGCTAAATGGCTCACCTCATTCTTCTCTTTGCTAAAGTAATCAAGTAATCACTTTGGTTATACTGGATCATACTTCACTTGAAGGAATACCAACATCAATTGGAAGCTGCAATTTGGATCATTTCATCTTTTTTCACCTTGCAATTGGATCCGGAAGATCACTCACTCATCTGCTGTGATCACTCACTCATCTGCTGCTTCTCCTGCAGCATCGTCACCACCTCCATCGGCAGCTACAGCTACAGCCGCTCCTGCATTTGGGTCAGGCGCAACAACATTTGGATCAGCACCACCAGGACCAGCGTTTGGGTCATGTGCATTTGGATCAGCACCAGCATCAGCTGGAACAGCTGGAGCTGGAACAGCTGCTGCAGGACCAGGATGTGGACCTGGAACTGGCGCAGCCTTGGGTTTTGGCTTCGCCTTGGCCTTTCCCTTGGCATTGGCCTTTGCAGCCACTTTGGCCTTTGCTTTTGGCCGTGCTCCACCAGGTGCTGCAGCTGGTCGGCGAATTCCACCTCGAGGTGCTGCTGGCGCTGCAGGCGCTGCAGGCACTGGTGCCACCGGAGCCACTGGAGCCACTGGAGCCACTGGTGCCAATGGCAATGGCACCAGGGGCGCTCCATCTGCTGGGGCTGGTGCTCCACCACCATTTCCACCATTGCCATCGTTTCCATCACCAGCAGCAGGTGTCCACCAATTGTTGTTTCCTCCAGCCCCGGCCCCCCACCAATTGTTGTTTCCTCCATTGCCATCAGGCGCTGCTGGTGCAGCTGCAACTGCAGCAGCAACAGCAGGTGCTGCTTGAGCAATCATTTGCTGCTCCATGGCCCTGAGCCTCTCTAGCTCTTGCCTGTCGGCATGCCAGCGAGCATTTTGAGCCTGCCGCTGGCGTCGTCGACGTTCTGCTATTGAAGCTTGATTCCAACCTTGGCCCCATTGATTGTGACGATTCCATTGGCCTTGTTGACGACCACCTTGCCAATTTCCTCCTCCCCATCCTTGCTGGTAGCCTTGGCCTCCTTGGCCACCTTGGAACCCTTGGCCACCTTGGCCTCCACCACCACCTTGGCCTCCATTTTGGCCTGATTGGTGATCTTGGCCTCCACCACCTTGGCCTCCTTGGCTGACCATGGATATCAGCAGTGGCAGTAGCATCCGGTCCATTGCTACAAACTCTTGTGGAAGTAGCTGGAACGCACGTTTTCGCTTGGTAGCTTGAAATTGCTCGGTAGCTTGGAAAAATCAACTCCAAACTGGAGACAAATTGAAAATACAAGATTTGCAAATTTCACTTCAGGGAAGCTTCAGGCTGCAAAGAATTTGGAAGAATCATGAGTCCAACTGGAGATGACAAATTGATTTCCAATGTTGCCAAAACCTTAGACATAGAGCTATCCAATATCCACTTCAAAGTCTACTAGTCAAGTTGCTTGGACATACAAGTGTGTTTTGTTGCTTCTGCCCTGGACGACATGATTACACTTTGGAATGTTTCGACATTCTGCTTTCCAGTGCAAAAAAGAAGATGCACACAGATGAACATATGGACATATAGACTAATATATTCCTAGAACATATGGACTAATATATTCAAGCCAACATGTTCCTGTGGCTATGGCAATGCTACCACTAGCAAATGAATGAACATATCTAGCATTAAGTATGTTCCCAGCACCATTCAAGCCAAGTTGTTCCTGTGGCAATGATGCTGCCCTTCCCATCCAACCCATCCAATGAAACAAATCTTTTCAGACTTTTCAGAGATCAAAATAATTTGCAAGTGGTTGCAACAAAATGCTGCCCAGATCTGCAAGATTGAGCAAAACAAATGTGTTGAGTCTGTGAATCACTTGTGCCCTCTGGGCACAAATGGTAACAAATTACAAACATATGAAGCATTTACCACAGTTTAAACATTTTGAAACTGTGATCCCTTGCCATTTCACTAGAAGCATGCACCAAAGCTGCTGCCACCGCTGAGCAAAGCCACCAGCTGCCAGGCTGCCCACCCACCACTGCCCTGCAAATCAGCTGCATTGCCACTGCTCCGCCAAAGCTGCATCGAGGTCTACAAGCACAGGCGATGGCCCTAACAAAAAGAACCTATGAAGAGGTAGCACTGGATTTTGCTAAGCTTCCTAGCTTTGTGCTGATTCTGTGACTGTTTTGGAATGCACCCAACAAATGCTTGCAAATGCTTTGGTTCCAAAAATGGCTGCAAACTCACTAAGCACAAAAAACTCATGACTCTTCTCTGAAGGGTGTGCAACTTGGAGGTCACATACTTTGCAAAAACATGCCACCTCTGACATCCTTCATGTCATCTCTGAAGCTAAGAGTGCATACATTCATGTGAGACTATTGCTACTAACATTCACATCTAAAGAGTTTGCCAACACTAAGAACTAAAAAAATATCTGAGCAAACACAGCCTCCAGAATTGAATGAAAAATGCACTTGAATGAGATTTCAGATTCAATTTGGTGGAATCACTGTGTGCTGCTCTTGCGCTGGATTGGGTGGTGCAATGGATACCAGAGTCCTCTGAACAAGAATCAAAAGCCTTGTTCCCTCCCAACTGCTGTGCACCTGCACTTTTTTACATTTTTGATGAAGAAAGCGGCTGGAATTCTGAAACTTGCATTCTGAAACTTGCAGTTGGAAACTTGCAGTTGAAACTTGCAGTCGGATGAGTTTGTTCTGTGGTGATTGTACAATGTTTTCTTGTACAATGTTTTCCACCTCTTTGGACAGGTAAAAACATGCTATTATGAGTACAAATTGCCGTCCACCTTTTCACGCAGAAAAAAAAACAAGGTGAGTCACAGAGAGTCGACTTCCATGGCTACAGCTTCTGTCTTGTCATCTTTCTTCTCAGTCGCCATGGCCTCCGCAGCATGGCCTTGATCTGTTGCAGCTGCACCAGGTCCAGTACTGGGTGGAAGATGTCGTTGGACGTTGTTCTGGAGGAACCCAAAATTTGCTGTGCCAACGCCAGGACCACCACCCAGATGCTTCTTGGACCCAATACCAAGCACGGTATGAAGCATCAGGGGAACGAGAACGTTCACGACCAGATTGCCTCATCATGGCTCAGTGTCAAGGACTTGCGAATGCTCTCTGACTCTGGAAAAAAATGGCTCTCACACAGAAGCAATTAAGTTGTGAGAAAACAACAGGCAAGCTTGCAAATCTGTCACCAACGATTCAGCAACTTGTTGGCAAGTCTTGCTCTTACTGGTGCAAGTTCAAAGAAATGCTAAAACCTACAGAACACGATCAGTTTTTTGTCGCCAATTCATATCAGTGTTTTTTTGCAGCAGGTTTTTTTGCTGTCAGTGCATTTCAAAGCTTTGTCCTTAGCAAGATTTGACATCATACCCTTGCAAGTTTCAACTGCTTTGGCTACATCAAAAATGAAACTTTCTGGATCATCACTGTTAAACAATACATGTCAAATGATAAATGTGCTGAGGCAATCTCCCTCCATGCAAACTCTTGTTCTGAGAGTTGTTTTTCTTAACGCCAATTCAGGTATTGAACTTGCTCTCACCCAACTGCTGTTGAAAGGATTGGAATTCAGACGTCGATGACTTTTGATGAAAGCCTTGTTCCCTCCCAACTGCTGCGCACCTGCACTTTTTACATTTTTGATGAAGAAAGCGGCTGGAATTCTGAAACTTGCAAACTTGTTGAAACTCTATTGCCTTGCAGTCTTATTATGCTTGGCCAGACCTTCCCTGCGCTTGGCCTTCCTCCAACTATTGCGGCTAGGTTTGCTATGTACCTTCAAAATTGGCTCTGCCTTGGCAAGTGCTTTGTTTCCAGCGGAAGCTGTTGAAACTGACTGTACAGGTGGAGTAGGATCTAAAACATCTGAACTTGACAATCCCTGAGTGCTGCCACTTGCTGGTGCTTTAAAAGGGCTATCAACATCAGCAAACTTCAATGCTGATGAAATTGCATCATCAGGCACATGACAGTAATGCTTTCTAAATGTCCTGTAGCAGGTTCTCTGCTGTACCTCTAAAATTACTTCTTCAGATGGACGTTTTTCATTGGAATTTGGATTCCCCATCAACAATGCTGCAGCTGTGTGACGGGTCGCCCCATGCACATGAACATGGGCACCATTGAACTTTTTATCTGGGTTGAAGCATCTCTTCCCAGTTATAGCAAAAAGAAAAATTCTTGTCTTCTTGATGGCATGCCACACACTTTGGCGTGATCTCCATTTGCATTTTCCAGATGAAGCTGGAAACCACAGGGCATCTTTGCACAGTGGTTCTGGATGAAAATTCGCACTGCTTAAAGGAACAACACAATCAAAATGAACCTTGTGTTGCACCTTAAACTGCTCAAGAACTGGCTTACATTCCCAAGCCATTCCATTTCCAATCAAATGACTCAGTGATGCAACCACATGTTCACTGAGTCGGGCAATTGCAACTTTGCCATGCAATTTCCCCATTCCAGGAACTCCAAAGTCTTCTTCCCGTTCTTTTACTACTATATGTGGGGCATCGCATTCCCCACCACCCTCCAAAACAAAATCCAGGCCACGAAGTCTCAGCAACTCGGAAATTCTACGAGAAGTGACCATCCCTAGCCATATGATTACAGTGTAAACAGGACCAGCTACATAAAGCAAAGCAGCCAAAAAGATCTCCACATCCTCCCTTTTCACAAAAACATGTTGTGATTCCAATCTGTAGGAGTATTTTTCGCGGTTATGGGCCCAGATTATAAATGGCCCTATACATGGAGTTATTTGGGGCCTATAAATGGCCTTAAACATGGGTAACTGGGGTTATAATCTACTTGGAGGATCATCCCAGTTAGTAAGTATTTAGTAACCATCATTTCTATGCCATTTAGGCCATTTGTAAGGGGAACAACCCCAGTTGGGGGACTTACAAACCATGGTTATTCACCACTTCCCAACTGGGATGATCCTCCAAGTAGAAGGGTCCAGGTATGAAGGGTGAATGGCTCCATCCGGATGTTCCGGGGGGCCCCCCATCTTGACATGGCTCCAACATTGGCGGAAAAACTGTCTCCGGTGACCACCCCCTGACTGGGAAGAAAACACCAAGGGTGTTTTTTTTCCAGATTATTATGTTTATACAGTGGTCATTACAGTATATGTCACCAACCCAAACAGAAAGTAGGTAATCTAATGACCCCTCTAAAAGAGGTGGAATTACACCCCTGGAACTAACAGCAAACGCAGCTGCGTTTGGAAGTGAAGCCAGGCCCCTGGAAGGAAACGCGACTCGTCTTTTGCTGTTAGTTTCAGGGAGGGTATTTTTATAATCCAATGCTGCTTAACGGTGAGCTAAATGACGGACCAGACCCAAACAATGTGCCACTGCGAGAAGCTAACGGTAAAGGTTTCCAAGACTTTTCGGGTGACAGTTGGACAAATTGATGACGAAATCAGCCGGGAAAACTCGGTGAAACTTACAAAATTACATTCTATCTGCTCGAATTTAGGCTGATCCTCCAAGCACCTCCCGCCCTGATCACCTGAATGGTCCTAAAGGCAGCCGGAGAAGATCGACAACCTGCAAGAACCTGCAGCCAAAATGAATCTGGAAAATGCTTGGTAGTTTCAACCCAGTTGAAACCTATAACCCCCAAAAACATCAACCAATGTCACCTGAAAAGGGACCATGTCAACCGGTTCCAAACCAGCATTTTTCAGAGAGATATGTTATATAGTTTTCGAGGGAGCAAGTGCAAAATGGAAAAACATCATTCCCAAAAGGAATAGGGATACAAAATTCGAAAAATCTTTGAAACCACCACCTATAATCATGAGGAGTATCCCTTTCAAAAAGGAACCAAGCACTTGAGAAAATTGATGTTTCAAAGATGAAATTTCATCAGAATTTTCCCTTCCCAGAGATGGCAGTTTCCTGGGTGATCTGTTGGTCTTTTAGGGGGTTTCGCACCTCTGTCCATCTCTGTCCTCATTTGACTGGTTGGGTACTCAAGGATTTCCCATTAAGAGGTCGGGAAACGTATGCCCATGAAACAGGGCTAGTTTCCTACTTAAATTGAGCATGTGTAGAAGATTTTTGGGGGGTTAATCCTAATTTTGTATATTGTATAACATGTATCCAAACAACCAGGGTCGTTTTGAATATTCACTTAGCATTAAAGCCCTCCTGTTGTCACCATGATTGCGAAACAAGAAAACCTTTATAGGCTTACAGGGGGGGTTCAAGGGGGAGGATGACTCTGGCTCCCTATATAGCTTGATCTTAGGTATGCTATAGAGCTCCAAATATTCTTTATTTTCACCCCGAAACTTGGGGAAATGATCCACTTTTGACAATGCATTTCTTTTTAAGATGGGTTGGTTCAACCACCAACTAGTACTGTTTTGGCGCCCGGTGGATTGAATATAAGGATTTCGGAAGCCTCAAAAACCTGGGCTAAGAGTCTGCCCTACGTACGGAGGATGG
>OMLO01004887.1_pt1 | contig 11229 bp, 4 predicted proteins | sample 1674811 | NCBI WGS metagenome assembly OMLO01 (sample SAMN06265003, study PRJEB25207) | coral metagenome | isolation source: Coral host | place: Mexico:La Bocana,Puerto Morelos, Mexico | collected 2008-11-13 | reverse complement strand
AAACGCTCCGTTTCTAGTGTTGATAGGTTAAAACGGAGGGGCTTTTTAAAACGATGCCGAAGAAAGCCTCACAAACCGTTCGTTTACATCATCTTTTTGGTCGTTTTAGTGTGGACGATCGGCCAAATCAAAAGGTGTGCGTTTTCATACGAAAACGATTTCGTGTGGACAGGAGAAAATAAACCAAAAACGCTATAGTATGGGCGAAAATATTTTGCTTCGTTTTGATGGAGACAAAAACGGATACTTTAAGAAAAGATATTGATTACTATCAAGAGAAAATGAGGGGTCTCTTGTTACTATAAAATATAGAATTTATATATACAGTATTCATTTACAAATGTATTATGATAATACAACTGCTTGCAGGATGATTAGTATGTAATTTTGCCTCTATAACAAGAACTCGTAATTTAGGTGTAGCAACATATAAGAACCTTGATCTCGCTTGGCTTTACAGCTTCTTATATTTTGGGGTTTTAAAATGGTCCAAGGACCATTGGATTGATATCAAGGTTTATACGTTAACAAAGGAAACTTTCGTGTTCGACAAATACTAACGAAGCAGGCAATAAGTCTGTTCCATATCTCACCTTTTTTTAGTAAATGGTAAGCGTGCAGCGTGCAACTATCGAGTTATGGATGCACGCGGAAGGTTGCTAAGCACGAAAGAAGCGTAAGAGCCGCAGGAGGAGATAAAGAATGCGACTCTAGCTTCTCGAGTGTGCCGAGAGACGACTTTGCGTTTTAGTTACATTGTAGACAAATGTGATTTTAAATTCGTTCAACGTAGTGTGAATGGAAAACAGTGATGCGTTCTCAGAGTGAAACCTTCGTTTTCAAATTTTCCGACGTAGTGTGCACGCACCTACGCCGAATGGACCCCGCAGAAATTATCTGGATTTTAGACATAGTGTAGCAGTAAGCCGAAGGTCGTTAAATTTAATTGATTCTGTCCTTATTATTTTTGTAATGTTTGGTTCACAGATCCATTAATAGCTAATCCGCTATACATGTGATGTCCCCGTTGTGATGTTCCTTCGCACATGTTACCTCGTCTTCTTATCATCGACTACTGTGACTTTGGTGTTAGCATGTAATTTACAGGAAGCTGGAGAAGACAGGTCAGTTTACTATCAGAATATGATTGACAGATGGCTGGCAATAATTTTCAGCTCTTTCGACGGTTTCACCACTTACTGACTATGACTCGAAAATTAGAGTGGCTTAGTACCCCTCCACAGAATTGTTTAAGATTTGTAAAAAATTGCATGATGTCATGCTTATCATAAAAATGGAGGTAACCGAGCTCATTCGTGAGTAATAAGCACTTAAGGCTATAATTTAGGGTTTTTGTAACAGGTTGCACTGTGGCTATGGTAACCTAATATATAGATTTAGCCAAACCCTATAGAAGAGGTCCTGGGCTCGTTTGTTGAAGCCCGATTAAGCTAATCCAGGATAAATGAGAATTTCAAACAAGTGATCCCGATAGGATCTTAACTTAAACCCGCGATATGGTCACGTGTTTCTGGTCAGCGAATACCTTGTTTTGACAGCTGTCAATTGGCCATAACATGGACGTCCAATATCAAAAAAGTAGCTATAAACCGAAGCTGCATGTTTCTGTTAGCCTATCAGCCGGAGTATGGCCACCAAATTGCGCGATGCCGGTTGTCGACACAGTCGTGCGTACACACCCACGAGCAATACAGCTAGTCATGATAACCATGAGAAAATCAATTTATGGGTTTACCATTTCGACTTTGCTTTCCTGTATGGGTTTTAGGCTCCTAACTTGCCTTAAAGATTCAAAATTTCACACCCCTACTCAAAAATCTACAGAGAACACCCGGGTAATCCTGTGTATTTTCTCCAAAACATGCCCTAATTAGGTCTGTAGAGTCTTTTTTTTTTCCAATTTATTGGTGCATTTCATGATATTTTTGGTATTAGAATAAGGAAAATAGGAAAGGGGCCTTTCGATAATTAGCCGTGACGCCGTTCCTTTAGTGTCAAATCAGAAGCCTTATTGGCTTTGTTTCGTAAACTAAATGGAAATCGCTGCCTCGTAATACTTTTTATGCTCTTTGGAGTTCATAAGGATGGATATATTTTTGATATAGGGCGGGCACAGTATTGGCTGAACTCGGTTTGCTGAGTAATGTACTTTTTACAGACGTGTTGTTCTAGGAAAACTAGTAGTATGTAATAGCTTTGCAAGTACCCTTCACATGGATCCGGGGGAGGGACTTCTACATAAAAACGACGATGGTGCTCGCCGGAAATTTTGAAAAAAAAACTAAAAAAAACCCTAAGCGGTACAAAGATACTGCAAACTTGAGGTGCTAATTCTAAAACAATACATTATCTCTATTTTTGTCTGTTCAATACCCTAAAAGATACCGCGTAATCTCCCGTTTCGGACCTTTTGAGGCAGAACACCCTTAAAAGTTACCAAAATCGCTTTTTAACCCCTAAAAGGTAGGACACACACCCCCGATTCTCCCTCCCCCCCGGGGCATGGCCTGTTTTTAGTCCCGTCGGGGACTGCACTCTATAGTCGTATCACTGTTAATTGTCTTGTTAAGTATTGATGTTTTTTCCATCGTTTTATGTTTTACATCAGGTTTAGATAAGAGACCCATTGAAAACTTCACGTGTTATTTAGAACCTTTACACTGACACCGTGGGCGGCTTATATAACATACTAACATGATCATGTTAAACTAGAATATACCAATATTCCAATGAAAAGTTTAAAAAAAGCCTAGACAAGTAGATTATTAAAACATGAAATTGTATGCTACAAAATATCGTTAATCATTTATCAGGTGCCAATTTAGTGTCAGACACTTTTAAAATCAATTTCATTTTGGCAAAGGTGGCTGTGTCTGCTGTGTAGGTCCATTAAACAAGTTGTGTCGGCAACCGTGCAACTGTGTCAGTGATCCGCTACAGCAATCATGTCTTTCTGCGTAATTTTGTTTTGCGCAATGGTATTTTTGCCTCAAACTGAAGCATCCTGCCACAACATCTTTAACAGGTAGATATAATTGTATTTATAAACTTCGTATCATGTGGTATGTGAATTTCAAGCCGCATCGATCAACGAAACATTTCCTAACACGCAAAAATCATTTAATGTTGGCAACAAACTTTAAAGCGATTGTGTTATTCATTACAAAGTATTGATTGGAATTAATGTCTTTGCCATCAGATATTACTCGCTTAAAAGATGTATATACTGAGTGTAATGAAGTGATGTGTAGTCACAATTCTATTCACCTTTTACGGCCCCTGATATCTCCAGAGTAACTCAGTTGCACTAACTCGTCGAAAATGGTTGCCTTAAATCTTGATACAATTGCAAGATCAGGAAGGTGTTTCACTCGAGCTGAGAATTAAATGAAATTTTAAATGTCAACTTGTAACTGATACATGTAGCTGAGATCTGAGATCTTCAAAATTTACTGAATGGTCGAGACTCACATTTAGCGGATGTTTTTTCTTATAACCTCACTTTGGCACCTCCATCTAGATCCTCTAATAATCTTCAGTGACCCAGGAGGAAATAAAGGCAATTTTAATTTTGCTCCAGCTGTTAAAGGTGAATTAATGTTCAAGATTACGCGCACAATTTGCTTCTTATGGTTACAACATCGCTGAATGAATTCAGTCACATCATGTATTGTTTAGCTTTTCCTTAGATTTTCTCTCTTAGGTAATAGACCTTTTTAGCTTGGGCGGTTTGTTTTCCCATTACAGACCACGTGATATTCCCTAGAGGACTTTTCTTTGATCCACATAAAATTTATTCATTCATACACACGCGACTATTTGAAAATTTGAAAGCAAGAATTCTCAAGAGAATCATCACATGGTCCGTAATGGGGCAACAAACCGCCCAAGCTAAAAAGGTCTATTCGGGACCGCGGTGAGGTTCTATGCTATGTTAACAAGCTATCGCACTAACTGCCTTAGTTTTTTTTTTGCGAACTGCCTCGTGACGCTAACGACTATAAACCTAGCAGCTAAAGCATAAGCCGACAAGCGATGACGCAGTAAGAAGTTGATAATTAGCAGCACCTTATGTTAGGAATTATCCAAACAAAAGGTGCTAATAGGACAATAACATGACTTTTGAAGGGCATATTGCTTATTTGCGGCCCGAGTAGCATCATTTTCGCCCGCTAGGCGCGCGTTTTTATGAGGGCACTTTGTTATTTGGCCTTGTGTATTGATGATAATTATTAGCATCTTTGTCCGCGTATGCCGACCCGTGCATATGCTTATGCATTAGTGATGCAAACCAGCCTTAAGATAACTATGATTATGACTTGAACGCTTATTAAAAATTAATAACAGAGTGACTATTAGATATAACGGACAATTTTGCATGTAGGTGATGTCTTATTGCATTGATAGGCAGAGCAGGTTTTTATTTGCAGCTTTGTTTCCAGTGAAATAGCCTTTCAAGGAATTCTATACTGTAGCGGGATCATGTGGAATTTGTCGTGGTTGAAATTTGACAATTAAAATTGGATATTTTTTTAAAAGATTGCAACCTTCCATAATCTGTTGAACTGATAAAAATATCTTAATTTTATATGAAATGCGTCTAATAGAATTTTTATTCGTTTGAATGCGGGTGGTCTAGTTGAACGTGACAGGCGAAGTTTCTTATATAAACAAAACAGTTATTAAGTTATGTATCGCTCGTTATCATCTTGAATAAAGACACAGCACTGTTTATTGGGATGGCGCAGTGTTGAATGCGCTCGCCTCCCACCAATGTGGCCCGGGTTTGATTCCTGCTCGATGTCATATGTAGGATGGCTTTGGTGTTGGTCCTGGCCTTGCTCCGTGGGTTTTTTTTCTCCAGGTTCTACGGTTTTCTTCCGTCCACAAAAACGAGTTCTCCAAATTCCAGTTCGACCAGGATATAGGTGAAAACATGAAAACCAGTTAAGGTTGACATGGCTTCCTATCTAAATATTGTAATCTATTTATTTCCTTGGAAGGAAAATTTTTTCTTAATTTTTGGCTCAAAAACGAGTAAAATTATAGTTTTGGATTTAAACCCTTAAGAGGTCCTACTAAAACAATTGTTCACTTGCGATTATTTATTATGAGCGGCAATAGTCGACTCGGTAGTGCCTCGTCCATTTGACGCACATACAAAACTCGGGCTTGTAGTCAAATTGTTAGACTACGCCATTGAGACCAGCTGGTTATACAGTCGAACCTCTCCACAATGGCTACCTTAGAGACAAGGGAAAGTGGTCGTTATAAAGAGGTGACCGTTATAGGGAGAGGAAGAGGTATAACATAGCAATGTTATTTTTAAAGAAAAGTGATTCTTGTAGAATGAAACGCAAACAAAAACAGCTGACAGAAACAGCGACGAATGACGCGCGGTATAGATCAATTTTCGTCACATTTTTGCGATAAAAACTGGATCTATATGCACCATTCGTGAGTCATTGTTTAACTGGCCGTCATATCCAGAGGTTATTTTGGCAGCTGAAACGAGCTTTAGTGGCCTTTGCTGTTGGGGAGGTTAAAATAAGAGTCAATGTATGGACCTGCCGCCGAGACCGAAAAAAAAGGCCGTTGAAGAGCTGTGTTATAGAGTTGAAAAGTATAAGACAAGATGCCGTTTAACAGGTGTTTTGCGTGTAAAGGAACACTGACAATGACAATTAACAAGGTCATTGGGCATATGCCAAGCCATTCCAAGTAAGAAAACAAAATATTTTTCAAAGCTTATGAAGGCGTTCCAAAATCATGGAATAGCTTCATCTCCAGAGAAAAGAAAATTCAACAACAACAGCTTTTTGGTAGGCCCCCGGGAGTGAGCTATTTTAAAAGCAGCTTAATCGTTGCGGTGATATTACGGGGAATTTTGAAAAAAGTAAAATTACTAATAATTCCATGCAATCAGTTACCTATGGAAACACATAATTTACGTAATAAATAAATAAACACATAATATGGAAACACATAATTTACTCTTTCGAACTAACTAGGCCCATTCTATAATTAATCAGGCACGCAGTACTTTAAAAGCGTCCTCATAATAACATGACAATTCTAGAACAACTGACGTCAACAGTCTGGTGATGAAGATAAATGATTTTGTTTCTCTTCAGTTGGACTGGCGTGGTGTTTTCGTGAGAAGTAATCTGCGAACTGAAAATCGCCGGCGATCCTCTATACGCATTAACGAAATATGCGAGGTCCTGCCTCCCAGAGTAAAATTGTTTTGCCATTACTGCATTGGGCCATTTAACAGTTGAGTGCTCAGAGCGTCTAGGAGTTATTAAGCTACCCAGCAGTAAAATTGTTCTCCTCGCATGCTTGCCAAAGGCACTTTCTAAAACTCAAAGCATCAACTCTCCCTACTTATTTCCATACGTTTCTTTTAATGTTGGTGTTAAGAACTTGGCAGTGCATTCTAAACATTATTCTCGTAACCTGTTTGTTTGACAATGTGGCGATATTTAAAAGATTGAAATTACCAATGTATTTCGGGTGTTTCCAGAAACCGTCAGGTGAACCTTTCGTGGGCCTTTGTCAATCTCTCAATCCTTGGGCCAATATTGGAGTTCATGTAATGTATTCCCTCGACGAGAAAAAATGTGGTAATAATACAGTAACTTCATTTCTTTTTTTTTTTTTCGACATTTAGCTCAAAGGAAACGAGCAGGCTTGTCGGAAACGAGACTATACCTCCAATTAATGAACCTGAAAATGCCACAGACATCTTAAGGGGACTTTTTCTAAACTACGATAAACGACTAAGGCCAGGTCATGCAGGTAAGTTATAGGTATTGTAGTAACATCGCATCCGCAGATTATATTTTGACATTTTACTTAATTGCATGTCCAGTTGATAAGGGCTGAGAATGCGCAAAAATGGGTTACCCAAGCGCTTCAAAGACACTTCATTTTGTTATTAATTATGTTTTTTTTTTTTTAATTCAGGAAAACCACTTAGTATTACTGTATCGCTTGGGTTTTTGTCCATTGGAAATATCCACGCAGAAAACATGGTAAGGAGATTGTTAACCAGTCTCTATATAAGGAGAAGCTTCATTTATACATTTCAACTAGCGAAAATTAAAATAAGCGTCAACAAAACAGTCTGTTGATATCACCTTTACATTGGTTTTAAATTAAAAGAAAGGAAAATCAGTGTAATGGTTTCATTACAACTTTGTGTTTGGATGTGCAGATCTATTTTTTATTTTGTTTTGTCTTATCTTTCTTTTTTTCTGGTTTCATCTATTTATTTATTTATTTATTTTTATTGGAGGAGCAGGGGGCAAATAACTACATCTCGTGGATCTGACAATCTTGTTTCTTGTTAAAGATGTTAACATGACCTCGAAACATCGTGTTTTAGCTCGTAGTCTTCAGTTTTATTCCGGCTATTTTGAGAGAGAATCAATTTGAAAAGCGCAACGTCATGGAGAGTCTTTGGGGAGGAGTGAAGTTTGAAACCACCCTTTGATGGTTACTAAAGGTCTTCAAGATTGTCAAGAGATGATATATTCTGAGATTCTGAGTCATCCCCCCGTTATTCTCAAAATATTTTTTCGTATACTTTAGAGATATTACAGTGAATGTGAAACGTCAGAACTGAAATTCTAGACTTTTTAAATTCTATTGTCGTGCTGAGAAAGAAAGAAGCACAAAAAAGACTGAATCACATTTACTTTCGAATTTCCTACAAAATTTCACTTCATCGCTTCATGTTGAGGTTCAAGGGGCATTTTGTACACGAGGGAACGAAAGCAATTTTCAAATCAGTAGGACAGTGCTGTGAGCGAAACTCGGCAAAATCCTCTTGATAGCGTCCCTAATCAGTTAAACTAAATTCTAGATATTATTTTGCAGGAATTTAATGCTGATATTTACATGAGGCAGATATGGAATGAATCCAGGCTGGCCTTTGGCACGAGAGACCACGCCCTTATCATACAACACGAAACTCTTGATAAAATGTGGCTGCCAGACACTTACTTCGAAAACGCAGTGAAAACCCATATAGATCAGGAAACCAGGACTGTTGTCCTGTATGGAGACGGTTTGATACTGTTTTCTCAGAGGTATGTAAGACACATACCTTCAACTAGGTGTTCTCGAATTTACAATTGCTTTGTACCCTCTTGTCTTTTTATAAGGATACATTTATAAGAATTTTAAGAATATTTTAAGAATAAAACCAAGGGTGGGATTTTGAAAAGATGACAATGCTGTGTGTTGAAAATCTGTAAATAAATTCTAAAGATTGTCCCATGCATGCACAACCAATTAATTAAGGTCTTCATTTGCACCGCCATGCATGCTTAAGGCAGTGACAGAAGTTCGAATGAGGCCTAAAACTACTGTTAAAAATTCTAAATCCTTTAAAATCCAAGCTTTCGCCGATCTACGGCATCATCAGGGATAAGAAAGATATTCCGCGTCAGGCTTATATATTAAAGTAAAATAAAAATGTGTAAATAGCGTAGGAATGCGGAAAGTATGTGAAATGTACAACAATAAGGTACAAATATGAAAGAGGAAACGAATAAAATTATCTAATTGGCGAGTGTGATTGTACAAAGAGTCCCTCTATGTGAAATGTATAACAATAAAGTATAAATACGAAAGAGGGAACGAATAAAATAAATTGTCTAATTGGCGAGTGTCACAGCACAGAGTCTCTCTAGATGTGCTGAAATAGTCATTAGAACAAAAGGTTAGCTCAAAGCAGTGTTTGATCTTTTCCTTGAGTTGTTTTAATTATCCACAAGATAGACCCACATACTAACAACTGATTAAGGGATTCTAATACATGCCATTATGCTTATGGCAGTTGCTTAAACTTTTCTAGGGTTACGATAACAGCTACAACTTTGATGAACTTCCACGCCTACCCAATGGACAAACAAGTTTTCATATTAGACATCTTGAGCTGTAAGTATTTTTCCCCCTCTTCGAATACTAAAAGTTGTACTATATCAAGAGAAAATGAGGGGTTTGTTTCTCTCCAGTACAGAAGTGGAAGTTGGTCGCTGATCATCACTATGGAACTGCAATTGAATCTTTAATACGTACATGGACCATATGTTTGAAATTTTGATATCTTCCCTGTGCCTAGCACTTCTTGATTACCAGTTTACGGGAGGCCTGTGAGTGTTTATGAGGTGCGCTTTTAAAAATGACGAAATACGGTATCCGAGGAAGGGAAAGTAGTTACTTTGTTACGGTATACAGAGAAGGTTGTGACTAAAATTCCGGATACCTCAAAATGAGGTTGGACACATTATGTTTATTACGCAACACATCTGTTTTCCTCTCTTCTTATGACTCCTATCATGTATTTTGAGTGAAGATGACAACCTTATTTGGAGTATGCATTCTAGTCACAACCTATCCGGAATACCCTAAGCAAACCTTGTTGTGTAATAAACATAATGTGTCCAACCTGATTTTAAGGTATCCATTCTAGCCACATCCCACAGAGAATATAGACAGAGATACAGAGAATCGTTAGCTTAACATTTAAATTTTTTCTTATTAGATGGAAGGGATACTAAGCAACTGAACTACAGAGGAACAAACATTCAGCTTTTGAACAAAGAGATGTCTGAATTTGTAATAACCAATCAAAGCATAGAGAACACTGTCAAAGAACTTTTTATGGGTAAGAATATTGCTTTATTTAGTTCAACTTTAAAGTGGAATATCGTCTTTGAATTTTGGCTTAAAAATACATAAAATTAAAGCTTTCTCTTTGCAATATTTTCGAGCTGCCTTTTGCCTCTATTTTAAAACGATCGAGTCTTCGTGTGAGACCATTCATATGAAAATGTGTGCCGCCTACAGGCTGATATTCATGTCAATCAAACCACTTTCCATGTGAATTAAGGGTGAAAGTTTCTAAAGAAACTGTGGTGCTGCGTCGGTGGGGGGTGAGAAGGTAATTTGATTATATCAACTAAGTTGAATAGGTAAATTGGCTCGAAACGTCAGCTTTTCAACTCGTTACGGTGGCCAATTTACATTTTCAACGTAGTTGATATATCCAGATTACTTTCCATATGAAAGGTTTTGCACGAGGACTCGTTTTAAAACAGACGCACAATGTAACTAGGAAATGGCCTATTCTTAAGAGTTCCTGCCATAACTCTTCTTAGTCATTTCTCTAAGATAGGTAGTTGACTTAACTGATACCTGTGACGGTTACCATGATTTCTTGACAGGCTGCTTTGACGTACTGACCGTCAAGTTCGCGGCAAACAGAAGAGTTGGCTACTACGTCATAAGGATCTACTTTCCTTGTACTCTGTGTACAGTGGTATCATGGATGGCCTTCTGGATGGACTACAGAAACGTCGGAGACCGGGGCACAGTGGGCATCACCTCCCTTCTTACTCAACTATTCCTGGTCGGAAATATCAACGAGGCCATGCCGCGTGTCAGTTACGTGAAAGCCGCTGACCTCTTCTTGATTGTGTCCTTTGCGTTCACGTTTTTCGCGCTCTTGGAAACTGTTATCGTTTATAAGGCAGCTTCCTCTGCAAGCAAAACCGCTAAGAAAGTTACACCAAAGAAAGCTAAGGTAGAATTTATTTTGAACTCAATACTATTGTTATATAGCATATTGCTCAAGGTCTTCTCATTTAGCTTATTTTTGAAGTTACTAAGGGGCAAATTAAAAGCAAATTAACAGCCCTAGCCTTAGTTTGTGAAGCTTACAGTCCGAGCTTTAGTCCTTGGTCCGAGCAATGTGTCTTCAACGAAGGGACGATGGTGAAATTTCCTTTATCAACATTTAGTTGATAAATAGCTAAGTGTTTCTTGCCCACCGACGCAGTCCAATAGTTTCTTTAGAAATAAAAAACCCTTGTTCAATTAGTTCGTCCCATGTTAGTAGGTTTCACTTTACCCTTAGAGCTGACGATCCTCTACAAAACTCTTGCCACATGCACAGGTCTAATAACATTATCTGCTGTCCGATATACCCAAGTTTATCTTACACTTCTCTCAAAAATGTCAAAAATGCGTAGAAAAGCTATTTCTAGTACAATAACGTCTGTTTGTTTTGGACTTCGAACCGAACCGTCAAAGCTATAAAAGATATTAGTTCATAGTTGAAGTGTGTGCTTTTAGTAATAAATCAAAAACAAAAGACCGTGTTTGATCATGTTTTCAAACACCGAGAAGACTGTT
>OMLO01004886.1_pt1 | contig 11230 bp, 7 predicted proteins | sample 1674811 | NCBI WGS metagenome assembly OMLO01 (sample SAMN06265003, study PRJEB25207) | coral metagenome | isolation source: Coral host | place: Mexico:La Bocana,Puerto Morelos, Mexico | collected 2008-11-13 | reverse complement strand
TTCAGAAAAGGTACCCCTTTCGTATACCTTTTATTGGAAAAAGGCACCCCTTTCATATACCTTCTTAAGAAGACTTAAAACAGGAGGTTTTCTTGTCATTTTTTTCAAGTAGCGCGTAATAAATTAAAATGAAACAGTCATAAGTTGCGTCTGCTTGATCTGTTTTACATACCCTTTACCCTTTCATATACCTCCTACCCTTTCATATACCTCCTACCCTTTCATATACCTAAACTTGTGAAATCCCTACCCTTTGATATACCTGAAGCCTGAAAAAGGTACCCCTTCCGGGCAGAGCCTCCCCGTATAGGCCATTATATGGAGTACCCCCCCCCCGGGGGGGGGGGGTCAAACCCTCACCTTGCGGAATCTTGTCTCCGTTTTCTTCGGGGTTTATCGTCTTCGGAGCTGCCTGATTTCTTCTTTCGTTTGGCTTCCTTTTCTTCTTTTTCTTCCCTTCGGGACTTTCTACTTCTATCTGGGCTCTTTTTTCGTGAACGCTCTCGAGACTCGTCTCTAGAAACACAACGAAACGAAGCAACACAGAGAATTTGAAAGGTACTATGTCAATAATTAATTCATCACATTTGATAGAAGTCACGAAACTTATGCACGCTACAAACAAACAAACCTATAAATGTAAACCTGAAAGAAACAAATCTACATTTTTGGAATATGCACACAGGTGACAGGAACTGCAACAACTCATATTACAACACAGAGTTAAAATAATTCTACATTGATTCAAAACAAAAACGATAGGGGTGCTGGCTTCCTGAAATAACGTAAGATAGAGTTAAAAATGTCAGGCAACCAGTTAAAGAAAATATACTTAACATGTTTAGGTCAGGGACACAAAGAACAAACAAAACATAAAGACAAATATAAGAAATAAAATAGATAGAAATATAGATAGAAATATACAAAGTTACTCTATTAACAGTACTAGGTAAACAATGCTGAGTTACTGTACAAACCAGCTCCAGTTATGTTTACCTGCAGGTTTTACTCTATGACTGTAGAACTTAAAACAACTTGGCACGTATGATATAAAACAATGGCTAATTAAATTAAAACATTCCACTTGCATTGTTACAATAAAATACTGCAACCTTTACATTGAAATTACAGAATTTTAGAAAGCAATTAAACTGCTTTAACGCCTGTAGAAGGCTACTTTTACATACCTTTTATCTTTCTCTCTTTTTGTCTTTTTTGATTTTCGTTTATCTGTCTCTGACTCTGATGAACTGTGAACATTTGAAGACAAAAACAGAGAGAAACACTCTATTAGTCAGAAAACAAAAATTGTCTACAAAAGGGGATTTAAGCCAATAAATACACAGTGTGAATATCCATTTGATGCAGATACACTTTGGTCAATAGGGTCGTACATGTATTACCCACACAGAATTAAAACTTACACCAAATGTCAATCAGTCAGGTCCATTGCCTTACCTGTTACACCTCAATTTATTAATCAGTTTTTTTGTGTGTCTGAGATTAAAAAGTATCTGCCAACCTCCCAATGTCATCTTTCCTACAAAGTACTTACAGTACTACATCTCAATCTGTCATGGACTGAAAATTAAAATGCGATCATAACATGATGTACATCTTTGTACATCTACACATATATGTCTTCACCACAGAGGAGACCGATCTGCAGTGAAGTTACCTTTCTTTTGGTGTCCGTTGTTTTCGTTTTTTCTGTGTTTTACGCCTGGGAGGCGAAGAATCATTTTCACCATCTTCTGCAGAGCTGCAACAAGGAAACAAAACTTTCATTACAAAAACAGAAGGTTATAGAGAACTTTATTTACAGACTACCTTTCAATTAGGTAAAATACTTTGCTGTAGCAGGTGGCCTGACTCCTGCTCACGAACAAACAACTTAAACAAAAAAGTAGAATTCTCACAATGGGACTTTTCACAGTCAAAAAAAACAAACAGTTAAACAAAAAATGTAAATGAACAAAACATGGATAAAACTTCCTACTGGCTATTTACATGGGTAGCAAAGGATTTTACTCTGGGCTACCAAGTACAACACTAGTGAGAGAATGGGACTTAAACCTCCGATCTCTGGATTTCAAGTCTAACACTCTAACCACTTGGCCATGCTGCCTCCATGAAGATTAGCCTGATAAGTACATTGTAGCCTACGTGTTACTTATATGTACAATGCAAGTTTGAAGACGGGGTTTAACAAGAGCATAAAATAACGCGAATTAACTCTGCACTAAAGTGTAACAATAAACAAAAGCAGGCCAGCCATGATCCCTCAAAAAAAGAAAGCACATAACTACATAGCGATATTTTGTCAGACAACCAAGAGGGTCATTAAGAAAATCAAAGTCCAAAATGCAGATGGCAAGACCTGTTCTTCTAACTATGAGCAATATACTTACACTTACACACTGTGCTCCCATGAATAGAGTTCGTAGGAAAGCAACACAAATAACGATTAAAATTCACTAGAAAGTACTTGCTTCACAAAAAGCCTTTCATGCAGTCTTGCCCGTTGCAAAAAATATTGTTTAAAAAGAGTACAGAAGATATTATTCTGTTCTTGCATAAGTTCCCACAATTCTTCTCGTTTTTTGCTAACTCTACGTTACGATTTTAGCATGCTGATTTCTGTTTCATTAGCACTGTATGATCACACGATTGATCAATAGAACGGTTAGAGCTCTTGGCACTGTTAACCTGCTCATCGGCTTTCCACAAAACTCTCATCCACCATCAAAGATTACAATCTTACTTCACTATACCCAGCCTCATGTCAGAGTTCAAGTCAAGACATACCATGTGCAACACTTGCAATTGATTTCAATTACTTTGCTTAGCAGAAGCTTGTCTGCTTGTTTGTTTTTGTTTATGAGCAAAAAAGAATTGAATACAGGGTGGCTTTGATAAGATTTTATGTTTCACTGTTTCTTTCCTTTTTCTCTTAAGAGGTTATTCAAAAATAGAAGCGATGAGGAAGGGCCAACACCATGATTTGACTGCTTTTATCCTTGAAAACAAAGTCAAAAAAAAGGAAAACAGAAGATAATGAATTTACTAAAATACATCATAACAAGCACCTCATCATTACTTTTGCTCCTGAATAACTCTCAGCTTTGTTACTTTGAAGTTGATTCTAAATACACCCTACCTGTCTGAGTTACTCCCTTCATCTGATAACTCAGATGCAGGAGTTCGCTTTCTTTTCTTCTTCTTTGGGGGTGACTCCTCCTTTGCACTATAAAGAGACAACAGTTAGCAAACACAATGTAACACAAATGCATCTAAAGTCAGTAAAACAATTATCTAGGCCTTGATGTATGGTTGCCCCCTCTTTGTAACAATCTTCACCTAAATAACATTCATTCTCATTTCTGTCCTTCTTTTGATGATTTTACTTTTCCTTAAATCCACATGCATTTAAAATTGCTTTAAAATTCTGCTCCTTTCCATGAAACCGTTACAGTAAATTTTAACAACTGAAAAATAAAGACAAGATACATGGACTAACAACACAGTTACTCATTAATCTTACAGGTCTAGCTGCAAAATAAATATGAGTATATCTCAAGACCACTGGCCTTACCTGAATCAAGCCAAAATGAAACTTGAGAACAAATGAGCAAATAGTCTAGATACAGTGTTGGGAAATAGAAAATCAAGAACATTATTTAGACTTTGAATTTTTTATTTTGGTAATGGAAAAAATTCCTTCTCATTCTCTGCTAAATGTAATTTAATATACTTATTAAAATGACCCCAGAATGTTTGGTTCCCTTGAAAAATAGTTAAAATTGCTATTAATAATGATACAAATTTTAAATAAAATCTAATGTTCACTTACCCACTCGCAGTTCATAGTAGTACAATGAATATAAATATAATATTTAATACATAGCTGATAAACTTTGCACATTACAAGAAAGCTAAATTAACTTGAGTTACAATTATAGTAAATATTAATAGTTTCCACGTTGACTAATGCACATACCTACATGTAAGGTGACATCTTAAGTTCTACATTAAGTATTAATACCAGTGGATCAAGACTGCCATTGTTCCAATCATTTTTGGTGGAGTTGGTATTGAAACAACAATTTTATTTACTGGTACTAAGTTCAACAATAAAATTAGTTTTAATGGCCACATAATTTTCACTGCTCTTACAGAGAAAGTATAACAAAACTGTTCAACTAAAGGACTAAATAAATATGGCTGATGAAATAGCAGGCAGAATGAGTGGAGTAAAGGGCCAGCAGGGTTCACAGTTGCTTTGTTATTAGCCAGGCTTAGTCACCTCTAGTGTGATGAAGAAAGCAAGACTGCCACAGTAGCGATAAACACTGCTGAAATGTTTTGTTTAAATACTGTCAACTTGTTTAGTATAGGTTTACATTTTGGCCTCCCCACCTCCATCACCTGGTTATTATAATTCCACTTATGGTAACAGGTTCTTATACATGTACATCTAAATGTTTTCAGAGACTGCCAACCATTGGACAAAACAAATTAAAAGGAGCACTTACATATACCAAGGGCATCCCAGGAGCCCAACTTCAGACTAAAGAGAGTAGCAGAACCATTTTCCATAATGATAAACATGGATCTTAAAAGTTATTTGCTCGTGTCCTAGCTGAATTACTCTTTTTCATGGAACCAAACATTCAGTAGGTCACAGAGAGAATACATTTGTTTCTTCTGCTGATCTAAGGTTACTTCATTTCTCTAGTACTGTTGGATGATGTTCTATTTCCCGAGTGTTTCAATATTTATAATTCTTACATGAACTTCTTGCAACTGAACCAAAATTCATCTACATGTAGACCATTAGCTGAGTCTTAAATGCCAGTGCTCTTTGCATTCCAGCACATTCAACAAATAGGTTACAAAATTACTCCAAATACATGAACTGTGTAGGTTTTATAAAGTAACTACATGAAAAGCGTCAACTAGAAAGAGACAGAAGATAGACCTTCGATAGAACAAACATCTCAGTGTTACTACAGTAACTGCAACACTTAAACAACTCAACAATTCCAATCTAAAATAGTAGCTATCTAGAAGTAAATTGTTATTATATGTAATTAAATCATTTTGTTGCCTGCCAACACAACTCAGCAGTAACAGTACATCATTGAACATACCATTATTACTCACATGCCACAAGTTATAACAACAAACAAAAAATGTTTAAAAAATACCAGGTCTCAATCTAGCCTTGTGGTTCATGTGTTTGTGACCATATTATGTTTTGCTTAATGACCATTGAAATTAAAATTACAGTGATGCACACAGGTCTGTTACCTCTCAATAGATTAATTTTCTTTTATTGAATTTCTGACAAAGCAGCATGCTTACCATTCAATTTCAACCCCTAACTAGTGAGATTTTTATTTGCCAGATCACACAGATCCCTTTAGTGGGTTGTCAGAAATGGGTCACCATGATCATAAATCAATCAAAGCTGCTTCATTGATTGACTTTGACATAGTGTACAACACTGTACCAGATAGTTTGATAAACCAATGCTGCAAGTTTGAGTTAAACTCTCACCTTTTGATCTCTTCGTTTTCTTTTTGCTTTTCCAGGTCTTTCTGTTTCGCTTCCCAAGCAAACTGCACAGCTGCTCTTTGAGCTGCCTTTAGTTCCTGGTCAAATGATGAGCCATCTTTGTAATCCTTCTTGATTCCAAGAGCTTCTTTCATTTTAGCATTCTTCTCTTCAGTTGCTTCAGCCATTTGATGTGTTTCTGTAACACTAAAATTAAATATTGACATCAACAACAATGTAATCATAGTTATTTGAAAACAACCTTGTTTAGGAACAAATCTTCAAACCACTCTAAAGAGAAAAGAAGTACAAAAGGAAAAAGTGAGTCAGATGGCACAGATAGATCTTTGGATAGACAGAAAGACAGACAGACATACAGACAGATGGATGAACAGACACACAGATGGACAAAAAGGCCACAAAAACGCTATATGTTGGTAGCAACCGGTTCAGTCATTCTATCCATAGACAGTCGTTATTACAATAGTTGTAAAATATAAACTCTACAGGTATCTGCACCTTAAAGATGTACATCACACAAAAGACATCACCTGAAAACTTAACAGTGACAAATGTACATGTATAACTCAGGAAAAATACATTCATTTCTTTACCACTATTTAACACTGTCATTTTTGGGAAATTACTAGTATTACAACATTAATTCAAAAATATAACAACATGGAAACAACAAAAAAATTGCATTATACTTTTCACTATGTTAGTACAAACTTCTAGAATATAGTATGTACAAACTTCTAGGATACAGTATTAATCATAGAAAAAGGTTTCAAAATATTGCCCAGTGTCTTTTCAAGTAGGATACAGAAGAAAACTGTAACTTTGGTTCAGTATACATGAAATATGAGTAACCTTTTGTACCAAATAGCAAAACACATGCACATTAGTTTACAAGTTGTACATACGTGGATTTTCCTTCCTTATTGTCTTTAGATGCAATGCCTGCTTCTTCAGAAAGGATATTTCGCAGCTCCTCCACCTTGCTTTCAATTTCACTGCCAGTGTACCTAAATTTGAGAAGAGCACGAAATATAATATCAGCTCTAAAATAAAGTAGAGGACCACTGATTGGAAACATAGTTGTTTAATGGTTATCGGCCTCATGAACTACGTAAGTTTGGGACAACTAAAAAAAAGCAATGAAAGTGGCTTGTTTTCCTCTATATTATTCCCTGTTGTCCCAAAATCCCCTAAAGGCTACTTTACCATTCAAAGGGGTTGCAGCAGTACATGCGTGAAAAGTGCATGTACTGCAGTGTCCCCCACCCCTTTACATGCAAATGGACCTGTAACAACAAGTATTTGCATGTAAAGGAGGGACACTGTTATCACACACAGTAGACATGTTATTGCAGGTAAAATTACATGAAGTCATTCTTTAAAAGTGTGTGTATTCCTCCAATTAAAATACACTAATGCACCATATAGTACACACAAATGCATGTACCTACCAGATCAGTAAGTTTTACACACATGTAATAACATGCATCTTAAATGCACTGTCCAAGAATACTTAACGCATACTTCACGCATTTTACATGCACGTAGGGGCTGAAATCCCTTTGACCGTTTCTGTATAAGACTTGAAAAAAGTATGGAAAATGTTTTTTTATTTCTTAAATTGAATATGTTCAAAGAGAAAATAGAAAGGGGCTCTTTATGTATGGCCTAAATATCTGCAGACACATTTTCTTTTATACCTTGTAAAATTCTTTAATAGTTATTAGAAAAATGTGCAAAAGAAATGGGTCTCCGGACGTTTAGTCTAAAACTACACAGTCCCTCTAGAAACATCTATGTGATACTAACATCAAATGCTCACTGATAGCTTTCTAGAACTATACATAACATACAGGTGTGCACTCGTTTAGCCCTTAACCTGAAGTCGATTAGATATATCCCCTTAACCCACAAACTATAGACACTTAGTTAATGCCAGAAACCTTGTTTATGACACTTTCCATTTGCGGTCTAAATGTATTAATGCATGAAGAACGCTCTTTCATGGCCACTTAATATACTGACCCCTGTTCTTCCATGAGATCTTGCAGTTCCATACACTTAAGTTCAATCTGTCGTTTTCTTTCGTGTTCCAAGATCTCTTGGTTGGGTTTTTTCGTGTTCATCTGTTCCATTTTGGCGAGGTCTTCATTCGTATGATACTCGACTTTTTCTTTCCTGCTACGAAGCAAAGATAAGTTCCGTTGAACGTAGCCATTTGTTCCCGAGCCGCGGGCCGTCTGCAACCCAATGTTGTTGTACATTTTCGATAATTCGTTTGCGTTGCTGGCAACGTTCCTTTCACACGCTGAACATTATTCAGGAAATACTACAAGATGGCGACGCACATTAGTATCCCATAATACATTACTTCCCGCTGATTTCGTTTTATTTGACCAGCGGTAAACTACTTGATCACATGTCACTTTATGGAGTGCTCTCTTACATTAATTAGGTGGGTTCAGGCCTTATTCCTGAGGTATTTCCTCAAGTTATTTCTAGATCACTTCGGGCTTCCAAAATCCCAGGAGATTCAAGGAGTGGACAGGCATCGGATTCAAGGTAATTTTTCTAGGACAATTCTGTCCAAGGGGAAAGGTACCATGAGGTTAATGTATAAAACTTATACTGCAGGACAACTACTTCGTAGATATTAAAGACTATCTTCGTAGAGATGTGTAGAGAGTAAAATACATTCAAGACAGCATCCTTAAGGCTGGTTTTCACTAGCGACGGAGTCGTAGTCGGAGTCGTAATAGTACTTTTGACCTAGTGAAAACCGAAATCGGAAGCGGAGTCAAAAGCTCGACGGAATCGGAGACAGAAGAACAGAACGTTTCCATTTCTTCCGATTCTGTTTCTGACTCCATGGCTTACGATTCAGTGAAAACTAAATTGTCGGAGTCGGAAGCAGAAGTAGCCTCCCACGCAGACGTTCTTGGGCTTGCCACGCGTGACAAGCCCAAGAACGTCTGCGTGGGAGGAGCCAACGAACAACCAGCCTTTATCGTTTCACATTGAGAGTTCAAAGTTCAGCTCGTGGGAGGTAAATTCACTTGACACGCTTGGTTGACCTTTTCAGAGATTATTTATTGTTTTGCCTCCTTTTGTTAAGTTCATGCCACCCACATGGCCAACCAGTCTATATAGCTTTCACTTTCTTTTCATGCTTCTCTTAAATAGCCCTTATCTTCGGTTACATAGCGTATTGTCCGTATTATTCTAACTTGACAGGAACAAAGCATTTTCCTTAATTCTAGGTTTGTTACAGTAGATTGTTAACATTAATATACGCATTTAACTTAATGTGTGGAACTCTATTTTTAGCCTAGTCCATTTGAAGTGCATCTATCGATCTTCTCTTTGGTGCCAATCAGTTTTGGAACCATTTCTTTGCTTCGTAATGTTCACTGAATAGCGGAATACTGATATCACTCATTAGCTGGTAGGACCGGTCGACTGGTATATACCCCATCAGCTGCATCACATGTTTACAGTAATGCTCAATGATGTCATTTTCCCACGGATGCACCTTCCACCGCCAGCGATTGACAGCCACTGAAGCGTCATCTACTGTGTACAAAGCTGGGTGACCCTCCATCTTCATTTTCTCTCGGTTCTGCGCCGGGTGTGTTGATTTGTTGAGCCATGTTTTCACGCTGTCAAGCACAGGTAGCCCGGCAAAGTTGAACAGACCAGACAGCACCTTCAGTGGGTTTATCGTAAAATCTTCGTATCGTTGTATTAAAATACGTCTTCGCCAGCTGATAGGAATATTCTTTAGAAAAATCAGGTTTTCCTCCGTTTGGCTACATCTCTGATAACTAAACAGGCGAAGACCATTTTTAGACAGCAGGCTTCCTCGGTTACTGAAAAAACCGACACTCTGAGATGACGGGATGACAGCCCTAGGGTCTCTTATGAGGTAAATAATTTGCCAGTCAGTATCCGAAGACTTGCACGCTTCCAAAATATTCTTAATGTGGTTTCCTTCAATGCGACTCATGAGAATCTTTGCCACTGTAATGGAATACTTGTCCCGGCAGGTGCTTCCAAGAGATTCGCTCGTCATTGCAGGACAAAGTTTTGGATCCCATCTGGGATCGGTCACTTCATGTGGACACAAAGGCGGCGAACAAATGGCGTTGCTTGCTCGACGATGGTTCGGGTTTCGATAGAAGTGATCAAAGTCTTCCAAAACCGACTTACTAAAGTTACAACGCAGCAAGTTCGATAAGATGTCTGCCATAAGGCTTCCATAATGCTCGTGGGAGTTGCCAACGTTTTTACTGAAAATTCTCTGTACGGTTTGTAACGGCTCGTGCAGGTAGAATACAGATGGATGGTGGTTAAAGATATCTCCAGTTATTGTAGAGCCAGATCTACCATGGGCTATTATTAAAATGTTTCTTCTACGCTTCTTTGAGTCAAAGTTTGCATTTTGAAAATCTTTCCGCTCTTGAAAATCTACTCTTTGCTGGCCATGGTCCATTTGTTGGGAATAGTGAGAGAAATTCTCGCGGTGTTCTGCGTCTTCTACCTTCATACTTGCAAGGAAGGCAAGCAAAAATGCAGCGGGGAAAATGACAATAACAGTTCGTAATAAAGTCCTTCGTCGCCTGCTTAAGCACAGCGCCATCTTATACGTGGAAGGACGAGTTCGATTCGAAAAACGAACCTAGCCAATAGTCTAAATATTATAATTTAACATTGTAAAGAGAAACACAGTTTTGCTATGATACATCACGCAGCGCAGAAAAATGACAAATGATAAAAAAATTATTTCTTAGACAGAAAGTAATCAAAGCTTCGCTTGGTCTTTCATTTCCTTTCTAAGGTTAACGCTTGCAAGGAAACACCTGGGTGTTTTTCTAGTTCTTTTAATTTAATTAATTAACCCTCGAGCTTTCCCTCGAGAAATGCCACTTCGCACGTCGGATAAATCAAACTGGATGGAAACAGGAGGTTCTTGATGGAAACTGGCGCGGAGTACTTGGTAATGCATTTTGTTTTTATGTCAACAATAGTAGGTTCAGCAGGAGAGAAAATGGACTGTCTAGCCGATTTCATTTTATTAAAGACAGTTTTCGCCATTAAATATATAATATATGCCACATAAATATATATTTTTTCTGGGTTTCCGTGGGTACGGACGTGCGTGAATGGTCGCCAAGCTCCTGTACTTTGAGTGCAAATCTCTGTTCCTTGCCCCTTTCTGTAAGTTATTGTATCTTCCATATGTTTTTTCAGATAGCCATGTCAAGTAAGTGAAACTTAACTATTAAACCTAAATCTCGTCATAAAGTAAATCCAGTAGTTAATTACTGTTTTCGAAGAAAAATACACGCTATAACATGTCCTATCAAATGCAGATTAAAAAGGTTCAGTTCAGATATATACTAGCTTAGGTTAAGAAGTCAAGAAACATAGATAATGGCGCAACTCATTTATTTATTTTTTTTAATTTATTTTAAGGTATGGCTGATCTGCAGTGTCGTGCCATCTTGGTTTTCAGCTGACGTCATAAGTTTATGCAAATTAGGTTTCCGCCATGTTGGTGCCCATGCGAGGTATGAAATTGTAAGCAATTGTGAGAAAATCTGTGCGCTCACGATCAAAGTCTTCAAATAATTCATATTTCTAATGGATA
>OMLO01004885.1_pt1 | contig 11230 bp, 5 predicted proteins | sample 1674811 | NCBI WGS metagenome assembly OMLO01 (sample SAMN06265003, study PRJEB25207) | coral metagenome | isolation source: Coral host | place: Mexico:La Bocana,Puerto Morelos, Mexico | collected 2008-11-13 | reverse complement strand
CCTTTGTCTCTTAACCCTACTTATTCATTGATTATGAATAATTAGGGTTAGAAGACAAAGGAAATTGAGAATCAAACGAGGTTAAAATAATTTTTAACTTAACTTTATTTTGACCTGTAACATACACATGTACATCAAGTGGTGCTGTTTTTACTGATCCACTGCTGGGCAATCAGCCACACTAGGGCAAGATGTAATTATAATGGAGTGATACTGAGTAACATGTTTTACATCTTTGCATGTTGTTTCACTTGTCGATCGCATGTGGTTTTAATTAATAAAAAGAAGCCAACATATTGTAACTCCACTTAGACGGTGATGTCTTGTTGAACATTGCAAACATAAGTACCCAGCAAAACCGGTCTTTCACAATTGTAAGAATTAGTTTCTACAGAATGCAAAAACTTGGGGATCCACAAAATTAAACTCCTGCAAAAATTTCTCGCAATTCGATAAGTAGGGTTAAGTTCTATAAAAAAAAAAAAACAAAAATTCTGCACATAATTTTTTTATTCATTGATGTTTTCATTTATATTTTCAATTAAATAAAACACAGTGATGAGAATATTTTGTAATCTTGAGCAAAACACTTCTTCGAGAAGTACATGTTTTCTTGATAAATGGTTCTCATATTATAAATTTACAACTGATGTAACTAAGATATTTTTTGGTTATTTCCAGGCACTTCACGACAATGGTTATCCTGTCCCAAAACCAATCGACTTCAACCGGCATGCTGTAGTCATGGAGCTTGTTGATGGTCATCCACTGTAAGTTCTTATCACTGTACTGCTATACATACAATGTATGTGTAAAGGTAATTCTTTTTGCTGTAATCATTAAATTTCTGTAAAGTTGGATCAACTCTGAATGTGGATCAAGCCAATGATTTAGATAATATACAGTACACTTATTTATGGGAGAAAACTGTATGTACGACACTCTCATTTGAAAATGAGTTCTTTGTGAAAAATTGTATTAGTAAAACTTGGGGTGGGAGATTTTTAAGATGAGGGGAATAAGATGGCGGTTTCAAAAGGGCTACAGGTTCTGTCCCCCTCCCACTCGAGGGGTCTTGTTTTGAATGTGCCATGGCGGAGTACTTTACGTGAAAGAGTATTATCAAATGTAACAGACCTGATGACAATACAGATATCTGACTGCAGTATGATATGAAAGCACATCCTTGCTTACTGTTTGTTGGTATTCGTCACAAGGTGTCAAGTTCATGACGTCGCCGACCCATCGGCATTATACAGTGAGTTGATGGAGTTAATTGTACGACTTGGATCTTACGGACTGATTCACTGTGATTTCAACGAGTTCAACCTGATTATCAGTGATACTGATAAAGTTACAGTTATTGACTTCCCGCAAATGGTGTCAATTTCACATCCGAATGCTCAGTGGTGAGTAACTCTCTTCTCTGGTATTTTTATAACTTCAAAAATTTCTAATTTTGTTACATAATTTATACTCCGTCCAAACTTAAATTTTTTGTTAGCATTAGTTAACACTATGTTTTATCCTCATTTTGTCTTCAAGGTATTTTGACAGAGATGTACAATGCATAAGAGACTTTTTTCTTCGGAGATTTTCTTATGAGAGTGAACTCTACCCTCAGTTCGCAGATGTGAAGTAAGTATGGTTAAGCGACTGTGTGAATGTAGCCGTGTTCAAACATTGGCTAACTCAATTTTGGCAGTTTTGGCGCCGATTAACAGGTGTACCAGAACATACAACGGCTTAAAACTGTAGAACAAGTTAAAAAACAAACAGAAAAGCCATGGAATGGATATTCAAAATGGAGAAGATGAAACTGTGGTGATTCAACAGTTAACATATGTAAATTACATTTTTCGCCATCTTATCTATTTATACCTTACTGCTGGTATGTTTAAGGCTGTGTTTTCTCCCCGGTTACTACAGAAACCATTTGGAAATCCTCTTAGTTAGCAGCCAGAACAAACAGTACAGTACAATACACTGTTTGAGTGCTAGCGTCAAAAACTTGCTCTACCATCTTATTGCCTACTTTTCATGCCGTTATCAGTAAATTGCATCTCTTTTCAAAGTCTTTCACTAATTCTCCAAACAGACGACTTCACAACTTGGATGTTGAAGTTGCGGCCAGCGGTTTCACACGAGACATGTCGGACTCCTTCGATGAGGTACGTGTCCATATTAGGAACATGCACGTACAAACTTTGTGTCGGACTTGTTTCTCGTTAACGCTTTAGTTATATAAAGTAATACGCGTATTCACTAGAGGAATTATCTCGAAAGGAATACACTTTATCAAAACCCCGCCTGAAGAACTTGAAGCATTTCTTTATTTCACTTGGGCAGCACTGTTTTTTTTTAGTGGTTGCAAGTGCAGGGGCGGATCCAGGAATTTTTCATAGGGGGGTCCAAACTTTTACTCTGAATAGACTACAGAAATTTATTTGGGCAAATTACTTCTTCCGCAACTCCGTCATTCTACCCAACAAGCCAACCTATTGAGTAATAATAAGCGATCCTGTGTATGCAAGAATTTCAGCGTCAAACAGGGAGTTAAAAGAAATCGTTTAGGGAAAGGGGGGGGTTCCCCCCCCCCCCCCCGACCCACCCCCTGGATCCGCCACTGAAGTGGAATTTCGACGCAGAGATTAAATGGAGGTTAGGAGGGGCAAATGCAAGGTCTTTCCTTCCTCCATTATCCATCTCCCGTGTAAGATGGTTGATTTGGGTGTCAGAAGCGACTCTATTAATTTCCGCATGTGTTACATCTTGTCTGGCAGGCTGCGGCTGACTTAGAGCCTTCAGCAGATAGCAGCAAGGATTATGACGACGATGATGAAACAGATCAATTAGAATCTCAGGATATGAAAGATGATGGCAGTGAAGATGACGACAGCAACGACGGTAAGCGTTTGCCGCTTAACAGATTATGAGCTCAAGATTTCTATCGCGTGATACTGTACGTTGCGCTGTTTTAGTAGAAATCTACCAGTCGTTTAGAAATTTATCTAAATCCTCTTCACAGACACTTAACGAACGCAAAGAAGCGTTTTGCTAAGTGCACACTGCAGGGCCATTCACAATTTACAATACATGTATAGTAGATTGTAAGAAGCGTAGTCAATCAGATAACGGGATTCGTGATAAAACGGTAAAAGGTTTATAATAATAAACAATTAGATTAGGAGCTCGAAAATTTTCTATCACGCATAGAAACTGAGAGCGAATGATCTAATTGTTTTAGTATAATAAATCTACTTGTCCTTCAAAACTTGATCTAAATGCTCTTCAGCGTGGCCTAGTGGTTGGGCGCTGGACTTGTAATCCGGACGTTATGGGTTCAAATCCTGCTCCCTGCCACAAGATGGATTTGTCTTCGGTGGTCCCGAATTCAACTCCTCTACGCTTTGTAAATAGCCAGTTGGTCAGCCTCCCACCAGTTGGGAATCTTAACAAATATCTGTTCTATTTGTAATATTTGTTTGCTTATTTACAGTGTCCACAATAAGTACAACAGTGCTAACTCTGACATGAAGTACCTTTCATAAACACTTCCAAAACGCCAGTAAGCGACAGTAACGTTGTTAACAAGGAGACCGTCACTGCTATGCTAATCGCTATCTATCGCAGAATAGATAGTGAGTAGCGTAGCCGATCAGAGAAGGGCATTCGTAGTAGAATGCTAGTAGATTTGTACTAAAAAAGAATAGATAGTTTCTGATTGCATTCTGTTGCGTTGGGAACTACCTTATATTTATGAGAATGACAGTAGGCTCTCGCATTTTATTTCACAAGATAAACCAGAGGGAACTCACAGTCCAGAGCGCGACCTCTCTGATGAACAACAACATATGGACGAAGAGATGGAAGGTAGCGAAAACAACACTGATCAGCAACAGAGTGAGGACTTGGAACTGCTAAGTAATGAAAATAAACTTCACAGACCTTATCGCGACACGAAGAGACACGTGACAGAAAAGAACTTTGAGGATGACGTCACTAGTCAACCAAGTTCTGTGACTACGTCATCGATGGACTCGAGAATGATTAGAACTAGAGTGAAAAAGAGTTTGGATAAGAAGCAAAGAGACATGCGCAGGAGAAAGCGAGGTGAAGCGTCTGCGGTGACGCGATCAAGGCGGGAAAATAGAGACGCGGTAAAGCACGGCGCACAGTCTTGGCACGACGGTTGGTGATTTACTGTGACACTGAAAAAGTTGCCTTGGCTTCGCGCTTGCTGAGCTCTTAGGGATGCTCTCTGCTTCCATTTAGCATTTTAATGGTTTACGAAAAGGAAAAAAATGGGATAACCTTAGTAAATAGAGCTGAAACAGTTTGAATTGCATCTCAAATGATACAGTTTCAATATTTGCAGCCGTTTTATGTGGCAAATTCTTCCCCACTGCTCTTGAAATATCTGTGTTATTCTCGCATTTGACACGTTAACTCTTTGGCACAGTCAGTGTCAATTTGTAATATACTTAAAGAATATAACAACAGTACTCTGTTGGAATAAATCTGATATTTGACTGATTTATTATCTCGAAGGATCTGAAACGTTCGACTTAAACAACTATCAACTATGGATCGATAGTATTGATCCCACTTTTTCCCTAACTCCTGCAAGTAAATTTATTTATCTTTTATTAGAGAGAGTTATAGTAATTGGGAAGAAAAAATTAACTCGTTCGTTTAGTCGATGGGTTGTAAACGTTTTTTAGTGGTAGTTCCGCTGGCCAGGGTATTTTACGGGGAGCGCATTTGATATACAACAATATCAGCACAGACAAGCATTGTTCAAACTTTATTAAATATCACGTGCAAGTCTCTGTCACAGGCCCTCCACGGTCAGTATTTACATCAGCAAAATTGCATCAATCTTTGAAATAAATAGCCCTATCAAACAAAGACTCTCTCTACCTCGCTCCCACAGTCTGACGAGAGACCCTGGAAACAAGATTGAGTAGAATCCAGTACCCAAGAAAACATTCCTTTTCACGGTTATTGCCTTCTCGTATCCACGTTCAATGTCTAACCGTGAAAAGGCAGATTAATGCTGTATGCCAACATCACAATCATTTCAAGAACAGAGAACCTTAAGATGGAAATACATTAATTCTAAAAACTCTGCAATTCTCTTTTTTTTCTTCTTTTTCACCATAAACTTTATAAAAAAATTTGCAGCTTCAGACATCAGTATTAAAACTCTTAGGAATTTAGAAACGATTTAGAAACACTGTAGAAGAGAAATTTCTATTGAATTTGGACATTATTTCACTCTTCTTTCCACATGTTACTAGGATGGTTACGCTAACACTCTTGGTGAAGAGAAACGTTGCGTGACAGACCAGATAACAGCTGAAAAGAAAGTTGACAGTCACTTTTTTTGTAACTGTAAAGCCATCGAGATTCCTATTCCTTCAGAATTGCCCGTAAAACAAGTTAACACACGAAAGTCTTTGTTCAAGTCAGTGAGCATGCCAGTTGAGCAAACGTCCGCTGGTCACTGGTAATGAGTTGACATGATACCCTTTCTCTCTGACACCCAATCAGGAGCTATGATGAAATAGCCTCGATTCCGTGAGTTGGTGTTGGTGAAAAATGAGTTGTCGTGCACGTAGTCGTAGTCTTGGTAAGCTGGGTTGTACGTTGGTTCAAAACGAGGACGTAACAGATGACTAAGAGTGGCGTCACCCAAACCATGAGATCCATACCTGAGGCACGAAAATAAATCCGTTATTATCTATTATAACATGTTTGACTAATTGCGCGCGCTCTGATTGGTCAGTTCGAGTTCATTATAGCTCCATAAAGCACGCGGCTTAAGTCACTCGCACGCACGCTTTATCGAATTATAATTCACGCACAACAATGCACTCGGATGCGTTTTTTATTTCTTTAACAATTGAGATTGATTCAAGCAGGCGCTGAAAAGAACATCAGGTACAGGTCAGGCGAATTTCAATACGAAGTAGAAATTCCCCGCGTTTTCGATTCTACTGAAAACAGACTCCGGGATAATTGATAATTGATGGTAGTTTAGGGGGTACGCTCATATTTGGAACGAAGCGCTTATTCGTCTTTTTGTTTTGTCGACATAAACATTAGAATGTGATAAATCAATTAAATATTTGAAGATTAGACTGACTGAAGAACTGTCAGAGTATAAGCGATAATTGCGATAATCGCGATAACAACAAAAATCGTTTAAGCATTCAGCTTACTTGTTGAGGTGTTCCAGTAATCTCTTCACTCTTAAATAATCACAAAATTCACACTTCCCCTCGGTGTGATTTAAGTGATGGGAGTGCGCATGTTCAGTGACTTGATTCTCGGTTGCCTCACCAACTTCATCTCTGAATAAGAGGGAAAAAAAAGAAATTACGTGGTGATTTTCAAAAAAATATTAAATTAACCCAACCTCGTTCCATGATTCTCGTATCTTCCCCCTACAGGAGCGAGAGAAAGGCGGGAAAATAAGAGACCAACAGGACAACGAGTGCGTAAATCAAAAAAAACCTCCGAGGTTGCTCAGGCGTCTGCGATTTTCTTCCGAGGGACGACTCGGTACGAATCCGAGTCGACTGAAGCAAAACGGCAAGTGTTAATGCAGTCGTAAATGATAAGTACTGGTTCTTAGCTCAGCTTTCTAATTAAACACGAAGTGCGGAACAAACTGCAACTCGCAGTGCGAAACCTCCCATTTACCACTAGAAGAAGCTCATGATCAGATCAATCTTTTGATAGTACCTACCTCATTGATCCAACAGACTTTGGACGCGGCGGCAGCGATGGACGTTCCGTGGTCCTTTGCGAGCGTGCGCTCTTAGCCCGTTGCTGATAATACAGTTCTTTTGAAAACTTAGGTTTCAGTGTTTTCTTGTCGTCGGGTTTCGGTGCTGCGGGCCTCATTGGTACAGGATTTGAATTTGCCTTTGATAGCGTATCCATGAAGTTGTACACCACTGCCTTTTCTGTAAAGAAGCATGCGAATGGGAATTAGTTTAGTCTATTTCACAGCCGATACATGGATTGTCACGCATCGCTAAGAAACGTTGTGTGCCTGACCCAAATAACGGCTGCATATTCTTGTAAGTCCGCGACCCCTAAGACCAGCGGTCAAGAAACAACCGCTTCAGTAGGGGGACCTGGGCTCTAAGAACGAGATTGGTTGTCATTGCGTTTGAAAAACATAACATTTTCTTGCATGAATGAGAACTTACCATATTCATTTGAAGATCTTAGCCAGTTATTTACACCAGGCAGAACTGGAGGCTTTTTTCTTGTCTGAAAGAAACAAAGCAAAAACATTTTTTCAGTGAAATGTGATTGGGATGTGTGAATATCGCCAGTTAAGTCGTCGCGACAAAAGATCTAGTGAGGTAATTTGGAAAAGGCTTTTTACTAGAGGAATAAGTGGAATTGATTAACCGACACTCATTTGCTCTGTTTGCTTATTACAACGTTATTATTATCCTAACAGTCTAAGACATCCTGTACTGTAACGTTCAGGTCCACCTTTATATAGCAGGACGCCTGCAGGTATATGGCGACACTTCAATCAGACCAACACTACACACACCATGAACGCAAAATAAATAAAACATTGAAGTCGTTTTTCATGTCCTGGACAAAACTAAAATATTTTAGGTAACTAATGCGCAAAGTATATTTCTTGCCTCTTGTCTCCCGGGCCTGTTATGCAGCTCAATCTTCTGTCCGGAAAGACCGTAAAGGCGATCTGATAAAAGAAAAGAAGTAGCGTTATTTCTGTAAATCTGATTGAGCACTTTCTTGGGTTGTTTAGATATGGTTCAAAAAATTACCTAAATAAAAGTTAATCAATTTAAACAATCGGCGGAGCTGAAAGGAAAATAAACTTTTCTTTCGCGCTTTCGCTTTTACACTTGACGCATCGAATTCTGATAGGTTAGTTTTACTTGTTATTTTATTGCGTCAGGAAATTTGACGTTTATCTGATGTTTATGAAATTAGGCGGAATACGTGAGGTTTCATGGCTTATACATCTTTCTAGTTCTCAGAGAGATCATACCAACCTCGATTTCGTTTCGTGGACGCAACTTCTCCTTGCCAGGCCTCCTCCACAAGTTCTAGTGTCGGCTGAATAAATTTTTGTAACAATGCCTTCTCTGAATGGGTGGCTGTTGAAATAATAAATAGAAACTTTTAGGCCCGGCTCACACTCCGCCGGAGGAATTTAAAACTTTAACGCAACAATCATCGGTCATTTTGGATTTCTATTTGAGGAAGACTCGGTCAGGGAAATCATATAATTGCGCCGGGAAAAAAAAAAGTTTTCGAAATGTTCTTCGTCCACACAAAACATGAAAAGCTATGAAAAGCTGATGATTTTAAACTACTCCGCTTTCAAGAGCGGTTTCGAAAAGCTCCGTTTTCGTGACGGATTAGTGTGGACGCCTGGCCCTGGTTGTTCGAAAGGTGGATACCGCTATCCACCGGATAAATCACTATCCAGCGGATAGCGCAGACGTTCTTAGGCTTGTCACGCGTTCCTCCCCGGTCGATAGTGTTATCCAAGCTTCGAACAACCCAGGCCTAAGCTGCGTTTTCACGAAGTGTCGGACTTGCTTTAATTACTGCATCAAATAGTTGATTAGGTATCTTTTTCTGAAGGAAACAAAGGCAGGCTCCAAAGATTTATTTTTTCTTATTTTTTCTTCCCGGTTCAGATGGAGTTTAAATAAATGTTTTTAAAATCGAAGTAGCCGTGCATCCATGTTCTCGTCTCCAGTCTCTTGTCTTCAGTTTCCCTCTCGTTTCATACGCGCGCGTAATAACTCGCAAGTACTTTTTTTAACCTGCAATTTGCGGGTATTTTGTAATTTTTTTTCGGGTGACAATATCAAGAATTTTGTTTGCATAGGAACCTGTCTGTGTCATTTGCACAAAACCTGTAATACTTATTAATCGCAAATTCCTTTGTTGAAAAATTCCTAGGTCTCCCGGAAAGACGGTCGGAAAACAAAAATCAACCAAATTTCCGAGGTCAAAGTTTCATGTATCCTCTTGAAACCTTCTTCTGAACAAAAGGTTTAAGAAAACGCAAGCAAACAATTAGAGTACAGTAGATTCGCAGCTTGGTTCGACTAGCATACAGTAGGATTAATATTTTTATTCCACTAACTCTCTACATTTGACTTTACCATTGTCTATAACACACAAACTATTGTTGCTATCTTAGCTGGCTGTAAACCTCACAGTGAAATCGTTTTTACAGGAATAGAACTTTAAATGATTGAAAAATAGTACTGTTATAGATTGGTAAGATACTCAAAAAAATAAAAAAAAAACACTCACAGAAATTAACCAAGCTTAGTAACACTGTGAATTCCAGCTTCGCGTGCAACGAAAATATCTTCCTTTGTGACCTCCATTTACGTACACGTACGTAATGTGCCATGCCGTTTTCCTGATTGGAATGTTGTCAATTCGTTCTAAAATACACTGCAGGTACACTGATCTCAAATGCCAAAAGTTACTTAAAAATACCTGTTGTTCTTGAGGCATCAGGCGTTGTAATGTCAACATTGAGTCGAAAGTCTCGTGGTCTGTCAGTGCTCACAGTTGACAACGCTCTCTCGAAATCTTCTTTGAAGTTCAGATAATTGCCGGTTTGACTTGCTCGCATCGTCTTTCTGTCTGGTTTCTGAAAATGAAAAAATGATATTTTACTCAGTGATATTATTACTAATACCTTTACCAAGTAAGGAATTGGCAGGCGGTAAGTTGAACACAAAAAAAGCCATTCGAAGTCGCCTCGTTGCGTGAGTTTCGGAATTTTAAGTCAGTCGGTATTGTGCTTATTTAAGTTAAGATGAAAAGAAAACGAGGAATAATGATAAACCTTTGGTACTGGCGGATGGTGTCGGCTGCCATTAAAACCACGAGCCTTTTGAAGATGAAGTTGAAACCCCGGTCTCTTGCTCGAGTAATCAGTGGTATAGATCGATTTTCCAATGGTGTGTTTCTCGGGAAGCAAATTCGGCGGTAGTTGAACCCATTGAGGCATCTTTACCGCAAACAAATTTTACCCCAAGGCAGTGTGTTCACTCCAAGCCAACAGTAAGTGCAATTAACTTAATTTTTATCTGTCTAAGTTCACGGACGATTGCCGCTATCTTGTTGCCTTATTGCCACAAGCTGCCTTCAGACGTAAACGAAAGCAGTCGTCATGGGGAAACCGGCACCTCTGCGCTGATTGGCTGTCGCGATAATACTTAGTACTCATTAACTAATTAGGTCTTTTGCTGTTGATTGTTGATATTTACATAATTCGATGTCAATTTCATGTCGCCTTATCGCGCATTGTTCCGTGACTGTTTTGAGTTCCAAGTTGTAGAAAGGCCACAACTGAGCGTATAAAGCTTCAAATAGTCACTTGCTTAATTAAAAGCTATTTTTGCCCAGGTAAAATTGTAGAGACCTTCACTAAACTGGCTGGTGGGACTCGGGCTGTTTGGTAGAGAGTAAATTAATAACATTGAACACCTTCAAAGGCAGCTGCTGTTAATTCCCGTTCCATTTTAAATTCTCGGCACTCACATGAATGTAGCTTGGTCCAAAAAAGCGAAGAAACACTAGTCTGGGTAGTCACCGCTAAGCTAGCCGGCTGTCTTTTTAGGACACGAGCTATAGACCCTTGATTCGCTGCCAAAGTACTGTTCTTTGTCCTTTTGAGAAGTTACAAGACTTTCGAGGCCCTTCAAAAGTGCACGCGCGCGATAATATCCATAGCCTGCGGAATGAAGACTGAAACTAGCCTCTCACGCAAACGCTCTTAGGCTTTCACTTGGGGAGGAACGCGTGACATGGCTAAGAACCTAACTCATGTCAGACCTGCCTCGCGCTCTGACGCAGAAATAAGAAATGAAATAATGTTGTTTAAAAGATATATATTTTGCTGCTTCTTGCTATTAAGACTAACATAAGGAGGACGTAAACAGCTAATGTGTATTTTCTGCTCAACCAAAGCTAAGGGATCAGCCCCGGCGTGACAGGAAATGAATGTTCCCGGAAATCCTGGATGTGTTCATGGAGAGACCACATTTTGATGGGGGAATGTTTTTTATATCTTCTGATCAGAGCCGCTATTTTAAGAGCTAGCAAAACTACAACCAGTTACAAAATTGTTGAGACACGCCTTCTAGAAGACAGCTAATCCTACTAACATCGACGCCCAATAAGA
>OMLO01004884.1_pt1 | contig 11230 bp, 5 predicted proteins | sample 1674811 | NCBI WGS metagenome assembly OMLO01 (sample SAMN06265003, study PRJEB25207) | coral metagenome | isolation source: Coral host | place: Mexico:La Bocana,Puerto Morelos, Mexico | collected 2008-11-13 | reverse complement strand
ACAGATAAGGCAATAAAAAGGATCTCTTTGCTTTATATGTGTTGAAAATACTTTTTAAAAATCCCTATATTATCCCTATATTTTTGTAAAAAAGCCCCTATATTAAGCCCTATATTTTTGAAGGAGACCACTTGAAGCCCTGCATTCTTGCAATTCAGCATTGTCCGAGTCTGCAATCCATCAAAGATTGGCCTTAGGTCTAGGTGTTCTAGAATGTAGTGAAGATCTTTCCCTATAACAAAATAAATTTTAGGGCTGTGTGAGCTTTTGCAGCATATCATTGCTTAACAAATAATATTGTTTGTTCGCTTCTGAAGGTAATTTCATTCTCACATTTGCTAATAATTATAAATCAAGCTAATTTGTATTTATAACTAGAACAATTTTCATAGCATAAAATGTTGTTCAGTTTAATGCATCTTGTCATCTAAATGGTTTGCAAAGATTTCAACCATTTGGCTTCTATAAATATTGCAATACTACTTTTCAATTACCATCCAGTCTTGTCCACTTTGTTGTAGATGGCCCATCTTCATTTTGCACTTCATAAAACTTGAAAGGGACCCAAATCTTTTCAAGCTCAACTTCCAGTACCTCTTTCCTTTTGCTGCTTAGAACCAGTTCAATAACCTATGATGAAATTAACAGAGACTTTTAGTTAGATTTATATGGTAACCAGTTCTATTGCTTAGAATGTATTCCCTTGCTTCATTTCAAATAATTGCATGTTGTAATTATTGCTTTTTACAACACACAGCTCTTAAAGTCACTATGGCTATTTATCCAGTATAAATGATTTAAATGAGTTCTGTTGAAATGCTGTGAGAACCTGAAAAAAATGATTGGGGCTTTCCAAAATAGACGAGCACCCTGTTCAGGAAATTCCAATATACCATGAAACTGGGATTATTTCTCAGCCTGGTAGCTTTGAGCCCAAACTGTATACATCCAAGAATGAAAAGTCAATACCTGGTTGAAGAGTAGCCCCATTATCCTTAGGAAGAGGTGAAGAGTATCTATGACAATATGGTTGAATGGGATTGAAAGCAACGGTGGTTGAACACATCCCTTTTGCTCATCTGTTGTTTTTTTTTCTTGCAGGGGGTTTTGCACTCAGCAAGGTTCCTTTGAATGGGCCAGTGTTGTACTATAAATGAGGTGAACATCACATTAACAACAACCCTGTTTATATTTTCAATATTCATTGAAGGCATGGGAGGCTTGGTGGCCTGATGTTTAGTGATCTGAACTCAAGATAAGTTTCAGATCCACGTGCCCACCGGGGTCAATAATTTAAATAACCTGCGATGGACTAATATCCCATTGATGGCAGAGTAACACCTCTCCTAGCCACTTAAAGCTATTGAAAACCAGGAGCTAGGAGTCAATTTGGCCTAATTACTTTTAGCTATTCAGTACAGCCCCCTAATCTAAATATCATAAACTTCAAGTGACATCATTTTAGTCCACTTACATGTGAAGTCAGCAATTTGTGCCTTGGTGCAGTAGCACCATATGCAAAAATATTTAGCTGTTGCTGCATTCAGTCTCCATATACCATGGCAAGAAATTTCCAATCAGAACAGCAGTACCTAGAGCAGAATTTAAGTTAGCATATTATACAAGATATATGAATATCAGGTTTATTACTAGTCTATTGTGAGTGTGTGATTGTCACTGAATCAACTTACCACGTCACTGTATAGTGCACTCCATCAACTGTTACCATGAGTCTGGAGCTCATCCACTTGTGACAGAGTGGCACCCAGGCAAGTCTGAACCTCATCATAGTCCTCTTTTCCTTAAAAATAAATGTTATGTCTTATGTTAAACTAGTACCAGAACCTATTGATTGTTTTTCTGTTGTTTTGAATGCAGCAATCACCATATATACATTTTTGTATAAACTTTGGTTGTATACCGTGTGGTAGCAAATTGTTGAAATGACATGACATGTTAAATATTACCAGAATATATTGAATAGCCTTTTACCATTATACAAAGCAGCTGTATACTGATGGTAACATGATCCATGCTTTTTCTCATCCATTATGCTGAACAAAGCCATGACAGTACCAATCTTATCGCTTGTTCGTCTACCATCAGCAGCAAAGCGGAGATTGACGTGGTTTCCGTTTGCTTGTACCGCTTCTTTTACACCAGGAATAAGCAGAAGCTGCATGAGAATATGCTTAATGTTGCGATATGCACCATCTGCCTTTTTTGCCTGAGTAAGAGAATTTCCGAATGATTAAATTAAAAAAAATTAGAACTCCTCAAGTTTAGTCAAATAGATAACAGCTGCTAGTAGTTCATGAGTGCCATACTGTGGTATCTATAGCATAGTTGCTTAGTATAAAACAGACTTGTTTCCCAGACATGACTAATCAACATTCAATGGCAGACGAGTTATGTAGTGATTGTCTAATGACTATTCAATTGATTACCTATTACTCATTCCTTGTAATAAGTTAAAAAACCTCATTTCTTGGTTATCAGTTTAAATTGTGGCTCACAGTATTGTATGCTAGACATATCACTATTAATAACAAGTTGAGGGCACTCTTCACCCCTTTGGGTTGTAATTTTCAGCAACATTTTTTATCCCTACTAAAGCATTATATTTTTTATGCCCTTTTATGTTAATAATAAATTCCTCTTGGTACATTTTTAATTTATTATATTTTTTTAAGCCTTGGGCTTCCTGCAAAGTATCCTCCAGCTAAGTGGAGTTCTATGTTAAATAAATCTTCATTTCAGTCTTATTTTTCAATATCAGCTGTCAGTTGAAATTTCAATCCATTTCTCAGCTGTTAGTTTAACATATTTTTAACATTTCTCATAATCCACTATTGAAAATTTCAGCCCATTACTCAGCTAGCTGTTTTTTCTTTCATTCATGGTATAACAAAATTAGGCCTCTTACCTCAGTGATGTGATGAATGTCCACGGTCTTATTTTGCCTGTTTCTTTCATCTTTCAGTGCATTGATGGCCGGTATACTGGCTCTGGCATCTTCTGGGAGAGACATCCTCAATTCGTGGTAAGCTTTATCGGAGATGAGCCGGAATCTTTGGCCACAAGAACACGCTGGGTTGTTTGACCCCGTCTTCTTCTTCTTCGACAGAGCCAAGGGGGATAACAACTTCTCTACCTTGTACACTGAACGTGATCTAGAACATTATAAAAGACAGTATTAGTAAAAGTATTGTGATGAAATCCTACTCAATTTAAACTGATGTTTTTATCAATTTTTTTTTTTTTTCGAAATTAAACATTCACATTGAGTTTGCACTGACTGTTAATAAAATAATCCGTGATAAATAAAGAAAGATGGTAAATTTAAAGCTTGGGAATGAAATGTGAAAGATGAAATATTGTGAAAGTTGAAATATTCATCTTTCACAACAATCCGTGTTCAAATTTCTCCACTCTGAACACCGTTTCCAGATGGGTTTGTTATTCATTAGTTGAAGTTTGCGTGCAAGTCCAGATCCGTTAAAATGCGTGTTTCTAAGCAAAATCAGAAAAGCTCCTTACTATTGTTAAATTGCGAAAGTACATAAGAATAATGTGAAAATGTGAATCATTCACAACTGTATAAAATAAGACGAAAATGAACATACCTCAACTGGGAAAAACTCCTTGAGTCCTTGAACTACTGAAGTACCAACGCCCTAATCTTCCGTTTTTTAGTGTTTCTCGCCGACTTAGTCAACTGGAAAACTCTTTTTCCATTGATCTGAATGCCTCTTTTTCCTCTTGCTGTAGTTGCAGCTGGGCCAGAACCTCATTCAATTGAATGACCAGAACTTTTAAAGATAAGTTTTCGCAACGAAGTTTCCTAATTTCAGCTTCATACACTTCCACAATTGGTAATTGGTAATGATACGTGTTCAGCAGAGTTGCAACTTTAAACTTTGAGAACATTCTTCTAGCAAAAGTGAAGCTGGATTTATCATCTGTGTTTTTTAGCAGGTCTTTTATATCACTGCCTGAATGCCAATTTAACAGAATCACTATTGTCAGGTTATGTTAATCAAACCAACTCGTAGTCAATGGAGTGTAAATGACTCCAAGTTTTGTAAAGCAACGCTATTGTTGCTATTCATTTGAATGAGTTTAGATTGCTTTCGATCACAAGAAACAATCTGGGTTGTTACTCTCTCTTTCTCTCTGCAAATGCTGTAGCCTTCATCTGTTTTATAGATATAAAAACATATAAAAAGAAACCAATTAAAGCCAAGATTTTTTCACTTGTCTTCGAAGAGTGCACGCTTTTACATGTATGTTTTCATTAAGGGAGGAGTTTATTTAGCTTATAATTGCAGACTAAGTTCTTAACGAAGGGCTAACACTCGAAACGTCAACTTTATAACTCGTTATGGTGGCCAATTTACATTTTCAACTTAGTTGATAAAATTATAACCAAATTACCTTGTTACCCCCACCGACGCAGCACCACAGTTTCTTTAGAAACTTTCACTCTAAGTTCTTAACACAATGGTAGGACGAATTTGTAAACTATTTGCAGTTTCAGAGGAGGTTTTCATAGTGCGTGTGCACTATTTGCTGTTTCATAAAAGGTTTTTCGTTGCGCATGACACGTAACAAAGTAAGTCGTTTGTTTCATAAAACTGCGCGCAGCGGATTCGTGGTTGAATAGTCTGTATAGCGAGAAGAGAAAAAATACAACGGAAAGGAAATTGTAAATAACTTGATAAGCTTAAGTTTTGTTAAACAGAACGTTATTGTTGATATCCCTTTGAGTAATTTTAGGTTGCTTTCACTTGCAAGAAACAATTGGGGTGGTAATTCTTTGCAACCGCTATGGCCTTCAACTTTGTTTTTTTGTTGGCGTATTTTTTTTTATTATATGAAATGGCAATATACATGTATATAGTGATACAATTTACAAAGCAGTAAAAACTAAAAAAAAGAAACAAGAAATTCAACTACACGGAAAGATGATTTATTCTCTAATTGTCTTCTTAGATGTTCTTGCTCTCTTTCCTGTCAAGAAAAATGTTTTGAATTAGGCAGATAAGACAAATTATTAGTCGCGTGACATCACATACTGATGTATGAAGAACTTAGGGTCCTCTTTGATGTGATATTCATGTATCAAGATTGAAGTCTGTCAAGTTGTGCCCTCAAATCAACCAAAACCTCAGGGGGTTTTCCCTTATTTGGGCTGTATGGGGACATGCTGATTGATGCGGTATGTTTTTTGCCCTCGCTGTCCTGAACAGGGTGTCCAATTTTACTCACCTCGGTCGTAAACAAGGTCAGAACCTAAGCTTAAACCAAAACAAGTTGTGGTATTAGGGGTCGAGACCTGTTACGTTTCAAAGTTGTAGTTACATTTTTGTCAATTCCACAATTCCTTCTTTTAGATTAATCATAAGTAAACAGATTTTTGTGGTACATCATACAGTAATTGAAGTAATCATTTTTCTTTGATTTGCTACTAAAAAAGAAATCACCTTTCTTTTGATGTTATGATGGCATTTTGCTTTGGAAACTAATTTAGAGGTTAATGCTTCATGGCATTTTGTCAAGTTCAAGTATAGAAACGCAATAAATTGGTTTTAGATGCATCAAACATGATTTCTCTGATTATAATGGTTTATGAAACAGTTTAAATTTCTGTAAAACAAGTGACTGTATATTTTGTCTCTTGTCCCAAACAGGATATTAAAATAGAGGGTGTTGTCCTACATAGGGTAAGGTTTTTAGATTGTTTTTCTCCTAAACAGAGTCAGGATTTAAAACCCTCGAGGGCATCCCTATAACCAAACATGTGTCAAGAACCCCTACACCCTCACACTAAAACCATTGATTAGTAAACCCAAAGTCCGGAACTTTCCAAGACTTAGATTATGATGGGTCACTATACCCACCATTTATCAGTTGATGCTACAATCATGGTATCAGAAAACAGCCCAATATTGGTGTCATTTCTGTGGCACAATAGGTTGTTATAGCACCGTTCAAAATTCAAAAATGACGCTTTGAAATATTATCAATTTTAATTAGCCGAATATACAGAGACAAGACTTTGTCTTTACCTCCTGTAACAAATACATTAATTAAGAAATGGTGAGCGTGCAGCGTGCAACTATTGAGTTTTATACAATAGCCCAAGTTATTCTCGCATTTTGATTGGTTCTTGCTGAAGATCTATTAAAGGACAGATACAGGATTGACGTCATAACCACAAAGTTTTTCTTTCTGCATTTTAAAATGGTGGAAAGTTTTGAGAAATAAGATAATATTTTACGTGACTGGCTGAAGAAAAAGTACAAAAACGTCTTTTCGAGGCATTGAACAGGTATGAGAAGCAAGAAAAAGTAAGAAAAAGCCGTTTCTTTTTTAGAGAATGACTCGGAAAAAATACTCGAGCAGTCTCAGTTGGCAGTTGAGCAAGACTAAACCAAACACAAAACTGATCTTACTATGCCTCGAATTTAACAAATCCAATAAACAAAGTGTTTGTTACATTAATTTATTTAAAAAAATTCAACTTTTCTCAACCTTTCTCAATAGTTGTTGACACAGATTGATGTCAGGAATGAAACATAAAATCACTGTAATGTTCTCAAAACTAACGAAAGAATGTCAAAAACATCCAACAGGATGAACAAACACGTGAAACAGTCCGCCATATTTTAGAACACCAAACGCATGCCCAGTGCATCCTTTAACAGGATGATGCAATACTCTGTTCCAGTCTCAAACGTATCATCAAGTGACTATGTTACATCTCCCCTTTGAAGTACGTACGCACGTACTGCACGTAGTCTCTGAGATTAGTAGGTCTTTGGACAACTCACCCACTCGAGGTTTGAACTTGACGATCTCCATCTTGATCGGGAAATAATGAAGGAATCTCAGCAGCTTCTTGGGGTCGGGTGACTGCAGAAGAACAAGGACTTTGTCTTGCTGGTTGTTCCTGCGGTCGGTGAGGTCATGGTTGCAGGTAATCGCCTTTCATAGGTCTTGAGCAACTGACTTCTGTTACGTCTCTTCTCTTGACCGTTATGATTCACCGTGTATAAGCGCGGGCTTGAATGAATTCCAGTAAGCATGGCAGGTTGCCATTCATTTCTGACTCTGACTCTTACGGCTTCTCCATGGTTGAGAGCTGGAAGTGGCCTGGTATCTTGGTTGTAGTACCTGATCTGCCTGAGCTTCTGTTGCTGAAATTGCGGGTGACCATCAACAACACAAGGACGAAGAGTGCTAGATGTAGCTGTCTACTGTAAAGTAACTGGGCGGGCGAAAAGTCAGTGCCAGTGAAAGGGGAGGCACGGTATTCCAACAGGGCCAAATAAGGGTCATGCCCTTCGTCAGCAGCTTTCTTCAGCAAACCTTTCAGTATTTGGACGAATCTTTCACTCTGTCCATTGGCCTGGGGGTAACAAGGGCTGCTTGGGTTTAATTTGATTCCCCAATCTTGAGCAAAACGCTTGAAAACTGCACTGCTAAATGGCATGTTGTCACTAACCAGTTCCAAGGGGATGCCATGCCGAGCAAAAATAGACTTGAAATGCAAGATCAGATCAGCTGCAGTTTTATCCTCAAGAATGGAGATTTCGGGAAACTTCGAATAATAGTCAACGACGACCAGATAATCTTTGCCTTTGAGAGTCATAATATCAGCACGAACTTTCATCCAGGGGCGTTCTGGTATGTCATGTGCAATCATTGGCTCTCTGACGTTGCTTGCTCGGTATCGTAGGCATATCGGGCACTGTGAAACCATCTCCTCAATGTCTGAGTTTATGCCAGGCCAGTATACCAGATGACGCGCTCGGGTCTTGGTTTTTTCAATTCCTAGGTGTGCCTCATGCAGAAGGACTCTGATTCCTCTCCGCATTGCCTCAGGGATGATAATGGCCTCCCCACGAAATAGCAATCCGTCTGCCTCACGAATCTCCTCTTTACAGTGCCAGAATGGGCGAACTTCCATCAGGAGCAAATTTCTGTGTTGTGGCCATCCCTCACGGACAACATGGAGTAACGTTTGAAGAGTATTGTCCTGGGCTGTCGCTGCTTTCAGCTCAATGAGTTTCTGGTCACTCACGGGTTTGTCAGCCACCAGTTCATGGACCATGATTTCCATTTCTTCCTCCAGCTCACTGCCTTCAGCGGTATCCTGGTTTTCCAGATAGGCCCGTGATAAAGTGTCCGCAAGAAACATGAGACGACCAGGCGTATACGTTATGCGATGGGAATACTGTTGGAGCTGGAGAAGCATGCGTTGAAGTTTAGGTGGAACCTTGCTAAGGGGCCGGTTGAAAACAGTTTCCAGTGGACGATGATCTGATTGAATTTCACACTCCTTTCCATAGACGTAAGGATGAAATTTTGCGACAGCAAAACAGATAGCAAGTGTTTCCTTCTAGATTTGGGAATAGTTCTTCTCTGCACTTGTCAGAGCCCTGGAGGCATAGGCGACGGGCTGGTTCTCTTGTAAGAGGCAAGCACCAAGCCCGGATGATGATGCATCCGCTTGAATTGTGACAGGTTTCTGAACATCGTAAAATCAAAGCAACGGTTGACTGGATAGCACATCTCAAATCTTCTGTGGCGCCTCCTCGTGTTCGGGCATCCACTGCCATTGGACATCTTCTTTCAGCAAAGACCGAAGTGACTGGGTGATATCTGACTCGTGTGGAATATACTGTGCTAGGCACTTGACTAGGCCCAGAAGTCTTCTCAGTACTGGCTTTCCATCAGGAGGAGGCTGTTTACTATCGCCTGTACCTTGGAGTGGTCGGGACGCAAACCATCTGCCGTTACGATGTTGCCCATGAAATGAACTTGGGGTACTCGAAACTGAATTTTGCTCTGATTGAACTTGACATTCTTCAATCTGGTTCTCTCCATCACTTTCTTCAGAATTTGATCGTGATCTTTGTCATCCTCGCCTGCTATGATCATGTCATCTATGATTCAGTGAACGCCTGGGATGTCTCCAAATGTTTCAAAGTTCCTCTTCTGAATAATTTCACTAGCAGAACAAATTCCAAAAGGCATTCTTTGGAACCGTTTCCTGCCCCATGGAGTGTTGAATGTGCACAGAAATGAAGACTGTTCCGTCAGCTTAACTTGCCAGTATGCATCACGTTGATCCAATACAGTAAACACCTTCTTTCCAATGAGTTTGGCCTGGACTTCCGCTGGGGTAGGTAGGGTAAAATGCTCTCTTTTAATGGCTTGATTGAGCGACTTAGGGTCTAAACAGATTCTGATGGATCCATTTTTCTTCTTTGTGACCACCAGGTTGTTGACCCAATCAGTGGGAGAGTCAACTGACACTATTACACCTTTCTCCTCCAGCTGTACAAGAGTTTCGTTTAATTGATCCCGTATAGCAAAGGGAAAATTTTGCGCTGGCTGTATCTTTGGCTCCACATCTGGTCTCACTTGGATGTCATACTCTTTCTCAAACTCGCCCAGACCACTAAACACGTTGTGATAGTCTTGAAGAAACTTCTCTTTCGATATCGGAGAATACTCTGCATGACGAAGTTGCTGAATTCTCTGCACCAAGTTGAGCGACTCACAGGCTGATCTACCAAGGATGGACAGACCAGAGTCCACAACGTAAAACTTCAATTTTTGACATGGGCGCACTCCTATCTTACAGTCAAGCATGCCAAAGCCAGAAGGTTTGATGATGTTGTTTCCAAATGCAGTTAGTGCAGCATGGGTAGGGAAAATTGTGGATTCACCGAGATCTTTAGCATTGATCACATTTGCGTCAGCGCCAGTGTCAAGTTTCATCTCCACCATCTTACCATTTCCAATATTTACACTGACATTCCAGGCATCTGATTTCTCAGTATTGATTCCACCAATGAACAAATCATCACATGGGCCATCATCAACGACATTATCTGCTTGAAGAATGTTGAGTGACTTCCTTTGGCTAGGATCTACGGTATTACGAGACATACACACGCTAGCAAAATGATGTCTCTTGTTGTAATTTGTGCAAGTCTTTCCATATGCAGGACATTGACCATAGGGGTGAGAACTACCACGATAATGGCACATACCTCGTTGACTGCCCTTTTGTTGGGAAGGTGGAACATAGCGTTTTGGTTGCTTCTGACCTTGAATTCCATCAATGTTACCTCCAGACGGCGTGCTTTCTTGTCTCATGCGCTGAAATTGCTTTGTTAAAACTTTGTCCACTTGACAAATCTCGACGGCAGCGTTCAAATCCAGATCTCTTTGTTTGAGAAGTTTCATCTTTACATGCTCACTTCATGCGCCAAATACGATCTTGTTGCGAATCATTGTGTCAGTAACGTCGGCAGAGCCGAATTCACATCTGCTTGCCTTGGTTTGCAGATCCGTTAGCCACGAGTCGACCGGTTCGTCCTCTTGTTGATCTCTTGTCCAGAAAAGGTACCTCTCGTACACCACATTCCGATGAGGTTCCACATATTCATGAAATTTCTGAAGAACATCACTGTATTTCTCCTTGCATTCTCCAGACCTGAACTGGAACGTGTCAAAAATTGTTTGAGCGTCGGGTCCAGCTATGTGCAACAACAAAGCAACCTGAACTTTTTCCGGCTTCTTGAACGCTTTGCGAGCGGTGCGGTACACTTCAAAAGACTTCTCCCACTTTTCCAGCCTTCTGCTACATTCGGAATGTCAAATTTCATCTGAGAGGGTGTGGGAAACTCCATTGCAAAGGAGAACTCACTGCTGCCACCATGTAATGTTCTCAAACTAACGAAAGAATGTCAAAAACATCCAATGGGATGAATAAACACGTGAAACAGTCCGCCATATTTTAGAACACCAAACGCATGCCTAGTGCATGCTTTAACAGGATGATGCAATACTCTGTTCCAGTCTCAAATGTATCATCAAGTGACTATGTTACAATCACCACTTCTTAAATTTCAGTTAAAGTAAACATGTAACCTTACTTTACGACGCGAATGTTCCAGTCCGTTTCAAGACACAACGGGCGAGCAAAGCATAACTCACTATAACTCACGGCCAACTCCACGGCAGCTATAAGGTGTCTCCAATACACAAATTTCCACCGTCACTAAAAGCTCCTTTCATTCAAAATTCGAATCGAATGGCGTTCAGTGTTGACTGCAACCGCAAGTTTTTCGAGCGTATTCTTTCAACTCCAGCAGCATTCAAGGTATCATCCAAGCTTTTCGGCTCACAAGACTGCTCTGATGACAAA
>OMLO01004883.1_pt1 | contig 11232 bp, 8 predicted proteins | sample 1674811 | NCBI WGS metagenome assembly OMLO01 (sample SAMN06265003, study PRJEB25207) | coral metagenome | isolation source: Coral host | place: Mexico:La Bocana,Puerto Morelos, Mexico | collected 2008-11-13 | reverse complement strand
GGTTGCCATTCCAACGTCAGGCTCGGGCGGTCTCGTTCGGCCCGACTAATTACGAAGAGTGTCTACACCGGAGTGAGCGAGTGAGTGAGTGAGTGAGTGAGTGACACATTTGCATATCGGAGTCCACACAACAAACTTTGTTTCAACGCTTTGCGTTTTCCACTCGTTTAAAAACGAAACTTTGCTGGTACCCATTTGTACACCTGGGTGGAGAGAGGCACTGCAGTGAGAGTAAAGTGTTTTTCCAAGGAACACAACACAGGGTCCCTGGCTGAGGTTCGAACCCAGACCACTCGATCCAGAGTTAAGTACATGTACATTAACCGTGAGGCCACCATGCATCCCACAACAGTATTCTATGGTGAAGTCTGCAAACAAGCCAAGTGGCTCATGATCATCAAGCCAGATCTTTCTTGCATGTATTTCACTTTCAGTAGCATAAATGAAGTGACTGGGAGTATTTCTACTCCCTCCTGGATGGGATGCTAGTCCATCACAGGGTTACCCTCAGTATTAAATTCGCATGTATCCATTTGTACACCTTGGTGGGGAGAGGCACTGTGAGAGTAAAGTGTCTTGCTGAAGAGCACAGCACAATGCCCTTGGCTGGCTCGAATCTGACTGCTCACTCCGGAGTAGAGCACACTAGCTATGAGGCCATTGCCTCTCCCTACAGTATTCTATACTGAATAATTATAAGTATTTTAACATGTCTATTTTTATATTAATCTTATATTGCTGCTATTGTCCATGAAAGAATTTTCCTACAGTGGAAGTTCAAAAATTATCTGTCAAAAGAACAAGTACACTAATGATGTTTAGGTACAGTCAAATTAATAGCTCTTATTATAGCACACACCCTCAAGGGACCATTGTTAGTGTCGTAGCTCAACTGAGAGAGTTCCTAATGGCAGAGTCTGATGAAAATATCCCTATTTTTGGTTGCTAACTGTCTTCAATAACATACGTATATTCCCGGAGGGGGTGGTACTCACCTATATCGGGTATATAGGTATATGCCGCCCCAAAGGGTATGGTTTTTGAGCAGTTTTGGTCTGAAAACGGGTATAGATTTTGAACATTATTTTTGGTCTCAAATTGGGTACGGTTATTGGGAGAACGTTCACGAAAGCTCATAAACTTATTTTTCTTCCCAGCAACTGGGGCGAGTAACTGGTGAGAGAGAAGAGAAATAGATAAAATGTATCATTCCAGCTAAATTTTACCTATAATGGGACATGGGATATGAAGATCACATAAAAGGGGACATTGAGTAGGAAAATTGTTAATTTTCGGAACTGCACAGAATTAAAGGGCCAATACACATTTAAACAGGGTGTATAGATCTATACTTTGATTGCTCTAATGGAGCCTTGTTAATGCTACATGTAGCAGCAGGAATGTTTCTAGAGACTGTTGAACAATACAAGTACTTAGGATAATGTGAACTAAATGGATGAAATATGATTTAAGATTTTATACTATCAATTGAAGAAAGGGTTTTCAAAAGGCTTATAAAGTGCAATTTGATTTTCTTTGTTTAGTTGACACCTCTTTAGTTGATAAGGAAGTGGACTGCATATACTTTAATGGCAATTCTCTTGGTCTGCAACCCAAACAGGCACGCACCTTGGTCAACCAAGAAATGGATAAATGGCAGCAAATGTATGTGGCTGTGTAAAATGTATATGGATTATTTAATAGGCTATAGAATGCAAGATTGCTGAATGTCAACTCTGGGAGTTCTAGGGCAACATGCATAGATGCCAACCTGAAAGAAATTGACCCTTACCTTCTCAACACTAAAAAAACATGGTGAAAAGTAGACCTCTGTCAAACAGTTTCACTTTTTATAGCTGCTTGTTCCAATCCTTATAGATTCTACTGACGAAAAGAGCTTGAATTCAGTTTCTCAAAATAGGTCCACTGAACATCTATTTTTGTCTTTCCCTATAGGTCACACACCTGCATTTGGTTTTTTTCAAATCAATCCTCTCCTGCAGTTCATACTATTGTTTGAAGGGTTTGGGACCGACTAGAGTTGTACAAGGCTGAATCAGAACAACCTTGCTTTAACACAGCTTGGCAATTAAAGCTAACCCCATGCATTCCAGCTACATTTTTTGTACTATTGTCACCAAGTGTCATAAAGCAACATTCTTTAATTAGTCATGCATGAGCATTAGAATTAAAGAGTAATGTCATATAATAAGAAAAAAATATATTAAGACCCTCTCTGCCAATAGGAATTGAGCTGGCATTATTGAAGTTTTAATGTATAATTTACCTTATACATGTAAATGAACTTTTTTTCAGGGGTGTTCATGGCCATTCTCATGGTAGTTTACCTTGGTGGAAAATAGAAGACTTTGTTATATCAGAAAGTGCAAAACTAGTTGGTAATTAGAAGTTTTTGTTTGCTTATATTTATGTAGGAATGCAAGAACAGAGCTATAGCACTATTATGCTTTTGCTTTTAAATTTACAAATAGCTTCAAAAGTGGGTGCCTTACTTGGATTGAAAAGTTATTTTCAGTATTACAGTGTAATAAGCCTATCAAGTTTTTTAGGGTCAGTCTTTAAGCAGGTTTCAAAGGTTTGGTCTCCTTTGTGGATGTTACTACTTCTCTACAGCACAGCTGGCATGGGGGTGTCAACTGCTGAATTTAGTCTTGACCGAAACTATTTATTCTACAGTTGATGAATTTATGGCTTTTTCTTTCAAAGTAAGGTAACTTGTTATGATTGGTTCAAATTAAACAGTGAAAAACTGGGCCTGTGCCAAGAAGCGTGCACAGTTGAGTAATTATAAAAAATAATAATACAGACGTGCAGCAAACCATGAAACCTCCCTTTAATAAATTGTGTACATGCATGTACCGGTATGTCTTTTATCCTGGTTACAGTGTGTACATGCAGCTCCATTTTAAAGTGCAAGATATATCACATTTATCACTATATACAAATATTTAATATTTAATAAGTTAATTAGTTACATGTACAACAACACTGCATATCAGTGACACTAACAGACTTTAAGTTCATCTTCTGGTGTGAGCCACAATTTAGTCTTGATTTCTCTGAGTGTGTAATTTTAGGTGCCAAGGATAAAGAAGTTGCAATCATGAATTCCCTTACGGTAAATCTTCACCTTTTGATGGTGCCATTCTATAGGCCAACTTCTCAAAGGCACAAAGTTCTAGTAGAAGCAAAAGCATTTCCATCTGACCACGTAAGTACTGAATGTTGTTAAACTAATATTGTTTATTTACAGACCTCTCAAGTCTCAAGATTTTGTCGTGAGACTCACGGTTTTCAGTTCAATCTCATGGTCTCACAAGGAGACAGGCAAATCTCACGATAAACAGAGGCACAAGCTGAAAAGATCAGATGCAATTTCTTGTATAATTTCATTTTTTGGCTTCCTTAGGCGAGTCTTGCGCCAAATGCTGTGCAAATCCATAGTTAAACTTTAACTCAGCCACCATTCTGTTCAGTTTTCATCTGTCTGTTCGCTGCCACGCGCTTGAAACACAGTCCATGACCATATATAGAAGACATGTTCCAAATTACGTCGCCATCATTACCAGTCTCTCGCATATTGATTACGTTTTCAAAATGGCGTAAATTGCTGTGAAAATAAAGTTAATTTCTGTGCTGTTAAGATCCGCATATGTTTTAAGTTATAAGCAGGATACAAACACTTTATCTTAATTAGGACATGTTTACTTGGTTTTGTCTGCCGGTCAATCTCTAGATTTTTACTGAAATCTCCAGATTTTTTTTACATCAGTCTGCAGATTTTCGGTTTTTACGACTGTTTTGCAGAATGCGAAATAGGAGTTTAGTGAGCGAGCGCGAATTCACTCGCTTGGTCGATTGGTCGATCGGTCGATCCTTCCTTGGGTCGTAAACTTTTGTTTGTATTTCCGCTGACCAATGCATAACTTGACTTGACAAAGAGAAAAATGTCGTTGAATGGTTTGGCAAATGTGAAACATAGTGAAGCAATGAGTGATGAGTTAGTTACTGCTATGTCAACAGCATGTGGTGCGAGCATTTTCGTATTTGAATTGTTTAAAAAAAACCTAGAAAGCATTTGTTGTCCTAGTTACGAAATGAATGCAGGCTCCTGGCAAGCATGGGTTTTTTATCATGATGCATCCAATACATGAATATCGAGCAAAATAATAAATTATTATAAATGGAAAGCACTTATTAGCTTCATGGGGGAATAAAAAGAAAGAAAAAACACATCGGAGGGAAAAAAGAAAAAAAAAAATTGTGCGTTTGCAACCCCAAGACTTGAACTCTCGCCCTTCACGCTTTACTAGCTTTCGCTTACTTAACACATAGGCCCGCAAAGCGTGTATGTGTCTAGAGTGTTATGCATTATTGTATTGCAGAGTTAGGGCAGTGATTAAAGCGTGATTTTAAGAGGTTTAAATAAGGGACAGAAGAAAGAAATTTATTTTTGCAACAAAGCCAGAAAATTTTTTCTTTTTTTTTCTTATTTATTCTTTTCTGCTTATAATGATGCATGTACTTCATCATGCAAAATAGTCGTAGCCTCAAAGAGGCCTTTGATTTGAGGTTGAGAGGTCTGTATTCAACATCATTATTTGAAAAAATTAAAATTAAAATTAATGCAAAGAACTTTGACATAAGTCAACGAAGATGGTGAATGTTGAGCTCGGTAATGAAAATTAATGTGAAAGATGAATTATTCAACGTGACACGAGCATGGGACAAAGAAAATATCTGAGTCTGTGACAGGAATCGAACCCATGATCTCCTGAACACATGGCGGGTGCTCTATCCACTGAGCTACGAGAACCCATGGAGAGCAAGGTTCTTTAACTGAGATCATGTGTGTAGAGTGCCCGCCATGTGTTTGGGAGGTCATCACAGGAATCAAACCCATGACTCATGGGTTCAATTCCTGTCGGGGACTCAGATATTTTCCATTCTAGTGTCATGTTGAATAATAGTGCTTATGCGTGATGACATCAAAACCTTTTCTGGTTACATGAAAGCGAGGCTTGGTGGTGAACGCTTCGTGTAGTTTGTTTACGATCAAGGAGAAATATTCAGTAATTGTGGTTTATTTGTCGCTTTTTTTCGCAATGCTTCACTGGTGCATTACCTACGGCTGAACAAATTCTTCAGGCATGGAAGTCAAAAAGTCCTGGCATCGCTTACCATTGCAAAACAAATAGTTGCTATCCAAATGGCGCGCGAAAATACGGCGAACAAACACACCAATGAATGAGCACTCGAGGGGCTTACGGTATTCCGTGAAATGAAACGAAATGAAATGAAATGAAACAAAATGAAAAATAAAAAAAAAACGATAAAGAAATATTACACAAGCGTAAGAGAATGATACCTGATTAGAAATTCTTCTCCTCTAAGATATCTGTCCTCGCTAGATTCTTGTTTCACCGATTTCCAATAGTGGCCGTAATTGGTAATCGGTAAATATTGTCGTGTTTGGCCATCCATAAGAATGAACTTTTAAATGTTTCTCTCACTGATGTTTTGTTTGGTAAATTCGATATTGATAAAGACTTTATGGTAGTTAACCATGTTCTTCTTCTTGGAAAATATTTTATTTATAGTTGTAAGCTTGATAATATCAAACCTTCTTTGGCAGTTTTTAAGGCTAAATTAAAAGCTACTTTAAATTTAGAATTTTACATTGCTAGGAAAAAAGGCACACTCGCTCAACATTACAGAAAGTAGAATATCTTTATTCCTGTGTTAATTTAGATAATTTCTCTTTCCATTCTACCATTTTAAGAACCCAACAAATATATATTGTCTTTTTTTAAGGTCACTCTTTTTACGAAACCTGTTTTTCAACCTTTGTTTAGAAAGCTGGTGTTTTGCATTGTTATGTTTCCGTTTTCTTTCCACTCTCCATAGCATAATATACTCGTTATTACTGTAATGTGCGCATGTTTGTAGTAAGTAATGTTAGGCTTGTTAGTATTTATTTTTATTGTAGTAGTGTAAGTAGCGTTCGGACTGTAAGTAATGTGTAAATTGTAAGTAGTGTTTTCTCTGTATTGTTGTATTGTGTTGTTGCACAGCACGACAACGCTGCTTGTCATGAGACTAGAAATAACTGGTTAATTAATATTGACAGCGGTCTCTTAACTGGGCGTGCTGTTTGTTGATCTCAAAAAGGTTTTTGATAAGATCGATCATGAAATAATTTTGCGGAAACTTGCGAACTACGGGGTTGATCCAAATGCCTTACGATTCTTGGCGTCCTACTTACGTAATAGATCCCAAAAATCCAGTGTCAACGGAGCGTTATCCAGCCAGTAAATTAACCTGCAGGGTTCCTCAGGGAAGTATACTGGGGCCTTTGTTCTTTCTTATATACATAAATGATCTTCCTAATACCTCGATTTATCCTGTGCAAAAATGTTTGCCGACGATACTAACATCACCGTCCCTGGTTTGCACTTTTGCCGAACTCGAACAAGCAACCAATACTGAACTTACCAATCTTTATAACTGGCTAAAAGCAAATAAGCTTAGTCTAAACATCGCGAAAACTGAGTTTATTGTGGTTAAGTTCTCGTCAGACGTTCCTTGCAGAAAATTGTAGTGAACTTGTGCACTTAATATTCAATTAGACAACCAACCAATTAGCAGGATTGAGTATGCCAAATCATAAGGTTTGATTATTGATGACCGTGCAGAAAGATATCCTCGGCAATCGGTGCTCTGAAGCGCATTAGGTCCCTCATTTCTCAATCCACTGCAGTACAGATATATAACGCTTTAATCCAACCTCATTTCGATTACTGTGCCCCCGTTTGGGATGGACTGAATTCTTATCTATGTGAGAAAGTGTGAGGTAAACTCAAGCCTGCTTCTTGAAACATTGAAATGGGACCAGCTATCATTAAGAAGAAGAAAGCACAAAGCTATAATGTTGTCTAAGTCCCTCGACGGGTTAGCCCCAATTATTCAGTGAGCGACGCACAGTCTATGATTTGCGTGACTCTTTCCGTAAGTTAAACTAACCAAGCCGCGTACTAACTATTTGAAACGTAGCTTTAGTTACAGGGGTGCCTTACTGTGGAATTCTCTTCCTGAAAGTATTAGGGCGATTAGATCAATTGGACAGTTCAAGATGGAAATTAACCGCGCACTTGAAACATTCGATTCTCACTCGGCAATCTTGTAAATCAGTTTTATAGTTTTTTAATTTTTGCATATGATTGTAATTAAAATACTATTGTCATTACTGAAGATTTTTTTAACCGAGTTGAAATAAAAGATCTACTACAACTACTACTACTAGTACTACTTTTTGGTACGTTTCAGCGGCATATCAAGCGAATTTAATCGGGCCATAGTTCGCGGTAGTTAGGCGTGACCAAACAAGCCTAATATGCAAATAGGTACGATTAGGTATTTACCGTACACTATTCGAACAGGTGAGCATGATATCGTAGCCATATCAGGTCAGTGACTTGGTATCCAGGGATATCAGTACAGTTGATACGGCTCATCGTCTAATCGAGTATCTTCGTACCATAATGGTATAAATCTACAATCGTTCTATCACGTATGCCGTTCTCTACTTCGCTACGCCCCTATCTATCTATAAACTACTCTGTTGGGGTTGGTAGGATAGTGTAAAGCTTGGCAGTGTTCGGTTGTTAACAAAAACAATTAATTATCAAGCATGAAATGAGTAAAAAACATTTAAAGAACATGAAATGCAGACATCAACTTCAAGATCATGGTTGACATGCATGCTTTGCATAAGTGAATTGACCTAAATTGCTTCGTTCCCATTACTGGTGAAAGGTTTTCTTAGTATATAGCACAATCCCTTGTGCCAATGGAAATGCTCTACAGTTATTGTCTCAAAGAGAACCCTTGAACAAGTACACAATATTACAGGAGCATAATCGCCTAAACTCATGCTTGTGCTCTTCCATAGGTACTAATCCTATTCACAGTTGTATCCACTGACCTTTTGAAAGCGTCCGTAAGTCTCTCCGCCTTGAAGTCAAGAGAAAATGCGTTCCCTAGGATGGGGATAGCTGTCAAACGTGGACCCGGTGGCATGTTCCTGAACTCGTAGAGCACCGTCAGATAATGGAACAGTAGAAACAGAAGAAACACCAAAAGAACATTTGAAAAACTGAGAAAATCATGGACCGCGGCAAACAACGACGCCATGATTGATATCACTGAAGCGTGATGAAAAGTGCTATGCAACAGGACCGTCACGCAACGTTGCAAGAGTAACGTCATGTTTGAAAGAAATGAGGCGGACTGAAGCGCTATCCACATGAACTGTGAGGACTATCACGCAACGTTGCAGGAAGTAACGTTGCAGTAAATTAGTTCCACAAAACCATGGTCTTCTCGGTCTTGACGTGGAATCAAACTATATGAATTGACCGATTAACAATACCGATTAACAATATTTGAAAAAGTGAGAGAATCCCAACTCGTGGCAAACAACAACGCCATCTTTGTTATCGTTGAAGCGTGATGAAAATTTTTATGCAACAAAGCAACAGCACTGTCACGCAACGTTGCAAGAACAACTTATTCCAAGCATACCAATTTTGTTCCCAGAGTCCACGTTCCGCAAGACAAGGATAACGTGGGCTCTGGAAACGAGATTGCAAGCATACCGAAATTCCGAAAGTAACGACTTCCCTGAAAATAACGGCTCTCGATTCAATCCCGAAAGTAACGGTTCCCACGATAGCAACCTCCCACCCGAAAGTAAAAGAAGTCACTACTCCTTTAAAAAACACCCCTTTGAAGAAGTCACTAAGAAAAAAAGTCTCTCATCTCGAGCGCAATGTGGATGCAACAGTCTGACTGCAAGACAGAAAAACTTGAAGAATTATTCAGTAGTGATTTTACTTCCAGCGTAACTGAATTTTTCTTGAAAATTCTGATTTAGAAGTGGAATTTGCCCGACAGCAGTGTCAAATGATATAGTGTATTTAAATCAGTTGCATTGCGATATGATACGACCATTACATTTTTCACTACAGTACAAACATTACACCCGCTCTCATTGTTACGTGTTTAGGCGACATCCTTCGACATGACATCTTTCGACATGCGATGTAAACGGCTGACCAACCTCGTTCCCAGGGCTTATAGGGAAAAGCCCTGGGAACGAGGTTGCTGAAAGACCGTACAAACTGTGAAACTGACAATGTTTCCGGTTATTAGCGGACGAAATGACAAATGTATGATTATTTCTTGCCTCAGATGGTTGAAAAAGATTATGGAGTTTGGGTGCACAGCCGCCCCCTTCCCGCGAAACGCATCGGGCAGAAGACTATGTCTCTCTCACCGATTTGTACCTCATGGTATGACGTAAGTCTTGCCGTGGGGGTTAGGATTAAGGCTGGAATTTAATTAAAAATCACTCACTCACTTTTGTTAGACAAGTCTGTCTCCTTGTACTTAAGTCACGCTATTGTTTCATTGGATGTATTTAGGGGGTAGTACAAAGGCAAGAATATGTCCTACTACACGTGTTTAAAATGGCGCCCTTTCCCCTTGAAGAGCGATGATTTCTGGATTCCGAACATGATCTAAACATAGCCTCATGGAGCCAAAAATGGTTATGTCTTTAACCCAGCTTAAAATAATGAATTGGAACTAGGCGTGTTTATGAATTAATTCGTATTCGTATTAATTCGTAAATGTAACATGTTACGAGAGGGAGTACCTCGTTGGTATTGTTAATCGGTCAATTCATATAGTTTGATTCCACGTCAAGGCCGAGAAGACCATGGTTTTGTGGAACTAATTTACTGCAACGTTACTTCCTGCAACGTTGCGTGATAGTCCTCACAGTTCATGTGGATAGCGCTTCAGTCCGCCTCATTTCTTTCAAACATGACGTTACTCTTGCAACGTTGCGTGACGGTCCTGTTGCATAGCACTTTTCATCACGCTTCAGTGATATCAATCATGGCGTCGTTGTTTGCCGCGGTCCATGATTTTCTCAGTTTTTCAAATGTTCTTTTGGTGTTTCTTCTGCTTCTACTGTTCCACTACCTGACGGTGCTCTACGAGTTCAGGAACATGCCACCGGGTCCACGTTTGACGTCTGTCCCCATCCTAGGGAACGCATTATCTCTTGATTTCAAGGCGGAGAAACTGACCGACGCTTTCAGAAGGTTAGTAATTAGTATCAGTACCCAGGGAATAGTCCAAGTATGAGTTTGTCGAGTTGCACCTGCGCTATTATGGGCTTGTTCAAATTATAACCTTGAAAAAGGTTTGTTTTTTTGAGGTAACAAATGAAATTTGCACTGAAAAGCATTTCCAGTTTACTCCGGGATTGTGCAATATACTTAAGTAAACAAAAACGCCTGAACCCTTCGAGATAAGAGGCAACAACTGAATGTCATGAATCTGACGGTTTGTGTGTTTTCTATAAAGAGCAGATCTTATGAAGCGACGCAAGTTGAAAAACGACCAGGTGATGAAAATTTTTTTAACGACTGAACATTTACATGTTATAGAGCCAAGCATTTCATTAATGCAAATACATCTTTTGCACACATACAGTGAAATCTCTGCTTAACGAGCCTGCTTATTACGAGTCCTCGGTATCATGAACGATATTCTTCAGCCCGGTCAAAGTTAAGTAAATTCTCGATATAAGACCATACAACGAACCTCGATATAACAAAATCCTCGTTGTAATATACCCTGATATAACGAAGAAAAACTAAGAAATGTCAACATGTGATAGAAGATAGATACAAAACACACGAACAGGGATTCACAGCTGGCAGCTCTTTATATGTATAGATACTGACACTATCGACTCTCGATATCGACATCTTCAGTAAGTAAAAGTCAGCTGCGTTTGTTGACGTGTTTAGTTTTCCGGTGGCGTTGCTATGTACAAATCTGTACAGTGTGCTGTAGTTATTTACAGAAATCGTTCAGATACAGAAATGCTGGGTTGCGCAAGACCAAAATAAATTAATTACAGTTCGATGTAAAATTTTGTTTGAATTGGGAAAAAATCTGTCAACGCGAAGCCATTTCTAGTGCGAACGATTTTCTGCACCCACCAAAATTTTTGCAAGCGCAACGAAACTTCAAAGATCCCGTCGAGTAGCTTTGAAGGCTGTAAAAATTTTGTCAGGCGAGAAAATCCTTTTTTCCTTGACATCCATCCGTCATTGGGTCATCAAATTTCGC
>OMLO01004882.1_pt1 | contig 11233 bp, 11 predicted proteins | sample 1674811 | NCBI WGS metagenome assembly OMLO01 (sample SAMN06265003, study PRJEB25207) | coral metagenome | isolation source: Coral host | place: Mexico:La Bocana,Puerto Morelos, Mexico | collected 2008-11-13 | reverse complement strand
TACAACATGTGGGCGGTTGAAAGGTTGGGAAGTGCACAGTGTGTGCTTCTTGATGTGTTGCTACGGCCGGAAGAAAGACCATGTACTGGAACAGTTCGCATTAGGGACTGTCCTAATGCAGTGCTGCAAGCTCTCTGAGTCTAAGTGTCGGTCACTTAAGATGGTTGCATTTCTTTGTGCAATGTACTAATCTAGTTGGTGGTTTCAATTTCAACCCATTTGAAAAATATTAGTCAAAATGGGAACTTTCCCCAAATAGGGGTGAAAATAAAAATATTTGAAACCACCACCCATTAATGATGTTTAGTTTCACGTTTCTAACTCCACCTTTCAAAGTATTTGCAATCTCGGATTTTGGAACTTCCAAGATCTTCCACTGACTTTTTTTTGGTGCCAACAAAATGGCACAACCACCAGTAGTTCCACCAGGCCCCCCCGACGTAGATCACGAGTGCTAACAAGATCATGGCCCACATCAGGGATGTCAATGTGGAAGCGATGGAGGTGATGAGGGTTCGCAGCTTCAAAAGGAAGCCTGGAAATTTTGGCCAAGATGTCCTCGAAACCATGACATGGGTACACCCCAGAAATGGAACAAAAAATAATACTAAAAATGGGGGCATCTGTGAAGCCTTAGTCACCAACCTTCCAAATCATCATTTTGGGTATCTATGTTAGTGTCCGGGGGTGTAAACCCAGGGTAATGTTCAAAAAGCTTTGAACAGTATACAAATCGTATACAAGGGTACAAGTGTATAGAGGAGCTTAGCACGATGTACTAATATACGGGTGTAAGTTTTTGCAACCGGTGGTGAACTTAAATCAAGGATATATGTATCAAAAAGAATTCACATCTTCATCTTCAATAGGAAAATGGAGATCAAAGTGGATGGGGTGAGGCTCGAGATAACATGAATCATATGCATCTTTACAATGAAAACGATCCAAGACTCTCCAGCAAGAAATTGTGTATTCTTGGTTTCCTGTGTCATGACTCACTCCTTGGAAAATATATTGAAATCAAAAAATTGATACTATATGACTATATGCATTACATATTCAGCACGTATCCAGGCCGGCATCCACTTTTATCATTGAAAAACGTGTCGTGAAAGCTCCAAATACCATTTCTGTATTAAAAAACCATGTATTGATCAAACATCTCTATTATACTACATCTGGTTTTAGGACCCTACCCCAGAACAAGCTATTGACGCAGCATTCTTTTTACTTGCCATGCTAGAGTTCTGGTAAGCCTGCATGCTTGCAGGGTAATGCTTTGGATATGCTCCTAAGAGCACGTACACTCAGTGTCGACAGAAGACCCTGTCAGGTCATGACAGAAAACTCTGACACAACCCCGGGTCAACTCCCGGTCAATGACTTTAAGAATGTACGCACCCAACGCACTTGACTCCCAAAGCATTTAGATCATCTCGAAGATGAGAACAACAGCTGAGGAGGGCAAGCTCCAAAGAATGAGCGGAAAATGGGCTTGTGATAACACAAAACCGTGGGTCTTATACCATGGGTCGTTTTCACCTAAACGACTGATGGCGTCAGCCCAATTGGATTTAGAGGGGATGTACTCCCAATAAATCCAGACACGAAGTGCAAAACATGCCAAATGGATAAGGTGAGCCAGGCGTTCGAGGTCAGGCGAATCACTACGACCTTTTATGAGTGCCATCAAGGCCGCTAAATTGTCGATGAACCAGATACCTCTGCGTCCTCTAAACCTGTCGGGACGATTGACCAGGGCGTACAGGGCCTGGCTGAGTTCGAGCTGAGCTATCTTCTTTTCACCAGGAGACCAAAGATCGTATATCTGAGATGGGATGTTTGCAACAAAAGCTTCTCGGAGTTCGATCTCACCTTCATACCACACTATGAGGAACCCTCCTGTCCCGCAGAAGGGTTGCTCAAGTGCAGCATCAGAAGCTGCACAAAACCGTGGGCAGAAAGTGGAGATGACGGGAAACTCACGTCTGGGTTTGGCACGGATAATTGCCTCAAGCATCTGAAAGCATGAAACTAAAGAAGGGGTAAGTTTCCTTTCCCTTTCATATTGGCGCTCCTTGACTGCATGCAAAACTCCGTTGCCAACACGACCGAATATACCTTGCTCACAGAAGTTGGCCAAGCCATAAAGTTTGGCTGCCTGACCAGATGGGAAACTGCCCGAAGAGCATGCTTCAGCCATGATGTGCTGCAGTTTGGTCTGAAGCTTTTCGCGTGCCCAGAAAAAGACATTGCCTGTAGTCAGGGCTTGAGAGAAATCATGTTCAAGACCTAGGAAGACACCTATTGGTGCCATCTTCTGACGCTTATCTTCTGCAAACGGAGTGCCCAAAAGGGCATTAAGAGCCTCAAAGCATGCTTGACCTGAACTTTTACTAGATGCCCAATCAGTCAAATGTGCATCATCAAAGTACATACTGACCATAGCAAAGCAAAGGCGGCGTCCCAAAGACTCACACAGCCTAGAGTAGCGGTTGAAGCTGGTAACTGCCAAGGGCAGTCCAAACAACAGTCCGTTGTACAACTGATACGCACGACATTTCCAATGAGGATGCCACCACACGACCACACAGTGTGAGGCTTCGAAGTCTGACATGGGAGAGTGCCGATATGCATCGGCCCCTCCAGATTCCAGAGAGTCCCTCTCCCGAATAAGGAGGAGGTCCTGGGAAGTGAAATGTGAGAGAATCAATTGAACGTGTTGTGCTGGTCGAAGAGGTGAGCACAGAACCAGCTTGTTGCAATCGCGAGAAGTCTCAGATTGGCCGCCCCTGAAGGCATCATCAATGACTCTTTGTTTGCCCGAGGATTGCGTAATCACACACCTGGGAATGAGACGGAATGCCGCACCTCCCAGAGATCGCTGCAGTTCTGAACGTGTCAGCGGGTATGTGCAAAAACCTTTGTCAGCATCGACGCATGATTGGCTAAGTGCAAACTCATCATCCGGACCTGGCCGAATGCGAGCCTCGATCTCGAAGTTATGCTGTTGCCAATCACCCATCACCTCCTCGAAGGAGATCTGTCCTGGGAACAACTCAGGAAAGATGCCATAGCAGGGTGCATATCCCACTGCGGGTAAGCCACGGATCAAACCGAATGGGTAGCTAGCATCGGGCCATGAACAGAGGATAACAAGCAAAGAAGTAAATCCCAAGTCTCTTGCAGCAGTGACTCGCCTAATACCTTCTGGCTGGAAAGAACGTAGATGTTTGGTGACCGGCTGCCAGCGCCGATGCAACTCCTTCAGCACCCCCAGCATTCTCGACCGAGTATGCCGCAAATGACCCCGCAAGGTAGCAGTCATGGCAGCTGCAAACTGGAGGTCCAGGTCCAACCTGGCTGGGTGCTCGGTCGGCAAGGGTAACCGCCCTTGCTGGTGAGCTGCACTGAAGTGCTCATCAGGTGTCAAGCCAAATGGGAGCAAGGGAGGAAGGGCAGCCCGTTGATTGAAGGCTCCAGCTTGCTGGGCTTCACAATTCTTCATATTGTGTCTCAATGAAGGTGGTGTAAGCATGGGCCCAAGGGGGCCATCAGCAAGCCCCACTTGCTCGGATAACCATTGTTCGAAGCAACCAAAGGGGGCCTGGTTGATCAGGTCCTCAATCATGGGAAACCGAAATCCTTCAAACCACAAACCTGGAAAGAGCTTCTGAAAAAGCAAAACTGTTGCTTCTTGAGATCTCTGTGGCAATGAGATGGGGATAGACAGCGATTCTACGCCTGATGCAACATAGCTTGCGGATGCCAAGAATTGCACCGTTCGAGGTACCCCCCGTGTCCTGCTATTGCCTTGTTGTCCTTGATCTGGCTGCCTCTGCGGAGGACAGGCCTGTTCAAAACAGAGTCCTGCTAACACATCAGCCTCACACAAGGACTGCCATGCACAATCACAAACTAACCGTCGGCCAACCAGATCGCCTAGCTGAAACCAAAGAGGGCCCGTACAGATATGCTGGACATAAAGGACATATGAGCAAGAGTGCCCGGGAACCCACGGGGATTTCCAACAACTAGTGGGCAATCGGTGGGCATGGTGGCCCAATCCAACGTAGATGCAGTCAGCTGGCAACTCGGGCTCGTCTGGGAACTCTCTTCTTTTCCTCAGGATGCAGTGGTTCCAACCCAAGTGTGATGGCTAAAGGAGCCATGGCCCACTCCCTAAGAGCGCGTGGGTCCAACTTGAGCCAGTGTTCCCTGCGACCCACGCAGGAGATTGCCGGCATGCGTGGGACATGTAAGGATGCCCGTCCTGTTCGCACAGCCCACCACGACGCTGAAACAGCAATGGCGAAGGGCAGAGGCGCCGTATATTCTGCTTCAAGCTTGCTCGGATATATGCGCGAGCCATTCTCCTCATAGGGCTCCCATTCCTTAGGGTCGTGGCTATGGTGGCACTGCAGTGGTGGCCATTCATCAATCTCGGGAACATTGTGGCGCAGGCGCTGATGTTTGCAACGGGCACCACCGAAGCAACACGCAGCGTAGGGAGTATCGCTCCAAATGCCTGATGCCATCATCTCCACCTCCTTGGCCAGGAACCAATGGAGACTATTGAATGGATTCTCTCGAATGGATATGCCACCTCGCTTCTGAATGTTTTCGATTTCTTCCAAGACAAAAGAACATGCCCGGTTGTCCACATCAACACGTCTAGCTCGGGACTCAGGCAAATGGGGAAGGCCCTGCTTGGGACTCAGGCAAATGGGGAAGGCCCTCCGGGAATGTTTCAGTACGCAATGGCTTAGGTGCTGGACGGCCATCGGAGAACACCCTGGGGATTTCCCTGGCACGAGATTTGGTGGAACAATCAAAAGCTGCTACAATGCAGTCGGCATCTCTGAGCTGCTCATGAAGGAGTGCCTGCCGAGAAGGTGACGAAAGATCATGTGTGTGATCCAATTCCCAATCAACAGGCAACGCCCTCCAGCCACAAAAGAGAAACGCTTTGGTAATTGGCACATTGGGCCCTGCAAAAAGATCAGCCACTAGTGGGGCACTGTCTTCTGACCCTGAGGCGGATGCCCCTTCCTCCTCAAGGCCCCGTCAAGGCTTAGAGGTTTGAAGCACCGTGACTCGGTGCCCCACAAACCCGCTCACCTCGGAGTACCACTCCACAGCGATGGGCCCCATTGGTGCATGGGCCTTTGGCCTTGCATTGTCCTTGCTGAAAGGCTGCACAAAGCTTTGTGCCATCTTTCATGCAACGTGCCACTTTGCGGCCGTTAACTGACTTGCCAAGGACAAACTTGCTGGGAGCGTCAGACTTAGGTCCCGGGACAGATGCCACCGATGATGGTGCTTGGGGCACTTCCTGAGCAGTGTTACCAGTCATTGGCAGCCAATGTGCATCCCTTGCACTATATACTGCCTTCACCACCTGTCCCAGCGAGGATGTACCCTCCCTGAAACGTGTGACCCATTCAGCACGTTCTTCGGCATCTCGGGACTGCAACCATGAGAGTCTCTTAGATGAGGTGATCTGCATGGCGGATCTCTTGGCGCGAAGATAGTATGATAGCATGACGTCCAAGGGCACGGCCACAAACCTGGTGGAATCTGCTCCCAATGTGGCCTCCTCTGCCGCACTTGGTGCTCCAGGAAGTGGGGCTGCCCCAGCAATGGCATATGCCAACATCAAAGTATGCAATCGATCCAAGTACGTGTCAACATCATGGGTGGCTGGTTCTTCATCGTCAACTTCGTCTGTGTAGAGTCCCTCACCAAGTTTACGTTTCTTCTGGGTGCAGTGAAGTTGAAATTGAAGGCTCTTGACTTTCCACAGGTTGAAAACGCACAGCATGCGCTTGTCCATTTCCCTTGCTACTCTAGACACGGTGGAGTCTGCAGGGTGGAGCTCTGTTGGAAACCTCAACTTATAGCGCCGCCAGAAAAGCACCTTAGCATCACGCAGTTCCCCTTCAGGTAGGATGGTGTCTAAGTCGGTGACAGGGACTTTAGAGCGATCCTGTTCTGCCTGGTGGTAGAATAAGCGGACAGCGGCCCAAGCACGGCGTAACCTCGCCGCCTGGATCTGCTTGTTGTCCCCCAGACTGAGCTTACTGATCCAAGCTTCAATTTTTGATTCTTCATCAAAGAAATATCGAAACTCATCCATGCTTTCAATGTTGGACTTAATCATATGCTAGTGTCACGTCATCGTGCCACTTGAAGTGTGCGCCCAGCGACTTCAGCACCTCCTCTCCTGTTGCCCCTTCCTTGGGAAGTGGAAAGGTGGCTGATGCCATTGGGTCAACTCACCAATGGGAATCTGAGCAAAATGGCTACGGTGACCACTCCTGAGTCAGGTGAAACTGATAGTGCTGTCAACTCAGCACCCTGCTCGTCAACTCGAGAGGGCTCCCAGGTCAACTCCTGGGATATACAACGCTTGAGCAATGACATGATTTAAAAATAAAAGAGGAAAACAGGGGATCAGTATAGTAAGTGGGGGGGCCCCCCCCCAAAACCCTGGTATCCAGACCCTCTGGAAAAGTGTGGGAAACACCCACCCAGACAGGACCTCCTGTCAGCACTCCTGTTTTCTCACTGCTCTTGAATCATCATCTGGACTCGTGCCGGGGCTTTGCCCACACAGCTAGAGCACCATGGTCTGCCCCAGGCGATGGCCTCCTTCACGTCCTGGGTACGCATAGGTCGCGTCAACCTCTCAGACGCCCGAGCTGCCCCTTGTTTGTGGTGACACAGGGGCGTATCCTCACCCACATCGATATGGAGCTGACTCCGCATTGTGGCCACATACCCGGCCAATGGCGGTGAAGGATTGCCCAAGCTGGTTTGCCTGATGGTATCCTCCATCCAAACTCCAATCCCACTTTGTCCTGTGATCTTGTGGAGCTGGATGTCACGGCGGCCTGCAATCCATCGAGCACTCTGGTCGGCCGACTCCTGGGCAAAGACTGCTCGTGTGATCACACCGATCACGGCAGCCCTATGGCGTCCTGCCATACAGTGTATCAGCAGGCAATTGCCTGCAAACACAGAGCTCCGCATCAAAGGCCATAACTCTCGCCATTGTGCAGTTCTTCCAGCAGCCCATGTGGGGGATATGTGCCTTTCCATGGCACCAGTCATGACAATCCCCCCTTTTTGGGTAGGGCTCTCTGGGAAGCATACCACCTGAAGGTCAGCATCAGGATAGTGCTGCACCGTGGCTGCCGTTGGGAGTCCTCCCAAGTAGATCTGGCCTCCTTGCCTATTCTCGAAGATCAATCTTGGGGCTTCAGCAGACTTCCCACGCACTGTTGCCAATCGATCGAACTTCTTCTCCAAGGTCCGGACGTCTGCAGCTGGTGCGACTGGCGCTGGATCTTCTTTGACCTCGATGACGGGAAGGACAGAGGGGCGTGACTCGCCCTTGTCCTTATCGCGCCGCCGCCTCTTGGTCTCGGGCAATGACACCTCTGGCTGCGGTGGTGGGTTTGGCGGTGCAGGTGGAGCCTCTTGCACTCGCAATGCACGTTTTTCTCTGCAGACGATGGCAGCGTGGTGACCACCACACACCCGTCCCGATTTGCATACCACCGCACATCGATGTGCTGCACCGCATAGGCTTTCCTCCCTTGTGCATCGATTCGTCTGAAATGCACCGCAGAGCAAGTCTCCGTTGCGCAAGAAGGAAGAAAGTTGCTTCCCGTTCAACTGATCGGGCATGGCCCTTATAGCCTCTGAGCCATGTGCCTTTTCCCGCCGGCGTGCGGCTTTCTCTCTCAAAACCTGTCCAACTGCAAATCGCTTCGCCATTTCATGAACTGGAACGGGCACGCTCCAAACGACATGCCCATCTTTGGAAATCATTGCCTGGCACACACGTCGAGCTTCGTCCTTGGCAGTGGAGATGGCTGAGGGTGTAGCAGCTTCCCAATTGTCAAAGTGTTGCAGGGATGCCACTGCACCAATAACGCTGGCCTTCACACGGAGTGACTCTCCGTATTTGGCCGACGAATAGTGAAGGGCCATCTTAGCATCAGCATCTGTGGCCGTGGAATCTTGCCAGTCCCCCAACGCCGACAGGCCTTGAGGGTCGAGTCCCAACATGTGTCCAACTGTTGGGCCCAACCTTCTCCAGCTATAGCTTGTCAGGTTGTCATAGCCGTCGATGTGGCCCTGGAAGCAGGCTTGCACCTCAGTTTGTACTTCCTCCAAAGTCCAGGCAGGACCTTCTGGATGGAAACAAAGACCCACATGCTGATGCCGCTCAGAAGGTATCTCCTTCCAAGCCTTCAGCCATGGCTCCAGCCACACCCATTCGCAGGTGAGGGCACCAGGGATGGCCAGGTCAAAGCCTGACCTCAACCGTCTCTGCTTCCCTTTTGGGCAGTGTGCATGTAGGAAACTGAGTGTCACCTTGCGAGGGCTGGCACGTTGTATATGGCGGTACCTGAGGACCCCCATTGCTACCATCCAGGACCCCAAGACGGCCAGCCATGTTGGATCATTGATGGCTTGCCGGTTGATGATGCATTCTTCCAGGTGCCCAATCATGGGTGGCAACACCACTGGGGCTTGACATCGTGGCCGCCGGGTTGCAACTGAGGCTGGGATGCTGACGTGCTTCATCGGCCACCGCAGCTCCCCATTTTTCACCAACCACTTCAAAGATGCAAGTGCCCTCGACGGAGCCGTTGTGCCCTTGTGCAGGAAGTGGTCCAGGTCCACTTCTTCAGGGGGTAGGCATCTCTGGCGTGATGACAAAGTGGCCGTGAGCTCCCTAAAAGTTTTCAACGCATTGTTGATGGTCACCGGTTCAGCCTGGGTGATCTGCCGTTGTGCCAACCGCTGGCAGGCCTCCTTCCAAGATTCATGGAGCTCGGGTGTCATTCGTCCGGTTGGCCGCAGAACTCGGCAATCAATCCAAACCGATGCCAAGGCGTCAACTCGCCTCGTCACGGCTTCGGGACTGTCTGCTGGGTTTGGCAATAGCCTCATCTTCCTTCTCAACTTTTTGAAACGCGGCTGCAAAGGCCTGGAACTGGATGCACCGGTTGCAGAGATATCATGGATTGCCTCACTGACCTGATGCAACATGGCATCTGACGCCGCACTGCGAGCTGCCACCCATGAGTCAGCAACCAGTGAACCCGCTGACACTGATGCTTGCTCCCAGTTCACGAAGGCAAAGGCGAAATCCTCGTCACTCTCCAGGCCATGGGTCTTGCGCCATTCCTGGACGCGTTGAGTCTCGATGCGCTGCATGGCATCCACTGCTTGCCAACCTGGATGTAGGTCTTCGCCTCCATCACCAGCACATCTAACGGAGCCGACGCCTCGCCGTCTGTGGCAGTACCTCTGCCCCATGCAGCTGGCCAAGAAGAGCACCACGAGACTGGCCAGGCTGGACCTCTGGAAAGGTGAACCGCCTTCCACCTGTTGCATAGAGCTCGTTGCAGCACAACCATGTGGGGCAGTCCCGATCACATTGGATGCAAAGCCCTTGGAGACAGTAGGGGCATGCATGCCGAGTGAGGGCTCCGCACCAGCCGCAGGCCAAAGGCAATCCTGAAGTCTCACCATCGGAGACGTGCGCCAACCATCCCATGATTGCACGATGGGCTTTGTTGAACGTGGTCTCTCGACCCCGTGCCAGGGATGGTACCTCCATCTGGCCAGGGTCTCTCCAGAGCTGGGTGCCGAGTTGCCACTTGCGCCATGCTTGACGCACTGAATCTCTGGAAGCACACCCCGGGCCATCCACCACCAGCTCCAAGGCCCTGTCCCAAATCCTCGGACAAAAGTCTTGGACCTGCCACTGACTGCCATAGATCTCCAAAAGCAGCAAATCCATGTGCTCCGTGTTAGCTGCCAGTGAATCCCATGCTTCAGACGGGGATTGGCCAGGCGTGACCACGACCCGGCGCCTGCACCATGGCCCCAAGAAAGGGAAGCAAAAGCCTCCGCGGCCAGCCAGACATCTGGCACAGCTTTCCACCGTGCAGACCAGCATTCTGATCGGAGGCATGCCCTCCACGTCCAAGGGGTATTGTTGTGGCCATGGCTGATGCACGACCTCAAACACTTCATCCCACAACCGGTGAGCTTCTGCATGCCGCCCCGCTCGCAGTAGCTCTGCGATGTGCCCAGCAAACTAAGCTCGTGCGGCTGCGCTCAGCACTGTCCACTCAGTGTGACGAACAACAGAGGCACGTAAGCTCATCAGAGGGTCACTCTGACAGCAAACGAAAAAGAAAAATCTTCCCCTGTTTATAGCCAGTTTGGCTTAAGGTCACTTGAGCCAAACAAGGCATATAAAAAGGGGAACCCTTCCAAAAACAGATGATGCATGCACACCCATGCCTGCCATAACCTAATGCATGAACAAGCCAAAGGTAACTATAGTCATCATCCCAAAGAGTTTGGGGTCCTGACTGAATCCTCAAACACACATTTCTTAGATTTTCTTAGGCTGTTTCCAAACATTTTGCCAATATATGTTCGCATAGCTCAATCATATAAAAAGGGTGCCCAAAGTTTCTAAGGTCTCTATTCCCTTGGAATTCCCGAAATCATCAACGCAAAGGATTTTTAAGACTTCTTCCAACTCAAAATGCACTCCCCAAAAGCTAGCATGGAAACTAAAAATCATGGCTTCCTTCAGGGCCACCATTTTCTACTTCCAGCCCTTAGTTTTCGTAGATGGTTGGTTTCTTCCCAATCCCAAAAATCATCACTTTTTCGAATCCAAGGTCCACCGACCAACTCCTTCCAATACTAAAACCAGGCTGAAAAATCCTGCATCAATTGCTAGGTATATCCCAGGGCTTCATACATCCCAGGTGCCGGGCTTTGTAGAAAGTAGAAAATAGTAAAGGAAACCGATGCTTCTGTTGATAAAGGGCCTGATTCTCATTCAAAATTAGTCTGAAATGTATGTTTCAATCATCTTCGGGGTGTCAAGCACCACATGTTGAGCAACACTTTAGGTTTGTTTTTTACTGTTCAATGCTCAACTTCGAGGTTAGTCAAAATGACATGAGCCACCAAACATAAACCTTACTTTCCATAAATTAGTGGTTTGTTCAATAGGGATCCTTACAATGGTTCACTATTCTCCCCTCATCACTGGGTGGTATAATCCCCTATATACATTATATACCCTAAACAACCAGGGGCCCTTTTTTCATTGCTCACGTGACTTCTTGATCCGGCCTTCCTTCGGAGATGCTATCACCCATGCGCTGCACCAAGGCTCTCA
>OMLO01004881.1_pt1 | contig 11233 bp, 5 predicted proteins | sample 1674811 | NCBI WGS metagenome assembly OMLO01 (sample SAMN06265003, study PRJEB25207) | coral metagenome | isolation source: Coral host | place: Mexico:La Bocana,Puerto Morelos, Mexico | collected 2008-11-13 | reverse complement strand
GCATCAGGAGTACGATCTTTAAAACTAAACATATTTTTGATTTTGAAAGAAGTAAAAACTAATTTGACATTAAGATCCGTTTCACAAAAACGTTTAAGCAAATCCGTAGTTTGAGTTCCGTCAAATTTAAACCCTTGTCAATTTTGCTTTTTAAAATTAAATGCTACTAGAAGACAATCTCAGGCGCGTAGCGTCCTATACGCATATACGCACGTGCGTAGTTGAAGTGACAAGAAAATTTTGATGTTTTATGCAATTGTTTCTATTTTTAACATTTTACTTGTACGCAACCAGGATTTCGTGACGAAAACACCACTTTGATTAAACTTCTAGAAACTGAACCAAAAGCTATACCATGTTCTAACTTAGTTTTGCATTGTACTTTTTTTTTTACACTAAACAATGCAGTGTTGTTTGGCCAGCGTGCAACAAAAAGGCGAGGTTGCAAAGGAGCGACGTATTCACACAACTATTTCGAACAAGAAATAAAGAACGCAGTATTTTTCGCCCAGCTTAATTAGGTTTCTAGATCATGTGTAATTGAAAAAATGACTACACTACTCGCCTGAATCTGTAGCGATAATCTTGAATTCAGAGATACCTTTGCAATTGTGACTTTCTGCAAGTAATAACAAACTCAAAGTTTAAGCTCAAGTAAAGATTTTGACACCTATTAATAAATAATGTTAGGGTATTATCAGTATCCTTGGGAAGCTTTGACAAATTTAAGACATTTAATATTGTTTGTTAATCATGAATGGATTCGTGGTTTTATTAGTGAGCATGTTTACCTACTTTACCTGTCAGATTCTAGGTGATGGTTTTTGTAACGCCACTAATTTGGCTGGTCTTCGACGCGACCCGAACAAACAGATGAGTTATGCAAAATTCATGGAGCATTTTTATTATGTTCTTGAGGTTCCCAATATTGAAGAAGTGGCTGTTCAAACAGGAAGTCAATGCTTGTTGCGATGCGTAAATAATGATCGATGTTTTTCCATAAATATTGGGGCATTTCATCTACCAAACGGAAAGATCCTGTGCGACTTACTTCCAACTGACAAGTACAATGCATCTGAGAAGTTTAAAACAAATCATACTTTCCACCATTACAGCATTGAAGTGAGTATTATTTACTAATCTATTGTAAGAATGCATACCTCCCCATCTGCAACTTGAGTAAATTTGAGAAACTAGACCAGAGATGGGTACTTCTTTGTATGGTGCAATGTTCAAGTTTAGTAATTTAATATTTACACTAAGGCTAATTTTAAATACAATTTTTGTCGACGGGTTTGGAGACATTTTATCGACCGCAGCTTTACCGGTTTTTTACCAATAGCCTTTTAAAAAATTCACCAATAAACATGTTACCAAACCGAATAAATTGACCAAGAAAAACGAGGGAAAGGTACGATGTTGAAGTTTACTAATTCATCATTTCGGCTAAAGGTCCTAAAGCGTATTTGAATATTATCTTGCCAGCGGCTTTGTAGAATTTTTAGCAATTTATAATCGGCCGTAGCTCTACCACTCTTTTACCAAAAACCTTCATCAAACTGAATAAATCGAACAAACAAAACGCGAAATTATTCATGCGTTGTAACACTGACAATCACCACGCGGGGAGGTAAAAAAACAATACTATAGTTTTTTCCTTGGTTTCTAACCGTATCAGAAGAAGAAATTTTAGCTGTCTACGAAACGACTGTCCTTACTAACATTAAGAAAGTATGGGAGGCAATGCTTCTTTTAAAGATCTGCCGGAATAAATTTAGCCGAAGTTAAAGTCGGAACTTTCTTCCTATTGAAATGCAAATCTAATTAAGATCGTTTGTGACTGAATCTATTGGTTTTACACACATGTTTAGCCGTAGGGCATTTTCTAGATCAGTTAGTTGTGACTGTGGCAGTATTAGTAAGCTAAATATACTCTAGTTTACTCGTAAGAGTCTCGTCTTCGATTACTACCGCCTTCTAATAGGCTCCGCGGCGTTGATACACGACACGTGTGGGCTCTAAAACGATGCTTCTCTGATTGCGATATAAAAATAAACTGCCTGAATGGTTTAAGTTAAATATCGCTTTTACAAAACAAAATTGTTTTGTTTTAATTATTCACTTTTATATATAAGAGCCTGTAATTAAACATTGAAAACAGCACACCCAAGAAAAATTTAATTGAAGTATATGCTGTATATTTCGTAGGCTATCCGAAGATTGCCGAAGATTATCCGAAGTTTCACGAGGACGCCCTCAGAAAACTTGCGAAGATAAATTTATGTTTCTCAATTATTGACAACATTTCTGAGGACTTGGTGCATTAATATGAATTTATTTCTGCGTTTGACCTAAATTGCCCCATATTTATTTGTGTTCGCCAGAGCCCTTGTGCAAGTTTTCCCTGTCAGCACGGTGGAACCTGCCGAGCGCTTTACGAGATTGACGAGTACAGCTGTACGTGTCAACTAAACTACACCGGCAAAAGCTGTGAGAACTGTAAGTTACTTTAGCCAGGTGTTCTGCTTCTGGCATTTCTGTCGTAGTTGCGTAGGGAACTGGGACAATTTTAAACCAATCAAAAAACTGAAAAGAACACATATCACTTTGAGATTAGTCATTTGAGCGATTTTAATGCTTTTAGAGTGAGCGGAGGACAAGAGAACAGAGAGAGAAGTTTGTATAGATTTCTTTAGCCATGTTTCAAGCTCCAAAACGTGGTCTCTGTTCACCTTAAAAACATCAACTTGTTTAAATGATCAGGTTTTAGTTTATACTCGCCATATTAAAAGTTATAAAAAACGTTCACTGACTATAGAGATTTAGGTTGTCAAACCACAGCCTTCGATGAGTGAAACTGGAAAAATTGACGACTAAGTAAGGAGCAAAGTATTAGTATATATATTATTATATTTCTTTCTCGTTTAGTACGCGAGAGTGATTTGTAGAACTCGACAAACAAGACAATGACAATTTGTCCGCGTTCCCAGAGTGGTAGTGTAAGAAGATAGACAAATTTAACGATGATTTCGACTGAAAGAAATAGACTTTCACCTTGCGTAGGTTTGTAATAAATAGTATGCAGATTTAGGCAAGCCTAAGAGCGGAGCAGCTGATTACAACAAGTAACCTGGCACCTGGCTTAAGCGTGTGACCTGTCAAACCTGTATATGGGTAGCAGCCAACTTCAAGAGAACAATTGAACTCAATAAGCTCTAAACATGAGCCCGTGATATGTTCACGCAATACTGGTCAGCAAACAACTTGCTTTTGAAGGTGCTAATTGAACATAATATGGATAGTATAAAGGAAAAGCAATGGGAACGAAGATGTTGCAGATTATGACATTTCACAAATTTTCCAAGTAATGGAGTCAAGGAGCTTCGCTAAAAGAGAATCGAACAACAGATTAACAACTCAGTAGGCCATCAGAGTAGTCTGAAATACCAGTCATCTTCTGCCTTCAGCCCAATTAGGCTGAGGGCGAGAGTTGACTGACCTTTCAAGTTAACATCAGTGGTATGTTTTAAGGAAATATACACCTACCTCTGTAAGTACGTAACTCAATATTTTGCCTCTTTCCCTTTAGTGTATTTAACGTGGTACCAGGTGGTCGTCAAGACTGCGAGTATACATGCCGCCGACACAGATGCTAACGTGTATATCAGGATCAACGGAACAACAGGATACATAGAGGAAAAACTTGATAACGAAGAGGATAATTTTGAGAAAGGAAGGTAAATAAATTTAGCACTCTTAGAGCACTGAACCTGCTCCTTGACTAAACATTACGCAGGATTCACCTGTAAAAGCTTGTACACGTTTACAACGCCTAATCTCCAACTGTTTGTCTTTATTACAATTCATAACACTAAAAATATTTCCATGTAAACACAAAATAATAATCATGATGATAATAATAATAATGATAATAACAAAAAATGATAATACCAATAGTAGTAATAATAATAATGGTGATGATGATGATAAGTAATAGTAATTGGAACGAGTGGAGAACAATTCAGGCAGTAATCGCTCGATAATTTAAAAATCGGACGAGCACGAAGCCCATAGAAAATTACGAGCACGATTGCTCACTGAATTATACCACAAAAAGTACAATTACTAATTACCTGTAACAAATTTTGGAATTAAAAAATATCTTTTGGGAACTTATTTTGACCGTAAACGTCTGTAAAGCTTTTCATAAATGTGAAAACTACAGAAAACCCTCGTTATCGCGCAGAGAACCAATCAGGATCGAGAATTTTGTTATGGATCAGGAGACACTCTGTATAGCAGAGTTCGACTTATCGAAGTAGTTCTCTTCCTGGAACCATAGATACGATAATAATAATGATAATGATGAATAATGATAATAACGATAGTGATGATAATAATGATAATAACGAATTGGTTACAACTACATATTATATCTAAGTAATAATAAAAGTGTAAGAAGTAAACTATATAGAGCTGAGGCTAGAGTACTCATAACTCCATGAGAAACCTCTCGGCTTAAGCCTTAAAAATATTTACATTAGTAGCACTGCCACTTTCAACTATAGGGTTCTTTTCTGCTGTGTTGCATCGTAAATTATCAGTATGATGATGTATCTTTGCTAGTTTTGCGACATATCCCAGGAGTTGAGTCCGGCAGAGTGCCCGATTGCGTTACTCCATACCCATAACAATACCTTGCATTGTTGTCGACTGCTATGAACTGGAATATATTTTTCCACTTTGTATACATTCCCTCTTTGGATAGCCTTTGAACTTGAAATTTCCCAATTCCAGTCAAAAAAATATCGAGGTCGTAATATTTGGCTCAGGGTTAAGCATTTAAAGTGTGGTTAAACTCTCTGCGGAGGCGCGGTGGCCTCATGGGTAGCGTGCTCGATCCTCAGCGAGCGTTTCTGGTTCGAGCCGTGGCCGGTGACATTGTTTTGTGTTCTTTTAAAACAAGACACTTTACACCCTGATGTATAAATGAGTACCGGCGAATTTAATGCTGGGGGGTAACCCTGCGATGGACTAGCATCCCATCCAGGGGAGTAGATATACTCGTGGTCGCTTGATCCTACGGAAGCCGGGGTAAGCTCTGGCCTGATGGGCCACTTGGCTCGTATGCAGACTTAACTTTAATGGGCCCTCCGCTTCTAATCAAAAGCACTATTGTCTTCGTAGCTAGTCCTGGTGACACATGGCTGTTCAGTCGTGGCTTATGTCTAACTACAGTGAATATTTATCTCTTAATGTATACTCGTGTAACAAAATTCAAAGTGGTTTTTCACTCATTCAGTTAAATGCATGTCATTAGAAACTCTGAAATAATCGCCATCGCTTCTGCCTCACTACTTACCCTTTTACGTACTAGCTGATTTGCATGAAATGTGATATCTGATCGATGTCATTTAATTTTTCAGTGAAGACATCTTCATTTTCCAAAACAAAGACTACATTGGAGCGTTACGAAGTGTGAGCATTAAGCGCGACGATAGAGGACAGTACGCTGGCTGGTATCTCGAGACGGTAAACAATTGAGCAATCCTTAAGTCCACAGCTGGTATCAGTATTAGCTGCTTTAATATTTTCTTATCGTGCAATTAGCCAAGGAACTGCAACCGAAGTGGAGATCCAAACCTAGAGAGCCTGGGGAAAGTAGAAAATCACGCGAATGGGGACATAGTGTGGAAAAAAATTGATTCCTAGTTTCTCTAAAATTGGACTTGAAACACAACATTAACCTCTTAGTTCCTTGTTGTTCAAATGCCTAAATAATTTCCGCGGAGCAACTATCAGCGGATAGTTCCTCGAAACAAAGAGAGTAGCGTAGCTAATGAGAGAGGAACATTCGTGATATTACGCTGGTAGATTTATACCAAATAAAGTTAGGTAGAATATTTTTATTTTTATTGACTGTATTGATCAGTAAACACTTATAGATTTTATTTTCGTTCTTTAATATTCCAGGTCTGGGTTGCAAGGAGCGTCAGTAAGAATGGCTTGACAGAAGGTCTGGAAAACGAAATCCAGTGTTCATACAATGGCTGGGTTGAGGCACACAAGTGGATAGAACTGAAAAACGAATGATGCATTCATTAAGGATTCAGCGCCGGTTTAAACTTCGTTGACATTTCTGACGTAACTGGCAGAATTCCGATCTCAGAGACCAATTAGGCTCTCGCAAGCTTTTTATTCTAGTTCAACCTCATTGTTGCGGCTGTTTTTGGCTTGGGGCTGTAGAGGGATTGTTTCTTTGTTGTCTCTCAATGGGTCTCGAGCCATTCATACGAGACCTTTAAAGAGCGCCGATACCAGTGACCGTGTCAAATGTAAATACATCTCTGCTTGCCATCACCTCTCGTAAGCGACTACCTCTCCTCAAGGACCCGTTTTTTAAAGTAGTAAAAGTTTCCTAGTCAAATCACTATTTTGTGAACCTTTTGTAATCGACTACCTATGCTTAGCGATCCCTTTTTCAAAAAACCAAAAGCGTCCTAGTCAAATAACCATAATTTAACCTTTAGTAAGCGACCACCTCTGGTAAACGACCGCGACCAATTTAAGAGCTATAACTAAGAGTTTGAGATTTTATATTGTTTTAACCTCTCGTAAGCGACCATTTGATGAATAAAAGAGAAAAATTGGATAATAAGGTGTTCAATATCGAATGCCTGGATAGTAAAAAAGACGGAAACTTCTCAAAGCAAAGTACAGGATGTTTTCCCACTGTAGAAACCTTCTGCTAATGTTTCTAAACTTTGAGGCGCCTATATGGTCCAAGCGCTCGTAAACGACCACCAAGGATTGACCGTTTGGGTGGTTGCTAACGGGAGGTTCGACTGTATGCTATTAATATTCTAAAGCCCCAAACACACTACTCCGGTGAAATTTGATAACGCAACAATTCGCAGCATTTTGAATTTGCGTCTGAAGTAATTTCGGTCACGTGATTATGGTGACGCTTTCATTTTTGAAAAGCTTCGTTTAAAAGAAAAAAACGAAAACAGTAAAAAATATGTCGGCGTTTTTAACTCTTTCCTCCGATTTGAAGAGCGTTTTCGAAAAGCTCAGTTTTGGTGACGGATAAGTGTGGACGTTAGGCGTTATTTAAGAAATAAAGCTACGTTTTCAGACTTTTCCTACGTAAGGTGGACGTGGCCTATTAAAGTTATCACAGGAGCAACGAAAGTAGTGTAATTTTTTTCTCTTATTTCTTTGTTGTTGAGAAACTGGTAGAAACTCATTTTTTTCTTACAATTGGCCGTTATATGAACGTTGGAATTCATATTTTGAACAACAAAGTGAGGGCAGTTTCAAAAATTAATTAGCAGTGTGTCAGAAAGTATTTCAATGAAGTCGCTCAAACAGGTAATAAATAAAAGCGAGCTTGTCATTGTGTCGCGACCTCAGTACACGTGGAATGAAGAATTGTTGTATCTTGGGAATATTAGGGATCGGGGCATCAAGTTTCCGTTACTTAAAAATGCAAATTTAGAAAAAAATATCGATTGAAGTCATGACGACGCAAGAAAACTATGGTTGATTCGTTTTCAATGCTTTTAATAATGGTTTTGATTTGCTGCGATCTGAGAATCCGGACATTCGCAACTGCAGAAGGTAAGTTTGAAGTAAAGTCAATACAGGAAATTCAAAGTTTAAGTCAAAATTTGGTGTTTGGAAATTTACAAATAGAAACGAGTTCGAAAGAACGAATGTTGTAGCAGCAGTGTGGCTTGGGAGATAAGTTCCCATTTAGTTGTTATCGAGTTCAACTGTGTCACGAAAGAAATGGTAAGGAAGGCTGGTAAACATTAAAGAAGCAAACAAACAGGCTAAGATTGATGATGGAAAGTCCTTGATTCTGCGCATCTTTCGTTTTATGCTTATATAGAGACTATCGACGATTTAAATAATCGCAGTGCTTCTATCGCTTAGTTGTAAGGTTTTGTGCAGCGCCATCCACAAAATTGCAAGCAAAAACATACAACAAAGAACATTGCCAACTTTCTATTTCCCTCAATTGAATATGACTTACATTATTTTTAGATGGATGAGAAGGTAAATCGCTCTGATACACATTGGAGCCCGCGATACTTTATATTATTATTCAGCCGTGGGTCGTAGGGGACATGGGCGAGGGAGAAGGATCTCAAGGTTTAAAACTTGAAAAGAAATCAGCTGAATATTGAAATTTTGACTGAATCTGAAAGATTTCGACTAAATATCCCACATTCCTTTACCCTCTCCCCCTGAGATCCTGTGTCCCATATTATTACGTTTCTTACTAAATTTATCACTAATCCCAAAAACCCCTAAGCGACCTACTTTACTAATTTCAAAAATGTTGTAACGAAAAGCGATTGTAATTTATTGCTATACTTCCTACTATAGGTTACGAGGGACTTAACAGATCTACAAATATTCAATGCTCTGCAAACAGCATGGATATTTTCTTAACAAAGAAACATCTTCCAAGCTTCAATCACAGCTCTTTCCACTTAAACAACAACTCGTGCACAGGACACCAGCATAACCGCAGTCACATTATTTTACAAACTGGATTGAGTGATTGCGGAACAATCATACGAAATTTCAACGGCTTATATATCTTCTCAAATTTGGTACATGGATATCTCAAGAGCCCGGCAGAAAATTGCAGCTCAACGAACATGACTACAGCGTTTGCAGTTCAAAACAACATGACTACAACGTTTGCAGTGGAATGCATACAGCTTTCTGCACAAGCAACAACAAACAAAACGGCTTTGGAATCTGCTATGCATTTAAGCGATGTTGGGAACAAAGAGGTCTACGTTAAAGCTGAATCAATATCACAAACGATGCCGCCCCTTGTGCATGAAGAAGGTAAGTAAAGAGAAAATTAACAATTACTGGGCGAGGTTAAGCAAAACATCGTGATTTGAAAAAGGCGAGTAGATCAACTATTTGATCAATAATTGATCTGCGAGAGGCTGACAAATCATGATATTTTGCTTGTATATTTAAATCATTAGCTCCGGCAAATCAGGGAAATCGATTTGCCATTTTTCACAAATGAGCGTGGCTTTCATTACGTATGAGAAGAATATTATTTGCGGCTAAACACATTTAGAAGGTACTACGCATTAGTAGACCATTATTTGCAGGCCACGTGATGGGCTCTCGGCCAATGAAAAAGAAGGAAATAATGCATCTAATTGCGGGCCCAAGAGAGGCCCGCAACCCTAATATTGACAGTGACCGGCGGATTGCGTTTTACGCGTGCGCGCCACGTTAATAAAGAGCGAACAGAAAGCGGAAGTTGAAAATTTTGTTCTTCCACTAAGAACAATCGGAATGCGAAAAATGTGTCAATCACTACAGTTTGTCGTAACACCGGAAAAGAAAAATCTGTTCTCCAAGAACGATAAAATGAGTCAATCTCTCAACAGTTTGTCACATAAGCGTGCTCAATCAAAAAACAACTCTGATTGGCTCGCGGCCGGTTCGCGGGGAATAATTGTCTTTTGTCCAGTGATTTATCATTAATTTATCAACACTGTCTGAGGAATTTTCGCGACCTGTTGGAAAAATTTCCGTGAAGTGAGGTGATTTCTCCAATATAAAAAAAAACTTCTCCTCAGTACCTTCCCTTAACTGCATCAAGGCCCGCACTTTCTAACCTTTGGTTACCACTAGTAATAACATCATTTGTTTTATACTGTTTTTTTACTGTTTTCTAATTCGTGTCAGGATGGACAATGTTATCATTCGATGCATATTTTCTTCATTTCCATTGGCCGAGAGCCCATCAGGTGACTTGCAAATAACTGCCTTCAGACAATGGCCTGCTGCTCATGCGTAGTACCATCTGAAGGTTTTTTGCTGCAAATAATCTCCTTATACGGTAATTGAAACCACTTTCTCCTGTTAAAAAATGATAGATGAAATGATATAACAAGTGATCAAATGATCAAGTGATGAAATGATTTAACAATTATTCACGGAAGGAGAGGTGAATAGTGCTGGATATAAATATCCACCACTTTCACCAACACTGAAGTGAATAAGTGTTTTGGTATATACCAGACAAGCTGAATAATCAGCCGATCCAAAATTTGGTTTATTTCTAACAATACTGCAACAAATACTGACACAATAAAAAGTGGAAATATTGTGAAAGGTTAAACAAGCTAACAATACCATTTGTATTTTTTCGAACAGTCGCCTCGTCTATCGATAACATTTGCTCCTCGGTAACCGAAGCGAAACAGGAAGCCATTTTGTTTTCCTCCGTTTGCTCGGAGGTAATAGAGCAAGTACTACTAGCCAATCAGAATGTGCAGAAAGCACTATTCACTTGTGTGGCATGATATACTAAAAAACAATTTGTGTTTGCGAGTGTCTCGCTGTCTCACGTCAGCCTTCAGCAAATAATTGATCTACTCGCTAAACACAAATCACAGAAATCATTATTAAGTGTCAATTGTTTTTTGATATCGTTGATGAAAAAGTTTGAAAAAGCTATGAAGGATGTGTAGCAATTTTCGTCAATTTCTCAAGGTATTCAAAACGCCTAAATATTCACATTTACGAAATTAACCCATTCCGTTCGGTCATTCATGTTTTGCTATGGTTAGTTTTTTATGTTCAGGTTTATTTTGGAGGGTTGCAAAGAAAAATAGAGAAAAAAAACGGCGTGGATGTTGCCATGCGCCAAGATTTTTTCAATGGTTGGTTTGCAGTGTCACGCCATCAAAAATAAAAATCGTAACCATTCAATAAATAAATTAAAAAAACTGGGATATGAAAGATGATTGAGTATATAAACAACCTCGCCAAGATTTAGATCTGTGCGGTAATTCATTCGCGGTTTATTCGGAAAAGTGTTCTACCCAAATTTATAGAGCTTTGTATGGGGACGCCTTGTTGGTGCCTATGCAGATGGGCACCAACCCATCATTAACAGAAACATCTGTCATTGAGGTCTGCCATTGAAACGAAATAATAATACTCAAGAGCTCCGAAACATCAAAATCAATACTTCTTCTAGAGCAAAAACTGTTTAGTTAGCCAAAACTCGAACAATAACTTATCTTTTGCCCTGCTCGAGAGCGTTACCATTCTGCCATTTTAATGTAATGCAACGCACAAATGAATTATTTCATATAAAACTTCACATCATTTCACTCCTCACGGGAAGATATGAACTCAATTAATTGACCTCGCTCCCAATGTGTGGCTTCAT
>OMLO01004880.1_pt1 | contig 11236 bp, 6 predicted proteins | sample 1674811 | NCBI WGS metagenome assembly OMLO01 (sample SAMN06265003, study PRJEB25207) | coral metagenome | isolation source: Coral host | place: Mexico:La Bocana,Puerto Morelos, Mexico | collected 2008-11-13 | reverse complement strand
TTTTTCCAATTTCCGGAGCACGAGAGGTCAATCCTCGCAGCTGGCACCTAATTAGCGCAGGGTAAAAGCGAGGTGAAACAAGGGTGACAGGCAAGCCGCAAAGAATCCAGTGTATCACTGGGATCAACTGTACAAGCAGGCCAGCGAGACGTCAACCCTGGAAATCCGGCAAAAAGGACGCATTGGCCCAAATTTTGGCAGAGGTTGAGGCACACTCGGCCAACCATTCCTCCGCAACATCTTCTTGGGGAGCTGCAGTAGTAAACCCACGTTTACGCAGTGCAGCCACCAAGCCATTACCCAAAGTATACGCCAAAGCCTTGCCGAACTGCTCAGGGTATTCTTTATGGGCGGCCGTCAAAAATGCATTGTCCTTCATCCCAATGGCCACATCAGTAGGTGCCGGAATGTCCCAAGAGTGAGCATACATCGACTGGGTGAAGTAGGGAATGTTGAAATGAAGGAGGCCTGTTGGTTTTCTCACGGAGCATCCCCAGCGAAACTGCTGAACTCTCGTGAGATGGCACAGGCTGTGCCGCAGCAAAATCTGGACAATAGCGCTGCGCCAGATACTTGCGTAGGCCGGGTTGGAGGGTTCAGCAGGGTGCTCTGCAATGAAACATCCTCCAGTGACCATGGAGATGCAAAGGACCTCGATCACCTGCAAGAAAAAGGCCGAGCCCTGATCAACCTGTCGCAGCTCTTTGCGTGAAAGCTTGGGCAGGCCGTAGAGCTGTGCACAGGAACGTAGTGGACGTGGCCAGAAAGTTCCAGGTGGTGCGTCTTCAGGCGGTGCATTGTGTCTTGCAGCGCTAAAGGTCTCACAAGGGCTGCCACACATAGCACCTGCTATGCAGCCTGATCTTAGGAGACCCATGAACCGCTTCCATGAAACACTCTCATGGTGCAAGTTCCCAAGTGAAGGAGACACCGCTGTGTCCAGCGACAGCACCACCACATTGCAATCTCTTTCCGCCGCCCAATCATTGAAGTAGGCGTGGAAATCTTTGTTGCGCCTTCGTCCACTGAACAAATGCGCTACCACCAGGATGGGCTTTGCTTTGATCTCCTTGTAGGCTTTATAAAGGTGGAAGATCAGGTTCACATTGCCACTGAATATTCCGCAGGGCATCATGCCATACATGTTGGTTGGCGTAATTCCGGGCAACTTGAGGAAAGCGTCTGGTAGTAGAACTCGTCCCTGGACCAGGTTGCCTCGGGTGCCTATGAGGCTGAGGTTCCGGTTCAGCACCTTCAGTATCGGCTCTTTCCAACCATCTCTTCAACTCATTGATCCGGGAAGTATGCTGGAAGCGCCTGAGATCAAGCACGAATTTGTAGTAGAGGTTCGGCTTCTCCATCTTCCCACTCAGCAAGAATTGAGGGCAGAGTGTTGTCACCCCAGGCCAGGAAAGTATCTTGAACCCAGGTGTCAAAGTCATCCACCCAATCCACGAAGGTGTCAACTCAGAGGTCAGGAAGCAAAATCGCCAATTCCGTATTGTGCTGTGCTGCCACAAAATCGGAAAACCACCGTTGAGTGGTTGCTGTCCAAGCCAGACAAAGCTCCTCCGCCACACGATTGCAATTTGCTGGCAGTGCAATAACCTCCTCAAGGGCTAGAAGCTCATCCAACTCCTTTTGCCAGCAGTCTCTGGTACGAGCGTATGCTGTCAACTGTAGTGGTTGAGGTCCACAGACCTGCAGCGCTTCAACACGTTGCAGACCTTGCACAAATCTCAGGAAAGAGACCTGCTCATAGTCTGCATGGTAGCCTTGGGAACTCAGGGCAAAGAAGCACGGGTTGAAACCCACACGTCTTGGGATATAAGCAAGGTGTTGTTGCAGCCTCTGAGTTGTCCAGAAGTGCCGTAAACACGAGGGACAAGTAGCCCCCTGCAAAAAGGGCCGCTCTGGAGCATAGATGCCATGGACCTTCCTGCGGTGAAGGGCAAGGCCTTGGCCTGTAGAGAAAACACGTCCGCAAGGACATTCATAGGCCAGTTGGGATCCAACTGTCTCGAAGGGATCTGGCTCGAACTGCGCCCCTGCATTTTTGAGTGTGCGGAAAAGGACTCTGTGTTGTTGCATCACATTGTCAATGAGCAATTCTTGGTGCAGGTGCCGGTGTGCTAATTTGCGCAATTGCCTCTTCCAATTGACCGTGCTGCTATTCCAGTAGGTAATCAGCTCATCAAGAGAACTTGGGATCTCGTCTTTGGGGAGCATGACCTCGTTGTACCATTGGATCGCATCATATAGTCCCGACAACCAAGAATCTTTACATGCCCCTTCTTCGACAAGTAATAGTTGGTGAAGCTCCTTCCAACCATGGACGTACAAGCTAGCTGCGAAGCGTAGACGTTCCAGTGCAATATAGGCTTCCGGCTCCAAAAGTCCAGCTTGTAGAAGAGTAGTCGACGTGGCTGTATGGGAGGAAAAATCCGAGCAACGCCCAAGAATCCTTCTCGCCATCCCCGCAACTGCAACTCGCAGCTTTTTCAATGTAGTGGCCGCCAATGGAGTCCAGGACCCAGCCCCATAGAAGAGCTTTGAAAGAACCAATGCACGGAAGAGCTTCAACCTTACATTTTGCGGAAGATGGCGATTGCATAGGATATTCTTGGCGATCAGCTGGAAAGAGGAATAAGCTACTCCAATCCTGGAGCGTATCTCATGGTCCAGGTCCATTGTCGAACTGAAGATAGTGCCAAGGTGTTTGTAGGTTGGCACATAATGGAGCCAAACTCGCTCATCATTCCTGAAATGGACCCATTCACCACCTCCTTGCGTCAATTGCAGTCTGGCCCTTTCTTCTTTTGCACCTGCGCCAACAAAGTGAGCCACAACACTGGTTTTCCCAGGAGCCATGTTGAGACTCATACCCTTGCGCGCAAAGGTCTGCTGAACGAAGCGTAAAAGGTTCTGCACAGCTGGAGCCAGCTCATTGGCATGAGAAGTCGCCCAGGGTATCGCCAAATCATCAGCCCAACAAACCGAGTCGAAGACAATACCAATCTCTTGAAGGATAGTTGCATAGGCTGTGTTCGAGGAGATCCATTCATTCACTTCCACCAAACAGTCGACCATGAGCAGGTGGAAAATAACATCGGCGAGTGGGCTGCCTGGCCTCGTACCTCGCAACGTTTGCGACGGCAACTCATGGTGTTGTAAGGCAAACCACGTATGGTGGTGGATATCCTGCAGTAGTCTCACAAGTATAGGTGAGCAGCCAAGACGTTGAAGAAGTCCAGGGACTTGCAACCATTGGCGCAGACCATTAGGGCAGGGTGGATACCGCTTTCTTGAACTGCTTGTAGGATCTTTTGGGCGTAGTCGTCATTCACCACCCCCGTCACCAGTTCCCTCACCAACCGATGGAAGGCCTCTGAAAGATCGATGAATAGGACAGCCACACTGTATCCTTTGGTCGTCAAGGACTGGGTGAAAGTACGTATGGCTTGAGATCCGAAAGGGGTTTGTTGGTGTTTGAATCCTCCGATTTGCCCCATGGGTCGAACTGGTCGAAACAACGGAAGAAGTCTTTCACGTAACATTGCATGTAGCCTCTTAGACCCTGAAGGCAGCAACATTATCCCACGAAAATTCCTTGCCACAGACCAGTCAGGTTTTTTGGCGATAACCGCCAAAGGTCCACCTTTCCATTGGACTGGCTCTGCTCCCCAAAGGAAGGTCTTGAGCACAAGGTCGAAAAATGCTCTAGCCATGGGAGGTGCCGCAGCACGATAGACTCCTGAGGGTGTTGCATCAAAACCAACTGATCGGTTGGCTTTGGTTGAACGAAATGCAGCTTCGAGTTCAGGCAACGCAGGAAAATCCGACAACTCGAAAGTAGCGCCATCTGCCGGCATCCTTCGCAGTTGGAATTGATGGCAGCCATGCACAAGCTGTCGAGCAGTAACATCCTCACCACATTCAAGTTGATGGAAGTGTGGCAGCCATTGATCATCCAAGTGCTGCAAAGACATAGGCGCTGGATTGGATCGCCTCTGTTTGTGCTGTGGAAGCGAGCGTCGAACAACATGCCAGAAACGTTTGGCTTGATGCGGTTCCATAAACTCTGATGCTTCAACCGAAAGATTGGTGAAGAACTCCACATCATCAGCACGGATGGCGGCGGTAACTTGCCGGCCCAGGTCTCGAAATTTCATTAACTCCTTCGCGATCACAATGTCCAACTCCGCCATGATGGTGGAAAATTCTGCACAATCTGAACGAGAAAGAGGCCCGTGAGCCCAAGCAGTAAAGCAAGTGCGAAGCAAGTTCCAACGTTGCTGTTGCTGAAGTGCACTCAATGTATTGCGCGTAGTGCGCTTCGAGGTAACCAACGCCCAAGTAGCAGGCCTCATAGTAGTTTTGCGCGGTTTGGGTGGCGGTGGTTCGTACACCGATGCAAAGGTAGAGGCAAGACCAGCCGAGATCTGATGAACGTGAGTATGAACATCAGTGGCCCAATTTGGGATTGGTCCGTTCTGGATGCAATGAAAGATGTCAGGAGAGTGGGCAGCAATTGCTGATAGTAAGGCTTCTTCATCAAAGGTGGGAGACTCCCGCTTGGTAGATTTGCTAATGAATTCACTGGTGGCCCGAAGTTGCACGAAGGCTGCACGATGGTCCTCTTTTGCCAGTGAAGCATCAACATCTTCAGAAATCCAAGAGCAACAATCCTGATAAAACCAACGTTGCGGGATTGCTACGTAATCTCCACGATACCAGCTGCCATTGTTATGTCGCCAGGTTCCGGAGTTCCCGGAATGACATTCCTGAAAGGTGGCTGGAATCCACAATTGCTCTTGACGAAGGTAGTCATGGAAAGCATCTGAATGGGCAGTATCAATCTCCGCTTGCCAAGATCCCACGCAGTCTGAAGGAAAGTGCCCGAGCCTACAATTTGCATCGGCAAGGACAATGCGATCCCAATGCAGGAGTCGATGCGGGATCTGTTGTCCAAGATCCTCCCACCATCTTCGACATTCATCAGCAGTAGCGCCAGTGTGTGGGGCATGGCCCGCAATGACAATACAACGAAGTGCAGGAGAGTGCACCGTGAGGATCAGGTAGCGTGGTGCTCTGCTAATAATGGAGATGTGTTCTTTTCGAAAAAGGACTGCTCTGGACTGGCCGTCAGGATCAGTAATCGTCCCATGCGGTCTCAGTTTGTCAAAGCCAACCATGATTCCAAAGTGTCCTTGGGTAGTGGCAGGACTTGCAAATAGGATGTAGTGCTCATCAGTCGCAGAACTTTGCCGTTTCTGTCGAGTCTCCTGTAGAGCGAAAATGTTGGCACCAGCATCAAAGAGTTGTTGAAGTACAACCTGCTGGCGAGTGGGTCCTTGAAGTCCATGACGAAGAGAATCTTTGCCTTTGAGCGTCAAAACATTGAGCGTAGCAAGGCAAAGCCGAAGGTCGCAAACCACAGGTGTCAAAGTAAGGTGAGGTATCTTAATGACATCACTTGACGGGCTCGTACTGGGTCCAGCTGGAAGCACAAGTTGCGATCCCTGCCATCGAAGTGGAACATCTGAGCGGAAGAGAAACCATGCCCAGAAAAAGTCGGAAACAAAGTCATCAGTTTGTATCCAATCCAGGAAGTGTTTCGCATCGACTAATGGGTTTCCTTGGCCAGCCTTCCACGCGAGTGTATCAACCAACTCATTACCAGGGTCACCCGAGTGGCCATAGATATGGTGGTGGCTCACATGAACCTGAAAGCGTTGTTCGATAAGTAACAGTAGGCTCCTCAGGGTTCTCATCAACTGGGGTTGCTGCCTGGCCTCCCAATTGCCGATTGTCGCTGGTAGAATCATAGCATAGCCGAACTTCTGGATGGAAACTACCGTTGATGGAAGCGAGCTTAAGAAGATCATATATGAACTTGACAGCGATTGCGGAACCGGCAGCTTCGGCTCCATAAGAGGTGGTGCCGGCAGGAAGGTGTGCTGAGAGTGCACCAGCAAAGGTCCATTCACCGTCATAGATGAAGGCCGCAACACCACAACCAGCATGTTCTCTATCTCGTGACGCAGAGCCGTCAAAGTACACGTATATCTGTTGGGCTGCTCTCCCAGGGGTCCACCACGGGAGTTGAATCCATGGAACACTTTCAGGTCTCCAAGGCCAGTCAGCATCAAGGTCATAAACTGGTAGGAAGAAGTGTGAATCCATCCATTCATAGGCATGAATTGCCTTTTGAAAATTCAAATAGACAACCGGCTCTTCAACACTTGTGTTGGGGTCAGTGGATGGTGGAGCGGGATCACATAATTCCTTGTCAGCAGCGTGAGAAAGCGGTGACGCAGGAACAGTGTCAGGAAACAGATCGGGGTCAGAAGCCAGAGTACAGCCAGGGCTTGCTTCGGACTGCTTTTCACACCAGCGGTCAATGACATGGGGATCCACAGCAGAAGACAAGCCCTGATGTCGCAACCGCCTCTGAACACCGGTCTGAATCAGTGACAGTGAATCGTCATCGCTCTCAGCACCTGCAAAAGGGAAGCTGTCATCAACAGTATCGGTAGTCCTCCTGATCACCGAACGCTGCAGAAGAGAGTGGGAGGCAGTGTCAACTTGCTCATCTCCTCGAAAGTCCCTACTCCTGCTTCGACTGCGGGAGGGCTCGGAATCTGCAGGGGAATCATCGATAGGATCAGGTGGCGGACTATCTTCCCAGATCCTCAGATGCCTTGATGTGATCTCAGCATGTTCGAAGTCGCACCAGTCCTCTCGATCAGATCTAACTTGGAGTCGAATATGGTCCCCATCCAAAAATTCTCGTCTTGTCGTGTCAAGTTCACCCCAAATTTGGTTGTTGTAGTTGAGGAAGCACAAAACCGAAGGTCTATGACAGAACCACCTCATACGAACAAAGCCAATGAACTGGTCTCTGGTGGAATGTCTCGGTCCCCACAAGACCTTAACCTTCTGCTTCTGGTGATTGGAGGTGTGTGGCGCATGGAACTTAATAGTAAGTAGAATGAGGACATCGTCCTCATGCACTTGCTCGAACCTGTCATCTCTGAACTGCATCAAAAAGAGGCGTTCTGCGGAACCACTGACAAAGCTGGGCGGGCTACCCACTTCATGCAACGTCTCCAGTTCCTCGTAAGAGCGGTGCAGAAAAGGCCACCTCTCCGCAACTTGTTCAAGCAGAGGAAGAGTAGAATCAACTTGGATCAGCGATGAGGTCTGATGTAGTCCAAGAAGTCTAATCTCAACCAGATTGGGGGAGGTAGAGGGTCTGACACTTGAGGCGGCTTGTTGCATGAAGGCAGTCTCGTCATCTTCGTCCCCCCTTTGCTGAATGTTCGCCGCTTCTTCAACTGAAAGTCTTTCATCCCACCAGACAGGGATAAACAGCCCAGGATGAGCCCGTCGAGTGCTGCGTGGACCCATCCAAGCTCGAGAAGCACCGCCTACTGGCACCAGGAGTTGGTGTCTTTCACAAACTGGCAGGCATAGGTCGAACACATCCTCCGTGTCAAAGTCTTGCGGGAGGAGGCCTGCACGCCAAAGAGGCCGAGAGATACTAAGACTCGCGAGTTCACGTGCTGCAAGTAGGACTGGTTGTAGTGGACTCCGGGGCCTCCTGTTGACCTCGGCGATGATGTGTAGAGCTCCGACGGCCCCTGGCTCTGTAAAAGGCACAGGGTGCACAATGTGCACCTGTAGGGTATCATCTTGCCCGATGTGGTCATTCCACACCCTCTTGAGCTTCTCACGAACCCGTACCACAAGCTGAGCTCGAAGCGTAAAATCTCGAGATTGACCAAACGCGGCTTGTCGGTTGTCATGCTTGACCAGCCAAGAGCGAAACTGCACCGTAAGTTGCCCTGAAGCAGTGCGGAATTGGGCTCCAGCAGAGACAGCTGCCCTGTTGACAGAGTTCTCTTCCCATCTGGGAGGAGGAATGATCCTACCAACCATCACTTCCCCATCCGGGGTTCTTCTTGTGATTGGCAGGTCTTGATCAAATGGAATCCTGATCTCATGGTTTGGCCTGACTTGAACAATTGGTGGCATCTCAGGACCATCATCTTGACACAGGCCGAACTCCTCCTCACTGGGTACCGGTGAGAGGTACTTCATACCAAAACCATTTTGAAAGAAAGCAACCTCATCCGCATCTGAATGAAGGACTGGCCTCAAAAAGTAAAGCCTTCCAACACGGGGTTTGAACCTGTCATCAAAGAGGTATTGCAAACCATCAGTCTCAACTGCCATTGTGGAAGATTCTGGGATGTGATCGCCAAGTTCCAGAGCTCGACAGAAATCCTCAACTGTAGAGATGGAAGGTAGCCATAGAGCTGTAACAAGCGGGGCCACAAGACCCATGTCACACCACACTAGGCTGGGAAAATGGTCACTGTCAGTGGGAAAGCCCAAAAAGTGGAGAGTCGACTGGTCACCGAGATGGATAAGCCCCGCAAAAGCCAGTGCTCCAGGAGTCTGCAAGTTCCATAGGTGGTACATAACAGTAGCCACCTGTGCAATGGATTGAAGTTCCGATGCATGAGGGCTGTAGTCACGGTGACCTAAATATCCTTCCTCAGTGAGAACATGGAAGCTCCAAGTGATCAGGGGCGATACCCAATGTCCCAATAGATTGCTAGCCGCCTCAAGAAAATGATCACCATGCCAGAAGTAATCAGCGAACTCAATGGGAGGTGCAGAAACTTGAGGCAAAGCGTGCAACTGAATGAAAGCTCCTGCCACAATAGTAGTCGTTTCTTCTGGATGCAAACGATAACCTTCAGCACGAACTATGCAGCGAAAACCAGCTCGAACACAAAGATGGTCAAACTTCGAAACAACATCCCTGTTGCGCAGCTGCTGCAAATAGTAGCAGGCCGTATGCCTAACATTGGAGTTCCCATGAGCATCCCAAACCGCAGACTCCTCCAGAGCAGGGACAGCTCCGATTGGGCAGGCTGCTTTATCATCGGTGAACTCCGCCACAATGTGAACACAGGTACGCCAGGAGGGTCGTAAAGTATCTTGTGGCTGTGGGTGCACGAAGTAAAGCTTGCAGTCAGCATCTTGGAACTCAGGCCAATTCTGGCGTACAGCTAGTTTCAGTGCAGCAAGCTTGGCATGTTCTCAAGTACAAAGTATCTTGAACCAACAGTTAAACCTGAGAGACCATGGCTGCAAATCCTGACGTTCTCAACCGAGTGATCCTCAAGCTCTTGAAAACGCTGCTCAAGCAATTGTTGGCAGCAGATGTCCTTCGAAGGAGAGGACTCCGAAATCTGCATGAACCATGTCATGTCTGAATCATAGGGATCATGATCAAAGTGACCCTCCATGGGATCCGTGCATCTGGAGTCAAGCTGATGAGGGCGAGAGTCACACCAGCGGTCAGAGACATGGGGACCAACACCAACAACAGCAGGCTCAGAAGCACCATAAATAGCCGTACCCAACAAAAGCTCGCCTCTCAAAATGAAGGCCTTGAGAGAGGCTGCATACGGATCAGCGTAGTCGAATTCATGGACGACTGAATGCACATACAAAGCAGCCTCCTCTGTACTCAAAACTGTCCAACCAAAGTTGCCTGCTGCACAATCGCATTGGTCGCAATCATAGGCCTCAACAACTTCGAAGGTAACCGACTTGGCCTTGGTGACATCTGCTTTCTGTTGACAAGTCAGTGTCCGGCCGACCTTCAAGCTCCAGTTTTGACTGTTTCTGAAGCCCTTGGCCTTTTGCTGGTGTTCTCCTCGTCCCCATCCGAAATCTCTTCTACCTCCTTTTTGGCAGAGACGCCAACTGACGAGAGACACGTTGTCATGGCTTCCTGCAATTGCACTCGAAGCTTCTCCTCTTCTTTGTCTGAGGATGCATCTGGCATGTCTTCCAAGGCAGCCGTCTCCTCCACACCAGCTCCTTCGGCATGAGAGTTGAGCTGTTGGATGGTGCGTTTTGCATTCGAAACCTCTTGAAGCGCCTTGGCTTCTGCGTCTTGAAGCTTGGCCATATTCAATCTGTAGGAGTCCAGTTGAGACTCCCATGCACGCAAGCTCTCCTGCAAGTGCTTCATCCAGGATCCCCTCAACTTGGCTCTGGCATCGTGAGCCTCCTGGTGTGCCTTCCTGGCACGTCCCAGGGCTGATGTCGCAGCGTGGAGGTCTTTGGTAATCTGGCGAGTGCCAGAGCTTTCGACCTTTTCCATGGCCTCCCGAAGGGCCGGTGGGATCGATGCTGTCTCTGGAAACGCTTTTTTGAGTGCCAGTACCAAATCCTGTGTAGACTGATTGACCTGCTGCTGTTGCGCTGTAGGAGTCGCAGGAGCTTGCTGAAATTGCTCGAAGTCCAGGATAGGCCACGGCGCCACAGTGTTGGACGTTGGCATATAGGCAAAGGGCGAGGAGGCATTTTTTCCACTGTTGCCCTTTGTGCTGGATTCTTTGCCAGCACCTTTCCCTTTGGCACCTGAATCCTTCCCTACACCTTTTCCTTTCGAGTGGTTGGGCTTGGATCGGCGCCTTGCACTGCTGCTCCTGGGACGAGAGCTTTGGCTGTCTGAGGAAGCCGTCCAAGTCCAAGATCGGCCCTCTCTTTCTTGGCAATCCGTCCAGTACCCACCGCACTTCTGACAGAACTCGGCGTTCTTCTTGTTCATGATGCGGCAGTATTCGCATTTCCATCCTTGACGTCCATTCTCCATCGCAAGAATCTTTGATCTTGCTGTCTGAACACGTTGCAGGAATGCTGGATCGCGAGAATGGTGCCCACCAAGCGTCTTGAGGATCCAACTGAGTGTATCGAAAGTCCCAGGTCGAATCCCCTTCTGAATCTGATGCCAATAGTACCGTGCTGTTGCCCTCAGTTTGCGGAAACGTCTGCGCTGTGTAGGCGTCAGGGTTGCCACACAAAACAAGGCAAAGCAGAAGGTACCAAAATTGCATTCGGCGAAGGTAAGTGGCCAGATCAATGACAGCAGTTACCCCGCGATAGAGACCCACCAAGCCAACAAAGTTGAAGAGCGGGAAATACAAAAAGGCAATGGCAGTCGGCTTATTTAAAAGCAGCGAGTGCCACCCAGGTTTTTAGGTGCTGGGACACCAGGTAAAGCCCACAAATCCAAGTGTAAATCCGGAGACAAGTCAATCCGGAAACCAGAAAAATGCAGGGATACCAAAGCACTGACGGTCGGCTTATCTAAAAGCAGCGAGCGTCACCCAGGAGTTTTACGGTGCTGGGACACCGAAAGGCA
>OMLO01004879.1_pt1 | contig 11236 bp, 5 predicted proteins | sample 1674811 | NCBI WGS metagenome assembly OMLO01 (sample SAMN06265003, study PRJEB25207) | coral metagenome | isolation source: Coral host | place: Mexico:La Bocana,Puerto Morelos, Mexico | collected 2008-11-13 | reverse complement strand
GTCAAGTTGCTTGTATAACTGCGATGATCAGACACTAGATTTTATGCATGTAGAGGTGAGGTCATACCTTCAGATAGTAAAGTCGCACGCAGAAGCGACTTCACCCAACCTGGCATCAAGATCTCTTTACAGGCACTCAGGCGTATGCATAATAGAACAATTGTAGGATCCACTTTTCGATCAATTGTAGGATCCATCTGTGTTCTCATGTATACGGTTAAACATAATGTCCTAATAGCATCTGTAACATTTTTAACGAGCATATTTCCGCATACAACCTGAGACAATCAGATGTTTCTACTCCTAGATACAACACTGTTACTTATGGGAAGGACTCTCTGTGTTACGTAGGACCTAAATTATGGGGCATACTGTCTGCGGCTGACAGATCAGCCAAGACACTGCAGGCTTTTACAAACTGTATTCGCAAAAGGAATATAACTCGGTTAACGGACGCCGGCTCTAAAGGCTGCATCCTATGCTGCACATGATGCCCTTCAAGTCATTTATTTTTATTGCGTTTATTTTTATTGTATTAATATTAGTATTATTGTAGTTTTTAACAGCGTCCCCTAATTAGTATGGTGTATTATTCCCAGGCTATAAGGTTTTGACGCTTCAATAAAGTTGTCACTCACTCACTCACTCATTTGATAACGAGAATTATCAAGGCATTTGTTCGTGTTATCCATCTCTGTCTTCGGCATTGGAAAATAACACAAACCTCGGCCATGATACTTCTTGCTATCATGCGAAAACCACATCCAGTAATTGTTAATTATTGATTTAAATGTGATATATTTGAACTGTTGACATACTGATTTCTCTCACTTTGTTTCGTTACAGGACTGCTCGTTCAACAAGCTGCAGTCTGATACAGCGATCAAAGTCTCATTCCAGGGAGTTATGAGAGTCATGGGTTCTTCAAGTAAGTGTAACCGGTGGTTCTTCAAGATTAATGGGAACGAATGCAGTGGACCAATGACAATCGAAGCTGTTGTGTACAATGGCTGGCCATCATCTGCTGGGAATCCCAATCTGCTTCATCATCGATCATTTGAGGGATACTGTGAAAACATACCACAGGGCACGGTTAGAGTGGAATTATGGGTAGGATCTTGTCCTAGCGGTTCTTTGGGTGACGCTTACACTGGATGGGATTCAGTCTCCCGGATTATGATTGAGGAAGTGTCTAGGACCCAGTCCTAATTAATCAGTTTTCATTATCGAGATCGTCGTTACTTTAGCTTGTACTTATTAAGCTAGAGAAATGAGAGCTGGTATATACTTATGTGGTTATAGTGAAGCTATTTTAGCATTAAGATTACGTAAAGGTAAAGCCATAAATGTACTTAAGTCAAGCATAAATCTTTTATAAGGTGGCAAATCTAGAAAATTTGCGAGGCTTAATTTCTTTTCTGCGCGTAACTAAATATATGACAAGAAACTAGTTTTAATACATAGAAATTGTAATTAAGACCGTTTGAATAAACCAGGCCTTGTGAAGACACTTCTTTAATTTGCAATATTTAAGTTTGACAGTTAAATACAGGTTCTAAGAAACTTTTTTATCGAACGCTATTATGTACATAAAAAGTTGTATTAGGGAGCAATGTTGCCCTTGAATTCTGACTTGAATTACAAACGACTCCGCTTATTTTTCTTAATAAATGAATAATCTGCAAATGAATATATGAAAGATCATATATTTGAACTGCGGAGAAAGATATGAAGACATGATTGATCATGCCAGTTTCACCCACAACTTAAGCAGTTTCGAAATTAAGGCCTGAAAAACCGGTACCGACGCAGTGCTCTGGAACTGAGCTGTCACATTGTGAGTTCGTAATGTAGCCGTTGAAGTTGTAGAATGCAAATTATATATGAAAGATCGTATATTTGAACTGCGGAGAAAGATATATAGAGAGAAGCACTGAGGCATTTTTTCAAATATTTTCGGAGTCATATCTTGAGGCATTCTTACGATATCGATGTAAATACTGCAGCAGAAAATTCAACTCACAAGCTTCCTCAACTTATGTTTTCAGGTTTAAAATAGAATGGAAACAAGAAATAACTACTACATACATGTGAGGCGATTTTCTTAAATATTTACCATAGAGTTGCTCCAAACATCAAATAAAATATAACCGCGAGTAAACCATTGAGAATGTGAACAATTAAGCATTTGGTGAGTGCGTTTTGCTCCATAAACAAATTATAACAAGGCTCCACCTTAGCCAGGCCTAAACGAAAGCGGACATGGCATCGTTCATTCTAACATGTTCGGTTACCAATGAGAAGACACTAATTATCAACATATTACTGTTTTTCATACGTATGTTGCTTTTACCTACGCGCAATTGAAAAACACCTTCCAACCACTCTCTAATTGGCTTGCTTTGTGCATGCCCAGGCAAGTTATTCTGGAGTCTCAAACTTCGCCTGGATTCAACCACTAGGGTGGGAAAGTTGAGTTTAGGGAGTGAACAAAACTACAATTGAAATAATCAAACTAGCCATTCAGGTGTGTGGGTTATGATGCCATAGTTTTGTCACAAAGGACATTGATCAAATTTTCACTGAAAATCAGACATCAATCGTCTTTGAATTTTAACGTTACTTACGGGTTAGATTTGTTGGTCTAGTTCAAAAAAGGTATTGAGGAGGAGAGAAGAATCTAAGAGAGAGCTTGCTCTCGCGAAATTTATGTTCTGATGTGTAGCTTACGTCACAATTCATTCATGGCCAAATTGAGAATTAAAAGGTTCTTTCAGATAACTCCCTGTGAGGGAAGCTATTATACTATGTTTTTAGGAAAAGTCAGTGTTCTATCTGATTGACTGGTTACATATTATTTTTTTTTTAAAACCAGTAGGAAGCTACGCAAACTCCCCGCCCCCCCTCCCCCTAACCACAACGAACAAATTTCTCGGTTAGTAATAACCAAGGAAAATAGTAAGAGTTTCAACTTTTATTCGCGACAACAGGAAATCCGAAACTACCTAATGTACTGGCGAACATGGTTGCTTGTGACACTTTATGTTATCGTCTACTGTACGTATTACCTCTATCTCAACAGATAACTAGATTTGGTGATGATTCTGGAATAGAGGTCTTCCTCAAGGAGGATAATCACTCATCAACAGGGCGGTTTTGTATTGAAGGTCTTGATTATGTTGCCAAGTGCTGATCTTTATCAGTTGAACTTCTTTCTGTCTACAGTTACTTTTGTGATTAATGGTTAATCTCAAAATGATAGGAGGCTCACATTAAAACAAGAACGGTTTTTGGAAAATATCTTATCGTAGAAATTCTCGAACGTATTCGAATTTTCAACCTTTTAAATGCAAAATGTTGAAAACTATATACCAAGGAATTGTATAGTTTTAAAAATCCGGCGATAAGATGGACTAAAAATTGCTTCTGATCAGCTTTTACACAGGGCAGTGCACGTGAGTTAATGATGAAACTTCTGTTTCATCTCTTGTGCGAGCTACAAGCTGTGTAATGTGTAAACGTCGCAAAGACCCTGGTCGACTCCTGCAGGGGTAAAAATTTATACATTGCTTCATTCTGTGAACGGTTTGATTGGCTGATACGCCAACTTATAAGGGTGCTAAAAAGTAGAAATCCGTGTTTTATCGAATGTCACGTGTGTTTAGCACGCGGCCAATCTATCTCAAAAAACGCTGTATTATAGTGCTGATACTGCCATTAAACATGTCAGTCATTTGAGGACGCTTTAGAAAAGAAGAAAACATTTGTACGCCGTTTGTGTTTTCTAAATTTTGATCATGCCCTCAAATTATATAAAAATAACACGCGGCTTTGCCTATTACACTTAGTCCAGGCATTTTATCGCCTGAAATAGGTCAACCTGTTACTAATAGCAACAGAAGGTTTTTTTAACGTCTTTTGGTCCAGGAACATGTCCTCTACAACATATCAAAAGTCTGTGAAAATCTGAGCAGAGGAAGGTGACTAGAAACGTTTTTTTTTTAAAAAACATTATATAATGCAGCATGGAAGCGAGGCTGCCTGTACTATCTGCTGTGTCGCTTGAGTTCAATGCGACGTGCGGCATGGGTTAGCAGAGAAAGAAAGAGATTTTCGTGTTTTCCTGATAGGTAAGTCCAATTACATGCAGATTAGATCAGGTAATTGCTTAAATAAGATTCTTAAATCGATAAAAATACACAAAGCTTCTAGAAAGCGTCTGCGGAGTTGCTTATCCGTTTGAAGTATTTAGTGTAGGAATTTGTCTTCAGCTAGCAAATAGAAATTTTTTTAAGCTAAGAGAAACATGGATGTTATGTGCTAAGGTAATGCGTAATAATGAGTAGTGAATCCCAAATTGAGTTTCAACACAGTGCATGAAAACCCATACTCATCGCTTAGAAATCTCAAGCAAAACAAAGATATTTCCAAGGCAAGAGAGGTAAGAGACATGAAAGACACAATGACCACCCTCAGTACTCTGGATTCACATAACCCTTTCTCTCTCAACAGTGACAGTCTAAGAAACATCATGAATGGTCTAATTCAGAATTCACAAGTTAGAAACTACAAATCGTGAATTAGAAATTAGAAATCAGAAGTCGAAATTTCTGAAAATGCGAAATTTAAAATTGAGAAATCAGAAATCTAAAACTGGATTTCCGAAGTGCCACCTGTAATATCCAATTCCGTTATTCTCGGTTTATCTCAGTTTGCAATATTGCAAAAATGAATCGGAAAACTCTTCCAAATTTCCCTGCCGGGGGTGGGTATAAATTCGCGTTTTCTTCCGGTGTTAACTTTTACCCTGACTCTACCCCAACAAGTGAAATTATCTCCACTATACGGGAGGAAGGGACAAAATCATACCCATTTCAGGCCAAAATCGTCACGTGAGGGCATTTCGCGCCAAAGTTGGCGTTGTAGAGAGATAAAAAAAACCCAATGAATTTATAGAGCTACCGCCGGGACACTAAAGTGACCGTAGCAGAGAGGTTTCCGTTATTGGAGGTTCAACTGTATAAAAAAGTGAGAAAGTTTCCTAAAGAAAATCAGAAACACCTTAAAGTTTTGAAACTTTAAGGTGGTTCTGTACCCATGATATGGAGAATTTTTGAAAACTTTCCTAAAAGTTTCTAATCACGCTTATTAAAATTTGACAATATAAAGTCTTTCATTGTGCTGTTTTTGAATTATAAGACCCTAAAGGTGTGATAAAACTCCCTGAAGAGTGTTTATCTCATCTGCGCGACCTCAAACTCCTTTAGAGTGTCATGAGAGGTCTTCTTATCTTATTTTGAATCTGCTTGCCGTGTTTTAACCTTCGTTTCCAAACATAGCACCTTATCGACGCTTCTTTTATTACTTAATGACATTCCATGGCATTAAAAGAAGCCTCTTTAAAGGTTGAGCAGATACCATCACGGAATCATTTATGAAACGAGTTCATACCGCACAAAAACGAAGTACTAGTGTTTTAAAGTGTTGGTGTTGTGTGGAACATGGAACTTACTGGAAACCACTACCAGTCCTCAACAACAAAATACTGATACTAAGAAAGACTTACGCCATATCTGAGGTGGGTCTGAGCTGGGACCAATGTGGTGATTGTTTCAACGGGCGGTTGTGCTCAAAATGTGAGATTAAGCTTTACTGGGATCTCTTTTCCATACTATGTATTTTTGCAGCCACTATTATACTATCCCAGCGTCTTCAGATACAGGCTTACAATTTCAAGTTAGGAAACAAAACTAAATATTCTGTGTCTTTGAACAACGATAAATTTTAATTACTCAGTAATACTTGTTAATCTTCCTCAGAAACGTCGGAAAAACAAAAATTCATGGCCGTGCCTGATAGTGAACGATAACACAGCCAATCAGATTGAAGTATCTGCACGAGTACATTAATAGAATTACATTAATAGCAATGGATATATGAAAGATCATATATTTGAACTGCGGAGAAAGATATCATCAATCATGTCCTCAGAATTATATTATTTAATCAAGTTTAGAACAAGATAGTAATTTTACCGGATATAATGTGTATGAAAAAGATTTAAATGATTCAAATAGTGTCGCCAGTCAAATGTTAGGATACATCAGAATTGGCTTCGCCTGGCAGAAATTACTAAATAGATTTCCAATTCCGTTTACCTTTTTATTTTTTTTAATTAATTAACAATTAATCAAGGTCATATCGCCATAGAAATTTGTGATTTCCTTAGGGCAACGTTCGTTATGAAGAGGTAGCCAGGGTTTCAATTTACCAGGGCGTGGTACACGTACACAGGGAATTTAAAGCAACGCATTTTCAGGCGAAATGATCGAGTTTTGTTAGAGATCGAGATATGTTTATACATAGCTCGCTTGTTTTGTTAATGTTGTTTCAACAGCAGATTGGCTTCAGTCGTGTACTGAACTTATCAGTCCAAAAAGAAGAGGAAGAAATTATCTTTATTATTCTACACGTACACTCCGCCTGCACTCCTTTATCAACAGATCACGCTCTGTTTGTCTTACTGCCCAAAGCTCCATCTCTTTGTTGGTAGGTTTTCCTGAGGAATCGGGGTTTAAAATTAGCTGTGGTTATAAGAAACCATTATACTCAGGGGAGTGTGGATGTGATTTTCTCGTATAACAACAGCAACAGGCAAGGGCCTGACTGCTTAATGGGAAGTCTAGTTTCCTTATACGAACCATCCAAATGAAGTGCACCAACATCTAATTAACCAGATGCACAGTGCGCGTTAAGACGATTGGTGAAAATGGCTTCTTTCTGACATTGGTTATGAGTTCTGGGACTTCAAACTGAGAACAGTTGGTTGAAAATTGTGCTGTTTCATTGATTCTTGTACATTCCCGCAAATCATAGAAGTACTGAGTGTGAAACCCTTCCGGATTTTATGAAGAGTCAACCTAACTCTTACCTGGGGAAACTTTTGAGGGGCAATTACACGTTAATAACTACTTTCTTCGAGGAAAGTCATGTATTTCTCGAAGGTAAAAAGTCTCGTGTAACCACTGTTGTTAATCAGCGTTTGGTTCCTTAAGAAAAGAGATATGTAAAATCTTTCTCAGGGGGAGCGGGGTGGAGCGGTGTAGTGGTCAAAGTTCAGTTCCTCTCGCCAGTCTCCTCTTTTAGGAAAGTAGGCGACTTCTTCACTGGCTAAAGCTTACATGATAAACTGATCTATGCAAAGTTCAATCTTACAATGGAGCTACCATTATTGGAGTTAAATGGGACTCGCTGTTGAAAGGAGAGAGTTTTAGGACTACTGTCACCCATAACCCTCTTGTTCCATTTTTGTCCTATCGTACGTATCTTGTATTTTTCGAATTTGTTGTTTTCTAACAACGCTAAAATAGAAAATCCGGCAGAGGTATAGCTCTATGGGAGCTGGGTGACTCATGTGCCGTGTTCAGTAAAGTTACGAATAAAAAACCCGTTCATTACTTTTAGAGTGGAATATATATCTGATGAATGTTCAAAAACATACGTAAACATCACGAGTGAAAAACAATCGGTCGTGCATGGTGTTGTTACGGTAAAAAAAAATGTTCTTTTGGTAGTCATCTTTCAACAAAGTTCTTGTTACTGCTGACTACACCGCAAACATCTTTGGAATTCATATTTCATTAATTCTAGAACGCGAGTGTTCAACCATTACTGACACCTTTAACCCTTTCGTTCTGTTTTCATCTCAAGGTAAGTGCTTTGGTATTCACCTAATTCGTTTTCTCAGAGGTAACAGCCCCACAGTAAAATTTTTACTCTACTCCAGCGGCACATTTACTAACTTGTTCATTAAATTCATGATCAAGGAATCTGTTCTTCACACCTTTGGACTGAAATATAATTCAGATCACTGTTCATAAACAAGTATATCCATCAGTTCCCGCATAAAATCATGGTAGAATGCAAGTTTGTTATGTAGAACAAACGGTAAAATCTTAAACTCTTAAATTACGGTGTACTCGATGTCCCTCCGTAAGGACAAGACAGGAGGTAACTCCGCATGGGTGTTGACATCAAATGTCAGCTCAAGACTAAGCCTGCTGGTGGTTTTGTCATTAGTGGACTCTCCTTTTGTCTTACCTTTAATTAAAAACTCCTTACCGGGTTATAATCTCTGTTTTAAAAGAAAAGCGTCTTATCCACGCTGACTGGCATTAAATTACATTGCATGACATAAGACGAAGCGTGTTAAAGGCTGGGCACATACCATCACGGCACCAGTTACGAAACGAGTTCATACCACACAGACGTCAAGTTCTACTGTTATAAGGCGTTAGCTCTAGAAGAATGGCACAGTTTGTGTATTTTGCCGTTTTGCTTGTGTTATGTGGAATAGGGGACTCGGCGGAGACCACTTCCAGTCCTCAGCAACAAAATACCGGCGATACCAAAGACTTATGTCAGGTACAAAGTTAAATATCAATCAGTTGAACTTAAACTGTGACAATATTTTACATGATTTACAGTTGAGTTTCGGATTGAAGCATAAAAGGCATTTGTCTCTGGTCCCAAATAAGAAACTAAGCAAAGTGATATGAGAATGTTGCTTCCCGAGTCAGAGTAAATTCCCTCAAGGAATGTTAATGATCTCCATATTACTCTCAGTAAGAGTCGGCTTCACATCACTGTCACGTAAGAATTAGAGTAAAATATTTGACCTGATTAAGAGGGGAGCAGAGGGACACTCAATATCATCTGATATAGATATCAAGAATGTGTCTCTAACTTAAGGGGATTTTGTCTTGTTAAAAGAGACCTACAAGGCCATAACTCTAATGAGCGGCACGCTCACAAATATACTGTTACAACAAGTTACTGATATCGGCTAAAGCACTAAAAGACAAAAATGCAGACTGCTTACATAAACATAAGAAACATTGTGTTCTCGCGTTTTTCTTAAGTTTCACACTGTTTCTGTTAGTCCATTAAAAGCATTTTTTGGTTCTTCCTTAGAAATCCGCATCTACCCATGGATTTCCAGGTATTCCAGGATCCAATGGCATGCCGGGAATGCCTGGCATCCCAGGGCCGCAAGGACCACAAGGGAGAGATGGAGTTAAAGGACAGACTGGTGACAAGGGTTCGCAAGGATTGCTGGGAGAAAGAGGCGAGAAAGGCAATGAAGGGCCTCGTGGAAAGAGCGGACCGCCAGGAAAGATGGGAATAAAGGGATCGCGGGGAATTGCAGGAGATCAAGGAATAAAAGGCGATAAGGGAGAAAAAGGAGAAAGCGTGACAAGTCCTTCTAGTGCAATGCCACAAACCAACTGGAAACAATGTGTGTGGAAGAATCTAAATGATGATCGAGATAGCGGTAAGGTCAAGGTAAGAGAGAAATATTCTGATTGGAATTGGTTGTGAGCAAAATTGCTTTAGATTTAGTTAATCAAAGTGTTCGTAGATTAACTAAAAGTGTCGGTAGATTGACTCCAAAATATCAAACCTTATTAAGTAGGGTCATGGTCCTGTGAGACTGATATAACTGTATATATTTTAATGACACATCACGCTTAGGTAATTATTATAAGAACTGTGAGTTGCATTTTCCTGACATACGGCTCGCCCGCCTGTAATCTGAATTGTCCAATTAGAGGTCACTAGGCGGAAAAAACTGGGCTGTCCTGATGTCAATGTATGCTCACTAAGGGCATTGGAGTTGGGCAACGCTTTTCACTGCACTGAATATTCACGAAAGATATTTATAATTCCAAATCTCATAGACTGAAAAAAGCAAAACATTTAAAACATATTTTAACTTGGCGGCGAAAGCAATTCGTTCGCGTCCGGCAACTCGCTTGTATTTCGTCGGTTGTCGCCATGGGATAGAGTAATAGTTGTATTATTTTAAACAAAATATGATTTCCTCGTCAGATTAATATGTAATGATAAATTGCTTCTTAATTTTGGCTCTAAGCTTCAGTGTTAATTTATAATTTTACATGTAAAATTACACGGCGACGTTTGGGGTAAAATTCTCGATATGATAAAAAGTCGAAAGCCCACGATAAAGTGTAATTTGTCATCCTTTATATTATAAGGTAAATCTCAAATTTCCAAGCTATTACGAACATCAGAACCCACGTGGTTTGGACCTTTACATTATATCCGAGAATTTACGCAGCTATTAATTTTCCTTGTTCCAAGTCTTGGTTGAGAATTGGAGTAAATGTCATACTCTCAAAAATACCACGCGGATTAAATATGATCACAATTAGTGTAGAAAATTGAGAGAATATGAGAGCAAAGTTTTTTGTTTTTCTTTATGAGAATTGCAGTACCAATTGTTATTGTAATTTCAACCCGTGTGGCAACCTCGTTCCCAGGGTCCTCTCTCTTCCTCCCTGGAGAAAGTATACTGTTTGCGGCTGGTCACGTGTCTATGTATACAAATCAAATCCGCAGCGGGGGTGGGTCTTTGGCTGAATTTTGTCAAAACTGTGTATGGAGGTATTATCAATGGTATTGTCTATGGAGGTGAAAGCTGCTTTGCCTTTGCCGTTATTTTGAAAGTTTAGCAAGTTATTTGTCAGAGATCCTGCCTGACCGGTGCTTTGTTTCTATCCGAACTTCTATGAGTATGGGATGTTGATTGAGAGGGAAGTTTGCTTATTTTCACTACTTTTTTAAATAACCGTCAACAGCCTGTTTTAGATTAGTTCAACCAGTTTTTCACAGCACAAGAATAAAATAATCGTCAAATTTTCGATGGGATTCATTCAATTTAATGAGAAGCTAGTCTCTCGCCCGAAAATTGGATTTGCCGCTAAATAGTTTTGAAACTAAAGCCGTTGGATTTTGCAAACGCGCGGCCGATGTCGTTGATGTCCAGTTCTTCAATAAATTTTTCACTGCAAGAGAATCGAATGACCCTCAAACTCTCAAATGGATGAATTAAATAAAATTCAGAGTTAGTCTCTTGGCTAAACACTGGACGTATCAAACTCTAAACGAATGCATTAATGACGCCGTTAATGTTGTGATTTTGCCGATCGAAAAATATAAATCTAGCTTTAATATTCAGCACGAAGAAGTTTGTTGATATGAAGTTCTTCGTAATTTTTTTTTCGCCGCAAAGAATGGGCTGATCGTCAAACTGTCGACGAGTAATTCAATCAAGTTCAAGCGAACATACAACGTATTTAAAGTGCCTATGAAGTGAAATTTGTTTTTGTTTAGTATTAAAATTTACCTTGTCAAATACGCGTTTCCAAAGTTT
>OMLO01004878.1_pt1 | contig 11237 bp, 6 predicted proteins | sample 1674811 | NCBI WGS metagenome assembly OMLO01 (sample SAMN06265003, study PRJEB25207) | coral metagenome | isolation source: Coral host | place: Mexico:La Bocana,Puerto Morelos, Mexico | collected 2008-11-13 | reverse complement strand
TCAAATTTTTGGTCAGGTCATAAATAGGGTAAGGAAAATCGCAGATTTTGGTCATAAATAGGGTAAGGGTTTTGGGAGGAGGCCGCACACCCCCCGGGGTACAGTCGAACCTCCACTAAACTATTGGAAAGGGTCACCAAGCTTGATCCGTACTGCGCGTCATTGCGTGCGTGTCTGTTTTATTTTATAACAGGTGTTATGATACATCCCTACACCCCCAACATTTTCATCTGTCCCCAAGGCGGCCGTTGTGGAGGGTTCCACTGTAATTTGTGTACCACTGAACCTCGCAAAATAACCCAAAAAGCCCCTTAAACATGCTTACCTCTGGACGAAGGCAGCTGCTGAGCGCCATGAACTGAAGTTTACTGTAAACAAAATTCCATAGATAAGTAAACAGAAATCTAATATTTGTAATTTTATATTTATTAAATGAAGAACCGTTTCGCTGAAGTTACGTTTCAAACCAATCATTCAATGAATGCCTTTAAGGAGGTTAAAAATGTGTTAAAGAAGATCACACATTTCCCCAGAGAATTACTTACTTAACGGGCAAATTTGGTTCTCCAAAGCCCTTGTATACTGATACGAGCAATACTAGTATGGGGTCTATTCGTTGCCTCATACCATCTTTGCTACATAAATGTTGGTTGGTCTTACTATTTCGCAACAACCTTAACGAGTAACAAAATGTTGTTGTTGTTGTTGCTTTATTTGGTTGTCTTTACGACACTGACAATCAAATGCGAAAAGAAAGCCAACATTCGACTTACCTATACAATTGTTCTTGCAGAGATATTGCTTCCTAAGAGGGGAAAACAAAGGACAACGTGAATGGCATAATATAACTCAGAACACGACCATCCATAATATTTACGTTAGAAAAGACTGTTGATACAGTTAACACAGTGTTGGATCTAACAACATCAACATGAAAATCACCAAACTCCGATAGAACAAAAGAGATGTGCGAATTATGCAACTTGCGAAGATATTGGCTGGGGGGGGGGGGAGATCTAAGGGGGGGGGGTTTAACCGACCGAACCCCTAAATTAAAGAAAATGAGACATTATATTACCCTGACTTTGCCTCAGAATGCCGGGAATCCCATTTCCGAGGACCTCAATTTTAAATGTTTCCGGGGGAGGATGCCCTCGGATACCCCAACAGGAGAGAACCTTCGGTGGGCGTATCCCCAACCCCCTTCTCCAAAAATCTATATCTACACTAGACTGCGTTCCAGAACAATATTTAAGCCTGCAAATAAGGGCAGCATATAGCGTGTGTCACACAGGCTAAATCTATACCTGCGAAGTGATATTTCCTTGAATCAAGCTCTCCACAAACAACTTTGACTTAAAACAGGATACAAAATGCTGAAACGAGAAGGAACATTGGAGAACTGTAAAATTAATATACATTACATGCTCTGAAGTGTAAAATTTTATTTATCCCAGTTGAACATGATTAGCTGGACTACAAATTGTTATCAACAGAAAATTACTACATGTATACGTACTCGAAGAGTCTCCATTGTGGCATCAGGAATCACGCTCCGCTTGTCAACAGTTGTCCATTTGACATGTTGCAAGATGGAAAGGCGAACAGACCTAGAAAAACAAAATCAACAAAAAAATGTCCTTACACAGTTCTTAATGTATAGCCACCCATTTTAATTTAATTCACATGCTCACGAAATGCAGAACAAATACAGTCACACAAATCACTGTGTATAGGGACTACATCCAAACTTCATCCCAGGTTCGTGCTCTTACTACATTCCAGGACTTTCCATGACCATTACATGACCTTACTAAGGCTTAGCTGTTACTTAGCTGTCAAAATTATCAAACCTGTCCTTCTTTTAGGGTATTTTGACAAAACTCAGTTCAACAGACAAGGTCAAGAGATGAAATTGGGGCCAAGCTACTCTCTTCTGTTAACAACACTCATACAAACAAATAGTTGTTTCTCGGTCTATGAAATGTGCAGCGATGAACGTACCACACTTAACCATTATTTTCAATGACTTTACATGACCAGTTGACAATTAAATTCCATGACTTTCCTGACCTGGGAAACAAAATTCTTAAATTCGAAGACTTTCCAGGTTTTCAATGACTCGTAGGTACCCCGTCAACTACATGCAAGAAAGTACCTATCATACTTGTATCAAAGCACTCGCCTGACTAACATACCTGACTAACTTTTGTGGCTTGATGATCGAGTTGCGGTATGACCTCATTAACTTACGCTGCAAATATAAATAAAAAAAAATTAAAAAATCTTACGAAGGGAACTCGTTGATCACAAAATTCTACTGTTAGCTACAGTTCATAGCAGGCAAGTTGTATCCCCAGTTTTAATACTTGCACTAAACGGCAATATTACCGCCGTTACCAATTTAACAATCAATCCGGCACTCAATGAAACAATCCGTCAATCAATCAATCAATCAATCAATCAATCAATCAATCCGTCAATCAATCAGTCAAGCAATCAATCAATCAGTCAATAAATCAGTCAATCAATTAATCAGTCAATCAATCAATCAGTCAATCAATTAATCAGTCAATCAATCAATCAATCAATCAATCAGTCAATCAATCATTCAATCAATCCTCTAGCTTTCTTACCTTGACCATCTCAAACGTCTGATTGCTGACAGTGAAATTTGCCATGTGATCTATGATCGTCTCAAACAACAGCTGTAGAAAGTAGCAAAGTAACAGCAATTAACAGCGTCTGAGTATTACAACGCGGGGGTTGGGGAGGAGTTATACTCGGCATTTTGCAGCATTTAATACTTACAGCTAACTTGTGATTGAATCCTTCCAGTTTAAGGACAATTCCCGTTTCGCTGACCGTCATGGAATAACTAGAATTTAAAACTACTTTTAGCGCAAACCAGCTTAATCATTTTAGTGGACGAACTTAACGTAAACCCTTAGGGAATTTATCATACGAGATAGTTACGTAAACAATAAATGCGACACAGGATATATCGGGGAGTAAAATTAATGAGATATGAGATTTTCAGGTCAGATGAAACGGTATATAGAGTACGAAAATCGTTTATTTTTCCAATTGAAATTAATGGGATATTTGGGCCAAGAATGAATAGGATGTGAGATATTTAGCCTCCCCCTCCACCCTAATGGGGACCCAGGTTCAATTGATGCCAAAAATGAACACACTACAAAAACGTCCATGGCTATTCGATTTGTTGTTACCAGCTATGTTTTCTATGAGTGGTGTATTTACTGAACTCTTCATATTTGTTTAGACACAAAATCCAATCCAAACATAAGCCCAATCCTTCAATATGAAATTCTGAGTTTACAATGTTAAAACATACCCTAACTGTGCTACATCGGCAGCATAAGCGATTTCCTTCAAGTTATACTCCAATATACTCAGGAAAAGGTCGGCTAGAACCATACTAAAAATAAAAAATATATATATTATAATATAAAATTGATTCTCTTAAGTACTTTCACTGAGAGGAACAGTAACCTACTAATAAGATAGATATAAATAAATTTAAATAATTTGCGCGCTATTCAGTAGTGACTAACGGTCTGTGTGTGCCACTTTATGACGTCTCAGAACGGGTAGAGCTAGTTATTGCAATTAATATCAAACATACATATAAAATAACCGATAACATTGATTTTCAATGAAATGATCTCTCTGTATTTGAACCATTTGATCATTTAATCAAAGACGACTCCTTAACCAGTAGAGGCTATTAATACTAGTACCATAGTTTGAAAATTATTATAATTTTAAATACCATTTACATAACAAGGACGAACATGTGAACATAACTGATCTTACCTCTCGGGAGAGGCGTTTACCAGTGGTGACATGAGGTGGAAATAATACCTGGCTGGAAATATAGAAAGATGGCAGAATTAACAGCTTCAACAGGGGAAAAAAGAAAATTGAAATTCACTCGTGATTAGCGAGACAGTCACGTCGTAAGGAGGTGAAATGTTGTGGAGATGGGAGAGATGACTGTACAATTCTTTTTTTTATAAGAATATGTTATAAGAATATCGTGGCACGAATTTTCGAAAAAAAAACTGGGCGGGAAAAAAAACATTATTCATAAAGAAAATAGAGTGTCGCTGCTTTGTGTTGTAAAACCGAACATATGTGGCTTGACGAGAATGTCAGACAACTCGCCCCGGACAACTCGCCCCCGATCTTCAGACAACTCGCCCCCGATCTTCAGACTACTGGCCCCTGATCTTCAGACAACTCGCCCCCGATCTTCAGAAAACTCGCCCCCGATCTCCAGACAACTGGCCCCCAATATGAAAACACCTATGTTACGTTGGACATAGATATATATTTTTATTTTCGCTTACTTTCTACATTCAAGGAAATTTTTAACCAAACAAACTACCGATAATGATGAATGATGACTGACAAACCTCGTGGTGTTTTAAATTTCGTGTCCTTTGAGTGCCAGACCTTCCCGAGGTGGCAGTCATGGACTAGTTCTGGAAACTGCAAAGAAGAACAGAAGTATTATCCCAACAGGAGCGGGAGTTGGGCGCTAGTTTGTGAAGAGGACGAGTAGCCAAGAGTTTGAAAATTAACTCCAGTAAGAAATTGACTGTTTACTTCATGTAAATGAGACATGATATGTTCTTAGGTAAGGTACTCTCAAAGATGTTCACATCCTGTTTCCTAAAGCAGACATTTTGATAATTACCTCACAAACTGGTCTGTCAGGATCTTTGATTTCAAAATCAGTTGCTGTTGAAAAACAGTTAGTGTTGTTACAAATAATATAACATTAACAAAGTCAAGAGTGATCAAAATGTAGTTTCTCCTCGCAAAATCAATATATGTTTCAGCGAACAGATAATGAGAATAAAGAAAAACGTTAACAAAGACAGACTTAGGAAGGGTGGTGGTAGCCATCAGGCTAGTCATACCCTCTTTGGAGAAGCATAAAGGGGGAACAAAGAAATTAAAAAAATGAAAACAATTGTGGATATCATTGACAAAAAAGGCAAACACCCTGGGCAGGCAACTCATTACTACAATTTCTTCTTTGAGACATTTAATTGCTAGTTTTTCTGGTGTAACATATTTTTCAATTAGGTTCTAATTCTCAAATTGCTACATTTTGGGTGCATGCCCCATTGATTCTGCAACCCCGACCCTGTACGGTGATATCATTTTCATCCCCACCAATCATCAATGAAAAATCTTACCAATGAACTTATTTTCTTCAGGAAAATGAAGTTCTGGGTTCAGTCCAAGATCTGGAATAAAGAGTAATCAAGACAGTTACAAGCCATGTTGATACAGAAATCTGCAGTGAATAATAATTGTCTTAGAATATCTGGATATACTCAATCACTGTATAACCAAGACACAAATCATAAAATTGGACTATGCTGGCCAGTGAATTCATTTTTTTCTCCTGTCCAACCAAGGGTTTAAGAGTAATCTATCTGAATGTTAGAATTGATGAAATCTAAACTGGATAACCAACATTTCTTTGATAAGTTTCTTACTTTTCCATTTTTCAAGCCACTGTGGATCAATATCTAAAAAGAAAAGGTTAAAACACCAATTAACCAACAATTGACAGAATCCTTTATCAAATGAACAACCTTAAAGCCGAACTTGTAATAAATATTTCAACAGTAGTATTTCCTCAAAACTAGTACTCAATCCTAAACTAAAGAAAATAATACAGTTGTACAAACCAGAGCAGATGTAGGGAGTCTGGAACCAAGGCTCATAATCAGTACATTCATTCTGGAACCTCTTGGACAACAGCAAAACATTGGCCCCTTCTGGCGTAAGCATGCTTTGGACATTCTGAATGACCTAAGGTACAGAAAAGAGTACAAAAGAAATCACAATGAGGTTAAGGGATGAATACATGATTCCTTTTGTTTTATTTCCTTATAAGCCTTGGCACCAAGTTACAATTTTAATATATTGAAATTGGCTTATTAAAAGTTATATGTTTAACTCAACAGCACCCTCCCCCAACCCACACACAAAAAATCCAAACAAACGAGAACACAACACTGCCTTTTTTACCTCTTCATTGAACTCCCACATCAGTTGATCTCCAGTTAAATAATCTTCTTCAGGATATCGCTGTCAAAAATAATACATGAGCCCAATTGAAAAAAAAATAATGAATTCAAAAACCATATACCTGTAGATTACTTACTATTATAAAGTATAATACAAAATTCCTGAGATTGCAAGAGTTGCGAGCAGGGCTGCAAATAACTGTCGGTCATCGGCCATTGGCCGACCAAAATTTGCTCATGTCCGACGAAATCCCAAATGTGGTCGGACATGATGTCCGGACAAATATTTTATGGTAAATCATTCTACAGCAACGATGAATAAAAATCTACCATGATTAAGTTGGTGACGTCCGACCACAATTTTGTTTTGTCCGACCAAGATGGTGTCTTAGTAGGACATATGTCCTTTCAGGTCAAAAAATTATTTGCAGCCCTGTGTGAGTCATGAAAAAGCTAGTTTACAACTTCCGATGGCAGCCCTGATCATTACAAAAAATTCACCTGCATGTTTTCCACAAGGTCCTCAACATAGTCATAGGGTTCACACTGAAAAAGATAAAAGTCTCTTTTAACATTCACCTGTGCTGTGAACAACTGTGTTTCATACTGAAAAAATCCAGTAACAGGCCCCCATGATATCATAAGTTCGTGCTTTTACCTGTTCACGAAATCTGAACTCATTCTCTTCGATGGTCTGAAGTTCCTTGTATATTCTATGGATGGACAAATAATGAACCAGTCACATGAAGGAATTGCGTATAAAACGTCACATGAAATTGCTTTAGATATGCCGCACTCTGATAGGTTAATAAGACCGGTGCTACAAAGTCATCCAATCAGAAGCAAATTAACCAATCAACAATCACCATACAACATACTATTATATGTTTTCCCATACTTGGCACCTGTCCCATGCATTAATGCTTTGATTTATAATTGGTTCATCGCTCTGGTTGTGGCTTTATGACACTAACATAACAACAAACACGTATACTAGAGAAACGAATTTTCTAGAGTACAGCTGGGGATATTGTATTGGTGTTTCACACAAGAAAAAAATTTATAATGAATTTGCTTTTAATTAAAATTTTTTAAATCTTTTATTGTCAATAATCATTTTAATTTAATGTAATTACAGTTTAATTACCAGTAGCTTGTATTTTCATTTGTTTCCTTGCTCATCAATAAATGTATAATTATTTAATATGTTATTTTAATAGTGAGGTTCCTGCAAAGTTGGTTTATAGCTAAACAGAATTTGTCACTCTAACTAAAGAATTCCATTCCTTACCTTACCTTACCTTATACATGTAATATTTTGAACCTGGCAATTCAAGACTACTGACAAATCATAAAAGTGACAATGAAAAAAAATTGTTGATGCAAACCTCTCTTGTGGTCCTTTCTGTCTTAGTAATTCCAGATATTGAAACACAATAGTCAAAATCTAGGGAAAAACATCTACAATTTATAAGGCCAAAGATTCTTACAAAATTTTGCATGTAGATGTATACAGCACCAATATCTACTAGATAAAACAAAACAAAAAAGGTCTTTCTTTTCTGTTATGAGACTGCTTTGGTGTCTCAAAGCAGTAACCTTTTCTTTTTTGGAAAAAAAAGCTTTTCTTTAGGTTACCAAGTTACCTACATGTATAAACTACAGGCATCATTAACTCTTTTCCCTTCATCACCAATTTTAAGCCTAAATCCATAACAGTAATTTTTCAATACTAACTGAGCAAAAAGCAGATCATTGCAAGTACTGTACCTCAAATATATGGTCCATGCCTTCATCCTTAAATAAGTACAAAAATAATAAGGAATATTAAATGTTGTTATTGAATCATTTATAGTAAATACCTGCACACACACAGAAGGCTTTTTAGTTTGAACTCCCCTACCCCTCTGGAAATTTGAACTTAGCATCATACTTTCCTTTAAAAAATTTTGCTTTTGAGCTCCCCCTCCCCCCTGGAATTTCTGTTAACCTTTCTTAGGGTGGGTGTGGATATTTTCTGTAACTGGATATTTTCTAACTTCTATCTTAGACGAGCTTCACAAATAACAAAGTTATTCTGATATTGTAGTAACATGATATTACCATATCCTGTGACAGGTTAACCGTACTTACTGTAAGACTAATCAAGCATGGGAAAAGAGCAAAACTAGTGTTGTGTTCTTGGCCAGAGTCTCCATTACCACAAAGCAAGCTGGTAGCCCAGGATCTAAACACGCATAAAAACAGTTACAAAAGAAACATGAGAGTCTGTAGCTATCCTCAAGATCACAGTTTAGCAAAAGTTAGCTTTTTAGTCTTTTTGAGCAAAAATTTCTTGAATTGTACCTAGCCACAGACACAAGTTAGCCATATGACCTTAGTACCCCATCCTTTGTGGGCGGTACAAAGTTATTTAATTTATTAATATGATGTACATTGTGATTGGCTGAATACAAAGTTATTTAATTCATTATATGACGTACATTGTGATTGGCTGAAAGCAGGCAAATTGCATTTTTGTTAATTTTCCAGGCATATAATAAAATAAGTAATCGTATGAAAGCTCATTTCCAAGCAATTTTAAGACTTACCCTGTTTGTGTTATTTGAAAATTCTTTCAGGTTGTAGTCACCTTTTAAGGCTTGACAGTTTGGGGAGAATTTTCAAATATCACTCATGTGTAAATCCTTAATTGCATTTGCATTTGCCTTATTACCTATACTAACAAACACAAAACTAAAACTCTTACTTTTTTATCAGAAGTGACAAAATACTTCCAGGTCCTTCATGTCCCATTAACCAGGATACATAATGCATTGGCTTGATTCTATGTTAAAACAATTAACATTCACTTTTACACAAATATTTTAAACAATTACTCACTCAAGGAAACGTTTTTGCCCGGTTTTAAAGTGAATTTACTTAGAAGTTATTGCTTTTTATATGCTTTGGATCCACTGTAAACCACCGTAACATAATGGCATCATATTTTCACACAAAATGTCAGATACATATGTACAGTCAAGCAGATAGACGTCAAGGGTTTATGCAAGATGTTGTCTTGGCTTGTTGTACTGCATGCAGAAAATTTAGCAATGTTTGTAAATTAGAAAGGAGGGCTCAGGACTCAGATACCTGTAATATTTTTGCTGAGGTGGCAAAACCCAAGTTATCTCTAGCTGATGCAAATCCTTCACTGGTATAACTGTAACATGAAAATTTCAATATAATAATATTATGATTATCTCTAAAAAATTGAACAATCTATGAACAAAGAAGAGTTTCTGAAATGTGAAGAAACATTTTGTACAATAAATATTTTATTAGCAAAGACATTTGGCACAATATTAAACAAGAAATTCCACTATAAAGTGAATGGCAGTAGCTCATTTATTTAATTTGCGCAAGTCTTATGATAACCTCCATACCCTCTCACAGGAAGGGTTTTAGTAGTTTAACCCTACCCCCCAATTTTCTAGAAATTCTAGTTTTGGTTCATTCTTTCCTTTAAAACATTTTGGCCTCCAGTAACCCTCCTTGAGCAGGTGGTATGGACTTTTGTAAGTATCACATTTTGTGACATTTCATGGAGCGTAACAACCAGTAAACCACTTTTCTGTCAAGTCAAACTACAGTGGAACTCCATTAGTCCAGTCACCAACGAGACACAAAACTCTGGCTGTATTAACTAAACAGGGTGGCTGTATTAACAAGATGGCTGAGCTTTTGTTTTGGACCACAATAAATTGGCCATTACAACAAGGGCTGGATTTCACTGTATGTGTATTCTAGCCCTCTCAAGCTGAAACTGCCAACCCATGATATTGATAGGTGATGATGTTATTACAAGGAAATTTTTAAAGTAGAAATTTTTAAGGTAGAAACATCAACTCAGGAAGAAATCCGAGTTCCAGATGGGATGATGTTATTATACATGTATATGTTGTAACAAACCTCACCTTTGTACACTTTATGGAATTTTGATTTATCAAACGGAATCTGAAAAATAAATATTAGAGTAATATTTAATATTGAATAATTATTAATTTTAAAACAATGAGTAAATAATTAATACTGTGTAGTACATGCACTGTTCAGAATACTCACTGTGTACTCTTGAAAACTTGGCTTTGGTTGTGAGCTGTGAATAAGTTGCAAAGTAAATTTTTATTGAATTGTTAATCCACTTGTTAATTTATGTAGTATACAAGTTTATTAAGTATTAAAGGGCAGTTAGGTGTATAGTATTAGTACTGCCATGTATAAAAATGGGGAAACAATATATAAATAAGTAAAACTTCCGAATGTGACAAATAATATTACAAAGTACATTATTACATGTAAGGATTAATTTTTTAATTATCTCATTTCTATTCATAATAAGATAGAGTTCCCATTTAAAGGGACCTACATGTATGATTGAAAACAGTGACACTATTATTATTATTATTATTATTATTATTATTATTATTATTGTTATTATTATTATTGTTATTATTATTATATCAAAACACTTGCTTGTTTGGTACTCTAGAAAATGATTCTCGAACCATCTTTTCCAAGCTATCAAGAGACTCTGAAAAAAAAACAGTTTAAACAACAATGATAATTATAGAAGTATACAATGTCTAGTGAATAGCTAACTGGCCAAACAAATAACTGAAAGTATATTAATACCAAACAATTAAAAAATGTTACAATAATAACAAAAAATCATTTTCTTTTATGACTGGTATCCGTTGCTGATCTAACATGCACTCATGCAATTTGATAGGCTAACTGTAGTGCATTATTTTCCTGTAATGCCCATGAGTCAATTACAGGCCTGCAAAGACCAAATTAAAAGCCATAATTATTTAGTAATAAACAACTTATTAACTTAAAAACATGCGGTCTTTACGTGAAAATTTCAAACCTCAACCTCGCTGCATACAGCATAGTCTTGGTTTGAGACTTTCCTGTAAAGACCACAGTCTTGGTTAATAAGTAGTAAGTTATTAAATTACAAAAATAATATCATGGGTGACAAATTACTCCTTAATTTTGGCGTGAAATTTCAGCCATAATTTATAATTTCACATAAGAAATTATAAAATTGCTATGGCAACACTTCCGTAACCCAGGATTGTGAGCGTAATTTGTCACCCATGATATTAAAAG
>OMLO01004877.1_pt1 | contig 11239 bp, 5 predicted proteins | sample 1674811 | NCBI WGS metagenome assembly OMLO01 (sample SAMN06265003, study PRJEB25207) | coral metagenome | isolation source: Coral host | place: Mexico:La Bocana,Puerto Morelos, Mexico | collected 2008-11-13 | reverse complement strand
GATATTGTTGACGTCACCTATTGTCATTAATGTGCCAACCAGAGCCTCATTGGCTGTCGAAACAAAGGATCTTTTTTTCTTGTGGTTTGCGTATTTGAATAACAAAAGCAATTTTTGTAAACAGATATCTTCTCTATATAGTACTAATTATATAATTATATAGTTATAAAACATTTATGGCATACATGTGGGAGTCCTTGCCCAGACCATTTCTCTGTAATAAAAATATCTTTACTAAATGATATATATATATATAAATTAAGCTTACAAGAGCTTTCTGTTTATTATGTTCTTAGCAACGATTTTATTATGTTATTAACTACTTATTAACCAAATGCCACTGACTGTTTTTTTTTGTCATATTTTACTTTACTTTTCAAGCACCAATCTGTTTGCTTTTTCTCTAAGGGGTTTCAATCATTGTTTTCAGTCGCTACAATTTCCCAGAAAAAGCCACAGCTTTCTTAATTTATTATTTTGCTTTGTTTTAGGACCTTTTAAGCTGACCTGTCAGCCAATCAGAGCATTCTCCATTATATCAGTTAAAAACACTGTCCATATAATAATAAATGTATGTAATGATATTGTTATTTCTGAAAACTTGACAGGGTGAGGAATCTTTACCCTACATTTTTTATGTGTACACTGTATGTAGTGGATATTCTGTTACTAGAGAAAACTTGACAGGACGAGAACTTCATTACCTTAAATTTTTGATAAGTATAAAAAGCATATTATAAATTTAAAAAGAAAAGCAGAGAAAAGATTCTTTGCTCTATTTTTTTTTGTTGACAAAGAAAGTTTTTGGAAGAGTTTACAGTTTTCTCTATACATTATGTACAAAATTAACTTTTATGTACAGAATTAACTTTTATGTACAGAATTAACTTTTATGTACAGAATTAACTTTTTCTAATTTTGTAAATAAAAAAGTGACCTTGAAAGTAATGAACAATTGGATGCTGACATTGATGGTACACATAAAATAGCATGTAGACATATTGGGTGAGTACCAATGGCATATAGCCTTTCGTGCATTAATTATATGCTTTTTCAGGACAAATAATATACCAGTGATGTTTTAAAGATATGATCAGAAAAAACAGAGAATATTGTCCATGCATTACATACCTGTCTAGCTATGGACAGCTTGTGCAGACAGTAAGACAGAGGAACTGTAAGCATCAGAGGACAAGTTGCATGTACATGTTTTGTATCGTCACATTTCAACAACAGGCAACAGGCAATGTGCGATCACTATTTGTAAAGTACCAATGGGAGTTCTAATGGGTCTTTCTCTATTGTCTTGACCTGCATTAGATGGCCATGTAGGGAGATAACTTCTTGTTCATAAAATTTTGAATAATGTAACACATGAGGTAGAACAAATGATTTCCTTGTTTATTGAAACAGTAAGTTGAGGTGAATTGTCACTTCAGTACTGGTTGCATTTGAATTGTTTTTCTTGCAACCTGTCTAGCTTTGGTGCATGTGGGTTATTGATGTACTGTTTATTATCTTTAATATTTATTGATGTGTCAATAAAAACATTTCTTGGATATGTTGGGCTTGGCTGACAAATGTACCTATGCCTCATAACCTTTGAGTGCATTTAGTTGTGAAGTGCAGGCAAAAAACATGTGTACATAATATAACGCACTGATAGCATAAGTTATTAATTTTTGGTATAGTTTATAGCAAAATTAACAGCTCCCAGTAACAGCTTCCATATTCCCCAATCTCATTTGAGAAAAAAAAAATATCACATTGAAATTGAATAATAAAATAATTACTATTTAAAGCCTACACAAATATTCATGATCAGCAGCAAAATAACATATTTGTCAATCATGCCAGATTGATTTTGCTTATACTTACATTTTGAGAGATGGTACAAACCTTTCTAACAGTACTCCATGTAAAAGTGAAGATACGAATTTTGCTAACTGTATCAAGTTAAAAAACATAACTTTCCCACTTTCCCACTCACATGTGTATTCTATTTTTTTATTATTATTATTTTGTAAGATTTTATTTTAAATACAGATTGAGGAAATAAGTATATGATTGTAACCACTGGATTTCATACGTAAAACAAAAAAGGTGGAAATATCTTTTGTGTGAGAGTACCCATGTTAACAAAGAAAGGATAAAATGACAATATAGCAATGTCAGATTGTCTTTCAGGATAAGGTAGGAAAGAACAAAAAATGCCACCAAAAAACACAGAGGACAGTTTTGTTATATATCAATAGTTTAAGGTGGCTCTCCTGAAATCCTGCTCATGAAATCATCGCTCTGTTTTCATCAGCATACCATTTTACACCTCGATCTGCTGATGTAATCCTAGTTCAGGCTGAAACTGCAAATAAAATCGTTTGCAATATCCCTGACATACATGTTGGATTATGCTCACTAAACCCTATATAAACCTTCCCTCTCTAAACAGCAAAACCAGCCAAAAAGCAACAAAAACAGCACTAGCCGTATGTTCAATACTCTGATTTAATAATAATAATAATAATAATAATAATAATAATAATAATAATAATAATAATTGACTTAAGTCAATGTATTTAGTGCTGACTCACACTGTAATTGGGTGCACTTTCCAAAATCGAATTGGAATTTAGAAATGTTGGTTTTGAAGAGAGGGGAAAAAGTACCCGGAGAAAAACATCTCGCAGCACAGAAGAGAATCAACAACAAACTCAACCCACATATTACGCTGGGTCCGGGAAATTATCGAACCCGGGACACATTGGTGGCAGGCGAGCGTTCTCACCACTGCATCATCCCTGCTGCCCCCTAAAAAAATAAAACAATTCTGCCTCCAAAATTACTGTTATACCTAAATACACTAGAAAACAGAAATGTCCAACGCTATAATCTAATAACATTCACAAGAATATTTTCAGCCTAAAATTGGCATGAAAATAAAAATATTGAGACTTGGACGGGAAAACAACAATCTTAAAAAATATATTAAAGAGTGTATGGGTCTATGGGATTCTCAGGGGAGAAACACATCCAATATGTTTCTATTTGAAACAAAGGAATGTAAAATAGCCGCCGTATCGCTTAAAAGGTCTACTCACGCTCTGTTTAACTTGGTTTCTCCAAGGCAACTTCACACATGCACTTTCTAATGTTTATTTCAAACAAAACGCAATTCAGGGTACACAACATAAAATGGACATTAAGAGGATCATCCTCTCAAGAAACGCTTCATTCACTTGGAAGACAGCGTCATTTGTATTGCAGAGTTAACAAGTTTCTTACTAGTAAAAGCTATAAAATTCATCAAGGTCGCTCATGTCGCTGTAAGTTCGTTCTGGTGGTGGAACTGCTTGACCAAGAAGCGAGTCATAGGAAGACATATTGCCATCATTCACACCATACATGGACATATCTCCATACGCGCCTAAGCTAGAGGACTGAGGATGACTTGAAGTCACAGGAACGATGCCGTAAGTTGGGTCACCAGGTGGATAGATAACCTGATCTTGTACAGTATATATAGGCTCTTTAAACACCACACGTGTCCGTCCTGCTTCGCCTTTTTTTTTCTTGGACCTAACGAAGTAAATGGTTAAATAAGTGGATTTGAAAAATCTGTAGGTTCAAGCGTCACTCTGTCTAGCAAATAACAGGTGCCAATGAGGGATTGTTTTATTTTTGTATTATAGATAGAAATTTCTGTTACGGTTATATCATCCGCTATGAGAAAGGCAGAACTGACACGTGATGATGAAATGACTTCGAAGTAGATTTATATATTAGAAAGGTACAAAGCAACAGTTGACGAAACGAAAGTAAGGAAACGTAAGCTAATCAAACGATCAACACAACCTCTCAAATGACACTGACACTTCAGGTTCGATGCTCTCAGTTCGGTCTTGTTTGCAGCTTTGTACAGCAGCAAACGGCAACTTTTTCGTGGAGGCGGAACACAACATCGTGGAAGGGAAGATGCTGTGAAATACTCCATTCAGCACAGAAAAAGAGGAATACCCAGGGACTGGGGGTCAAATACATGATGGTGTAAATCGGTGAAATAAACTGCAACCTACCGCTTTCTTGATCGTGACCGTCTGATCATGCAACCTATCAACATAAGTAATAAAAGAACTACTGGTCCCAGAACCAAAGGGGCAACGTACCACTCGCCAGTAAAATCTCCTTCGAAGACACGCAGGTATTTGCGGTCAATCATTCCCCAGAGCTTAGGGTCCTCTATGAAAGAAAAGAACAGTGCTTCTTTAAAGCTTTTAGTTGGTAATTCGGTTCTCTTTTCAGTCTTAAAATAAGACCTGCGTGTTACCGTCTAGCTCGCAAGAATAACAAAACTGGTAACAAGTCGAAAATGTGTTGGTTGTAGCAATATTCCTGTGCTAACCACTATTCACTAAATTAAGTCTCACGACCTTAGCCTCCGTACATGCTGCTCATTTTCATCTTTTAATTCTTTTAATTTTGCACAGGATTGACTTTTTATCTCTTTCCCCTTAAGACTTGAGGAAGGTGGCATGTCAGTCAGTGGTTGTGACGGAACTAAGTCTTCACCCAGAATACCTTCTTCCGTAATATATAGGAAAACATCAAATATTTCTTAATAAAAACCAAATTGTTAAAAATAGATGGGCAATCAGGGTTAAACATATTAAAACGATTAAAAACGCTCTCTGGCTGAAAAATTTGTGTTAAAATAAGCTTTCGGCTACCAACCTTCTTCCTTTGACGAGGGATCAGGAACGACGCGAATGAATTAATATGTACAACGAAAAGTGTGAAAAATACAGAACAAATTGAATGCGTAATTAAAACAGTGACGCCAAACGGAAATTAGGATAAAAGGAGACTAATTTAAAAGAATGGCATACTGTCTTGGCAGAGGTTTAGAATTACTGTCCGCTTTATTACTTAGGTTAGTGTGCCATGACTCGAGAGTTTTTCGTACACGATAATCACCTTTGCCAATTACTTTAGCGTTATCAAAGTCGATTTCATGGTCCTTCAACCTAGACTAAACTAAACTAAAGCTGAACTAACTCGTGTCTTGATTTTTGACTAACGGATTCCTAGTCTGCTAACCTGTGGGTGGCGCCTCTGTGTCCTCCACAATCACTGAAAAAGATATAATACTCAGGGTTAAAAAAGGTGAGAATTCTATTCAAAACTACTCTATTTGGCCTCACCTAGCACGTGCTCCTGGCACATGCGTCAATGATGTGCTCTCATCTACGCTCCTCTATCTTTTCTTTGTCAGTATTAACCTATCTTATGTATGCTAGAAATGAAGGACTTTCTCGATAGTTCATATTTTAATTCATATATAATAATTCATGAAGTTTTATAGCAATTGCCTTATGCTAACTAACTAACTATAGTTAAAATGGCGCAAGTCACGGCTTCGAATCCTGCTGAAGTCCGAATAGTTTTTCAGAGCTATCTTGCAATCGTTTCAGTTAGGGTATTAGATCTGGGACAATCTGGCATCTTCATCTATAGCTATTTCTGTAGTTTGGATCATTTTTGCTAAGAACTGAAACGACAACAACAGCAACAATGATACTAAGAGTTTATAATGCTATATGTACACTTTAGCATTATGAAGTTTTCTTCTGATGATATTTACCTTGCATCACAACATCAATTACGTTACGGACCTGACAGCCACCCTTCTTGAGTACGACCTCGTATAAGCCCCCCTGCTCTGCTGTTGCATCAAAAATTTCCAGCTCAGTTTTCGATGAACCTTCTGTACCCACGTATCTGTAGTGACTATCCTGACTGACGTCTATCAGATATCCTTTATGAAGCCAAAATAGATCGCCGCCCTCTGATTTATTAACCTTTAAAATACCACTTCCATCGAGCTTTATTACAACAGGACTCTTTACTAAGGTGCGAAGTTTTGGATCTGAAAGATAAATCGAATAACACGATACACAATCATATGTAAAATAATGACAAGTACACCCTGCTGAGGTCCGATGAAGCTCATAAAAGTATCATCATATTGAATTGTGTGTTAAATGGAAGGAAGGAAGGAAGGAAGAGAAGAAGAAAGGTACGGAGGGAGGGGGAGGAAAACAGGCAGGCAGGTAAGAAAGGTAGTAGTATAGACTTTTGCATAAAAAAGTGTGGTTTTCATTTGAATACCGAAAAGTAAATGGTTTTAATTTTGGTTACTACTCACGATTGAAAACACTTGTGCAACTTTTTCATCGAATCTGACGGAAGCAGAACCGAAACCAATCGTCCGTAGGGAAAAAGATGGCGGCTGTACATTTTACGGGCCACAATAGCATGCAAGCACCACACCGCTGATAAATTACTTGAGGAAAGTAATATTTTATTCAGTTTATTCATTGATTGTCTGTTTGCTTTGGGATTGGCTTGAATTAGAAATCTGAATTTATTTTACGACACTCGATTAAAAACCACTCTCTGTACGTGTATAAAAATAAAGATTTCTATCAAGTGTAGAAGTCGAGAGTCAATAATCTAACCGGCTGTTTTAGTAGGAATCTATTACTCGATCGAAACTTGATCTGAATCATTTTCATTTTAACAACCATGTCAATTTTAACAACTTGTTCAGGTTCAGATTCATTTTCACAACTGAACACTTGAAAAATTGAACGACGCGGCCACCATTTTGTATACAACCGCATAGAAATCAATAGCGAATAATCGAATGGAATGGCAAAACTCGGTGACAGATGTATCAGTTACGTAAATAGAACTAACAAAGTAAGTGACTAATTATCAAATACGTACCGTGAACTTCCAACTCGAATACAGTGGAAGAAGCAAAGTCGTCCTCAGTAACATATTTAACAAGGGCGTAGTAGAGTCCAGCATGAGATGATAAGACATTATTTATGGTCAGCACCGTGTTGTTCTCACTCAGAGAATAACGTTCACTGTCATCCAAAAACTTGTTATCCTTGTCAGCCCATGCTATCTCGAATTCTGCATCAGCGCCAGTAACCTCTGCTTTAAAAGAAACGGTTCCACCAACACAGGTGGATTCATGAGGATTGGTGGCCCAAATCTCAAAGTTACCTGTATTGAAGGAACACTTTTATATAAGAAAATATCTTATACACTCTTTTTTGTTGCCATTTGAACGTGCGACCTCCTTAAATGATCATTTCAAATAGTTTAAATTTTATAGCTTCCAATAACCCCAAGTTAAAAACATACAACCATGCATCCAAATATGTTACAGCAAGGCATACTAGTTCATTGTTTATGCCCCAATATCCTATGTCCTAAATCCTCATTTGGGTTACTTGCCTGCAGACTAAAGGTTTACATTTTACATTTGACCAGTTTTCACACTGTTTATTTCACATATTGTTGATGCTCTAATTTGACCTTAATTATGTTCTTATTTGGGGTACTGGACTGCAGACTCATTTTTTTATATATATATTTGAGCAGCATACACACTGTTCTTTCACAAAGTTGTCAAACTTAACTTCTTCTAGAGACTCTCGGACTGGGTTTGCTTTTAATACGTTCTAAGAAATTGAGTTAGTCTCGACAATATGGCAAAAAACGGTTCTTACACAAAAATGAAACTGACTTGTAGCTTAGCAATTCTCGCCGAAACTACGACTTTTGTTTTCGCACATTTTTGCCAACTGAACTCACATTTCTCCCTTATAGTTTATTGAAATAAAAAGTTTGATAAAACGTAACATTCTTGTTTTTCTGTTAGTTTTATCTTGGGCTTCAAAGGGCCATTAGAGTTGTGTAAATGTTGCCTAAAATTTCTCAAACAAATAATCGTATGATGTTGTTACCTTTACAAACAGCAACTAAAGAGAGCACCCAAAGTATCTCGAGTCGTGTAGTCATTATCATCATCGAGTATTCGTCTTGCTGCAGTTGAACTTCAAAACTCTCGATGGTTTTTCGCATTGTGACGTCACAGATTAAATTTCTCTGCGCGCCAAGCGTGCACAAAGACGATCAGTTCTGACAATAACGGACAACAGTAGTTGACAGCATTATCATTTTTGTCACGTTTAGGCTAACTCTTAAGCCTTCATCAGTTGAAAAAAGCACTTGATGTTACGCGCGATTTAAAAAACATTTTACGCGTGCTTTATGCGCGTGACTCGTGAATTTTACCTTCTAGGTACTTGTAGACTTCTGGAATGACCACGTGGTCATTTGGGTCTTTTACAGACATCCAAGCTTTTAGGAAAAGCCGCTGGGAATGACCACATGATCATCCCAGAAGTCTACAAGTGCGTAGAAGGCACTTAAAAATTGTCTGGAGTCACGCGCATACAGCACGTGCAACGTTTCAATTTTTAAAACGTTTTTAAATCGCGCGTGACATCAAGTGGTTTTTTCAACTGATGAACGCTTAAGAGCTAGCCGAAACGTCATACCAAAGTATACAAGTCAGTGACAAAAAGCTGCACTGTTATCAACTATGCCATTTACTCAATCTTAAAACAGACAACAGTCTTTCGTGCTTTTGCACTGATTTCTTTATTTTTTTTTGGATTCCCGTTTTCGGAGATCCGTTTTTCCGTTTCTTTTTTTATCCAGGTCTTCTCGGATAAGAACTATAAGACATTCAGAAGTTGTTTTTTTTTTCACCTATTTTTCAAAAGGGGTCTTGGTGAACAATCTTTCATATGGAAATACGTTTCATTTGCAAGACAATGAACGTGAGCAATATGATCACTTGATACTAGTCAGCGGATACTCTGTTTTGACAGGTGTCAATTGTCCATAACATAATCTCCAGTATCAAAGAAGGACGCTATAAACCAAGGCTGTATGTCTCTGTTAACCTATCTTGGCTTGCACTGTCACACAATAAAAAAATAATTCGCCGGAAATAATTCGGTAGATAAGGTCAAGAATTTGTGATGTTATGGGAGATTAATAAAGGAGTCACTTCTCCAAGTTTGTAGTCAGTGCGGTTTTTTTAACTTCAGATATTTGTCGAAATATTTTTAGCAAATTTATAGAGCCCAGTATGTAGCAGCCATATTGGGGTACCTTTGTGGTACACCAACATGGCGGCCGCAAAATAGTGTAATCATCTTTAACCTACTTTTGGCTATTTAGACGACTGATTGTCTGTACTGAAGAAACGGGCATTTACATACGCAATTTTTCTAATACTTTACCTTCTAAAATGGCTAAATATCACGAGATAAGAATATTTATTTGACAAACGCGTTCGCAGATTTATGTCACGCACCGTCATAACTCTGAAATTTAAACTGCGCTGGTTTCCAGAGGAAGCAGGCTACTCAGCTGAAAACGGGTACGCAGATATAAATTCACCCCCTCTCATGTCTAACAAGGATAAAGACATTAGTGGCTCTTTAATTTTGGATTTAAGAAAATGAAGACGTCACGTGCAAGCCAAGAAGTACGCAAGCTGTCCCCCGTCGTAGCCGTCGTCGTTGTCGTCGTGCGCACGCGCCCAGGAGCAATACTACTAGCCATAATAACCACAAGAAAATCCATTCATGGGTTTCCTTTGCTTTCGTATATTATGGTTATGGGGCTCTTCTTGGCGACCCTTCACGTTCTAGCAGAGCAATTCAGGGCGTATTTCCTAGCTTTGCTGGCCGACAAAGATTTCTCTCGTGTAATCGAAACAGTTTCCAAGGTTAATAAAGCAATGCCATATTGTGTCTCGTCACGAAGAGTTAGAGTCCTGTATCACCATTCTATAAAGCTTACCGTAAACACGCGAACCGAAGTGCTATTCGGCCTAACCGTAGTGCTATTCAGGCTAACAGGGGTGCGTTTTGTAGCGTAAACTACAAAAGAGTTTTGACTGTCGGGCGTTTAAAACCTTGACCGGCTGCCGGCCGTTTAGACACTTCGTATGACGCTTGCGCTTTGTCGCGCAATTTCTAATTTGATATATTTTTCGCCCTGCTTTTGACGTTTGCCTATCCAGACTATTTTCTGTGTTGCTTAGTTGTCATTTGATTTGTTTGACTTTTGTCCTTCGTATTGTTTGGACTTTGCAATCCTATTATGCTTGTAGCACCTATGTTACATACACCCATTATTTTGCTGCTTTAGAGTAGGTGAACTCCACCGTCATCCGTGGGACAAGTTGTTGCAATACTCGACTAGCAATTTCACGGTGGTTTAAGACTGAATTCATTATGTCGTCTGCGTAGAAACGTTTTTCACTCATTACAAAGGAGGCTACAACTGATTTGATTATGTTGCCCAGTTTAATTCTGACCCGCTTATTGAGAGACTGGCTTCCGGAACCATTTCTTTACGGGGTAAGGTAGGAGAGTCTATTCCGCTGCATATTGCCATGCCCCTTACGGTGGAACCTTCCAAACCTCGCCTTCGCAATGATAATACTAGTTACACATAGTATGGACGGTCTCTTCGGAGGTGACTTACCACACAATGTTTACTCATTTCGAAGCTTTTGCATTAGCGCTATTCCTAATCGCTCAAAAACCGTGCAGAACAAGGTCAGCCCCACGTTGACAAAACTGATGTAAGCCGTTTGCGGGCTAAGCTTAGAGTTGAAACGATCCTCAGTTCCAGTGCACCAGCAGGGGACACGGGATTAACCATACAAGGAAATAATGATGCATTGTGTGGAACACTCTTGTTTTACTCAAAGTAGTAATCCTTTTTATGACTGTGGAAAGTCAATAAAATCACCTTTAAAAAAGAGTGATTCACTAGTTCATCAATATGTGATGTTGAGTAGAAATAAATGATGATAGTTTTATTTATACACGACACACATGCAATCTTTCGTAGGAAGATGTTGCGGCTACTTAGTTCTGGAATTTATGGAATAAAAATGGATGATAGTGTAAGAGTTACGGCTAAACTGAGTGTATGCAAGCGCACAGGAAGTAGTCACGTTACTTGGCACTTTATACTTCACTGAGGTCTTCAATTTCCACTGATTCGTCTTACAAAACCAATGACCACAGGCTCTACAGCTATGTAAGAGGAGGGCTGTGGAAGCGGTTAGTCATGTGTGACTTAACAACATTCCCAGTTCTCTTTATGGGGGTACTGGTAGCCGTGGAATTTATCAATTATGGGTTCACATCCTTTGGTAGCTCTCAATGTATTTGAAGACTTTGCAATCGATCACAAATTGTGACACATCTGCTGTCCTCTCTTTTTTACCTCAAGTCATTCTGTGCATCGGTCATTATCACGTGATTCATACTCACCACCTGTTAATCTA
>OMLO01004876.1_pt1 | contig 11240 bp, 13 predicted proteins | sample 1674811 | NCBI WGS metagenome assembly OMLO01 (sample SAMN06265003, study PRJEB25207) | coral metagenome | isolation source: Coral host | place: Mexico:La Bocana,Puerto Morelos, Mexico | collected 2008-11-13 | reverse complement strand
TGGAAACGGAGCTGCGCGGTGCACCTGAAGAGATGCTTGTGGAGGCCGAGTTTGAAGAGGACGACATGGAAGACACAGTGGAAGACACCATCCCTGCTACTCAGCCTGACCCTGTGACGCCTGGGAAGGAAGTTGGAGAAGTGGAAGCGGAGTTGCTGGCTGCAGCTGCATCCATTCGAACTGAAGAGATGGATTCCGAAGATGTTCGCAAAAAGCATTTGTCAATGCGGGCTGCAGAGAGGCAAAAGAAAGAAGACGAGAAAGCTGCAAAGGAAGATGCTAAGAAGAGCAAACCTGCTGCCAAGCCCAAGGCCAAGGGAAGGCCTCGGAAGGCCGATCCACCAGAAGATGCTGTGGCGAGTCCAGCGCTGCCTACGAGGAGGTTGAAGAAGAAGACCACTGTGGAAGTCGATGAGGAGCTGGAGGAGATCGCCAAAGACCTTCAGAAGGTAGACAAGATGAAGAAACCTGCAGGAAAAAAACAAGAGAAAGCAGACTTGAAGGAGAAGAAGCAAGAGAAGCCTGACAAGAAGAAAAAGAAAGAAGAACAAGACAAGGAGCCGAAGAAGAAAGCGGCAGCAAAGAAACCAAAAAAGAAAGAAGAAGCCAAGCCTGAGAAGGAGAATGAAGCTGAAGAAGAGCAAAAGACAGAGAAGAAGAGGAAAGAGAAGAAGCCGCAGGCTGACGATGCTGCTGCTCCTGCAAAGCGTCAGCGCCGTAGCTCTGCTGGAGGTGAAGTGGATCCCAATTTCAAAGCCGAAATGATTGGGGTCATCAAGACCTTCCAGAACAAGGAGTACGACAGGAAGGCCGACAGCATGCATCATGGAAAGTATGGCGATGATGTGCAGGTGGTGGTCTATTGGTCCCGTGGCACCGTTGGAGTAAAGCTTCGGCTTACTGATGGGTTGGCGCAGAAGTACTACTATTCCATCAAAGGTGGTTCCATTGCCCTGAACATCTGCCTGGCCTCGAAGATTTGCGCGAAGCTGCAGGAGAATGGAGTGGATTGGCATTCCGGTCCAGAGGCACTGCAGTTTGACAAGATGCTGAGGGTCACTGCCATAGCTGCTGTCCAGAGTGCTCGCGATGTTTTGAAATTTAATGATGGAACAGCTGCAGCTTAGTGCCACATGGGCTGTTGCATCGTAGGATCTGCAAGATCAGGGTTTGCAGCCTTTGTGATGGCAGTGCTGCCTGAGCCATTGCCGTAGTATCTAGATTCGTAGATTTCGTAGCTTGCCGTAATCACCTTTTTTGCATTGCTGCAGCTTTGGTCTTGAGCCTTTAGAGAATTCTAAAACGCACTAAAACTGCAAGTACAAGAAAAACGCTGGTTTCATAGATTATAGTCTTTTCTGTTTTTATAGAACGGACCATCTGTAGCTTCAAGGGTGTTGGCCTCGAAGGAAGTGATTGGATACTTGGTGGAAAGCAGCGGTGAAAAAACACTGTTGCATCTTGCGGCCATGTGTGAGCTGAAGCCTTTTGAGTCCAACTTGCTACTTCACAACCGCAGCTATATTTTTTTCTATCGTTTTCGTTTGAAACAATGTAGCCAGGTCTTGCCTGGTGCAGCTGCTGCTTTCCGTAGCCTGTGGCTACATGTGATGTCCCAGGCAGCTTGAAAGAAAACAAAGGAAAACATATATCAAATATTTCGTACTTTATTTGAATTTATTTGAAATTTTGAAGTGTTTCATGTCTAATTATATGTTCAACATGAGGTACTGATCAGTCGAGTGAATTGCAATATTTTTCTTTTAAGTTAAATATCGTATACCATCGTATACGATATTTAGCTTAAGTTAAATATGGCAAATATTTCAAACTAGTCTTTATTCCTCAAACGCTGCAGGGCCCATGGGTGCTTGCTGATCAGCTGCTTGCGGCTGTGCCTGCATGAGGCACGACTTGTGGTTGACAAAACTTGTGAAAGGAAGGGTTGAAGTTAATTAATCTAGTGGGGAGTGAGTTGAATCTTGATTGCATGAATCATGTTTTTTCCTGCTTTTCCTCAATCACATGAAGGGTGCCAAAGGGAAAGGAAAAGCTCCGGAAGATGCCGCTGGAAGCGGCAAAGATGGCAAAGGAAGTGGGGGAGGAAGTGTGGCCACTGCAGGTGGCAAAGGTGATGGAAGTGGTGGAGGAAGTGTGGCCACTGCAGGTGGCAAAGGTGATGGAAGTGGGGGAGGAAGTGCGGCCACTGCAGGTGGCAATGGTGATGAGTATGAGGATGTGGTGGAGGAGCCGATCCCCTATGTCATGCCTGCTGGGCCTGTGAAGGCAGCGTCGCCACCAGCTGCAGCAGCTCCAAAAAAGCAGCAGCGGTGCCATGCACAACTGCAAAGGGAGCACCGCCTGGAATTCCAAAGGCCTTCGTTGCACCACAAGAAGTTTATGGTGGAAAAGGTGGAAAAGGTGGCAGTGGCAGCATGACCCCTCCAGAGCCTGCAGCTCCGCCGAGCAAAGGTGGCAAAGGTGTGAAGCCAGTGCCACTGGTGGTTCCTCGTGGCTCCGCTGCAACTGCTGCTCGCCCCAAGGCCGTGCCCATGCCACCAGATCCGCTTCAAGGCAGGGCATCTTAAAATTGTTATTATTTTTGTTTAAAATTGAAAAAAATATGTTAATCTTAATTTGTAACCTATTTCCCAGATGCTCAATGTATGGCCTATTTACCTACCTTTGGGGGTAAATAGACCGTATACATTTTGCATCTGGGTTTGTGTTTTTTGGAGCCATAGGTGTACATGGGCAGTGGGTTCAATGCTGGGTGCTGCTACCGGATTCCCAGTTGCGCAATGTGGTCATGCAAACTCTGCGCAGCATCGAACCTCCGGGACCACCACAGGAGGACTTCCGGGGTCCAAAGTATATTTTTTTTCCTCTTCATTTTTCAAATTGTTTGGAACCAGCTGTTCGAAATTTGAATCCAAAGACCATAGATCCTGACCCACCTGCGAGGCTGATCCCCGATCTACTGCAAGTTCTCTGGCAATATCTTTTGTTTCTGAAGTTTTGGGGTTTCTTTCTTTAGCCTCGAAAAATAAAAAAAACAAATTAAAAAAAACAAGTTTTCGAATTTAATCAACCAAGGTGGATCCGTACCAGCTGCAGCCGTGAGACCTGCAGCAATGTCGGCACCTCCTGCAGATCGTGACCGCAGCCATCGTGGTGGACGCCGCCGCCGACATCGTGAGCGCTCAGGATCTCCCAGCCTGGACAGGAAAGGCTCAAGGAAGCACCATAGTCGTAGCTGAGCTGGTGGTGGGAATGACTGGCCACTTTTGATGAAAGTGGGATAAACTTTGGATAAACCATATCTCAAACGAACTCTGAATTTTCAATTACTTTGTTTGAAAAACTGGTTGAAGAAGGTGGCCAGCCGAAACAAACCCCACCTATGAAGTGTCAGTACGGATCACATGCTTGAAGCTGGTTGGCGTGAATGACTGGCCACTTGTGACGAAAGTAAAGGAATAAACTAAACTTTGGACAAACCAAAGGAACTCTTAATTTAGCTTAACGTACTTTGTTTGAAAACTTAAAATTGTTGAAGAAGGTGGCCCGCCGTTCGTAAATGCTACCTATGAAGCTGCAGTACAGATTGCATACTTGAAGATGGCAAGCCGCTGGTACAAGTAAAAAGAGGATAAGATCGCTGCAGTGTTCTCAATTTTTTTATGATATTTGATATCAAGCTTTGTTCAAGCCAAACCTGGACAGGCAATGGTGAAGCGCCACTTTCCACAGCTGCGGCAGCGGCAGCAGCGAAGCCAACTTCCATCTGCGGGCTCCATCTTGCCTCCAGATGTGCAGAGGCTGCAGCCAAGCCTTCCATCGCCACAGCGCTGCAGCACCTTTCGTAGCCCCTTCATGTTTGCAGCAGCCAGGGTATGTCCAGCTTGCCCTCCAGCAGTCAAAACCTGCAACACATCATGTTGTTTTCCGCAGCATTTTGCTTTAAACAAAAGACAATAACAAATGCCCCATTTACAATTCAGATTAATCTGTTAGACAAAATTAATTGTTCAAGTAGATTTCTTTTAGCAATTTAGTGGATCTTTGAATTCAACCGTACTTCACCAACACTAGTCTCTTTGGTGGTTGGCAATGGCTGGTACACATGCAGTCCCTACAGCCAGGGATTTGGATATGCTGGTGCTTCGACTTTTCAAACTTAAAGCCCCCAAGGCACATGTTAAAACATGTTTTAATTTTCAGTTTCAAAGTACACAGTTTGGAAATTAATTTTCCTAACAACGCATGATGCCCCCAACCCTGCTAGGCTTTTGTGTGGCTGGTGGTGATGATTTGGCACCACTCCAACATGCCAAAAGTCGAGGAAGCTTTTCAAGTATGCGAGTTCTTTAGTGGTGATGCCAAAGTGAGTCAAAGCTGCCACCATGCCTTCATATCAACTGCCTCTTTGGACATCAAGCTTGGGGGTAAAGTGCCGAATCATCGTCGAAACCCTTTTGATCTCACTCTACCTTCTGGGTTCGCGATCCTTGGTGTCTTAATTATTGATTGGAAGTTGTTGACTTTTTTGGTTTTTCTAATTATAGATTAAAATTACAGTATTTAAAAAAAACCCAAAAAAAACTAGATGGTTTCACAGTTTCACCCATCAAAAGCTAACAGGTTGGCAGTGTGGACTATCCTCAATGGATCCTATGGGAAATGCTTCATTCTCCTTGCCATGGTATGTACCTCGTTTAGTGCGGTGAATCAAGGCACTGCAAGGCGAAGCCCAACAACGCCTTGGGGTGACCTTGGCCGACAACATGTTCAGGACCCACGCATGGGTAATGTTGGTTTCAAAATCTGAATGTTCAAGAATAAACAAAGATAAGAATTTATCACCCCTGGAGGACGGAAACTGCTTGTGCAGTAGAAGTCTTCTCCTATGCCTTTTGGCAACGGCACTGGATATGACTTGGATGATTGAACAGCCTGCATCCAGCAGGATTATCTTCTACCCACGATTTGAGCAATTGATCTACTTGCAGAACTTGCAAGTCTATGCAACAGGGTGGTGGGGCAGGCTTTACGGAGCTTTAACACCGTGCCTTGGAAACAATGAAACATCATGTAAGTTGTGTTGGTTTGGGCTTTTTGATTTTACCTTACAGTGATGTTAACCTCCAAGAAAAAATGTTGCCTAGGAAAAGGCATCGAGCGTGGTCCAATTGCAAATACATCAACCTACTTGATCGTGGAAAACTCACGAAAGCTATGCGATTGTCCTGTGTGGTCAGGACAACAACCAAAAAGAAGAAAGGTAACAAGACAGTGTTCACCGGTAATCGCTACTTGAAGGGAACCCAGTCACTGCCTCAGTTGTTTTCTTTATAATACTTGATACATGTTTCAAAATGAAGAACAAAGGCAACACGGATGAAACAATATAGCATGTTTGCAGGTCCTATCCTGTGTCTTTTGGATTGAAAATCCAACGGTGCTTGCCTACGTTCTGGCGCTTTCGCAATGGTTTGCCGCAAGCTTCGAGTTCCAGCAACGCACCTCTTGTTTTTGAGGAGACTGAGTGGGGGGACTTGTGGCCAGAGGCCCACTTAGTGCAAGCTTGCATTTATGTACGTGGCAGTATCCACCTACATGTTCCAAAAAGATGGAAATTAGCGTTTCCTGTGGAAATTCCTCTTGAGTAAGGGTTGCTAATTGTAGTCGACAACTCTTGAAAGTGCATTTTTTGCAATTTTAATTGGGAACCCAGAGATGACGTGAGAAAACTAGGATTTGACGTTAGAATTCTAGGAGTTGACGTGAGAATTTGGTAATTACGACAACCCGGAGAAATTAGTGTTTCGAACCCGGAGAAATTAGCAACCCGGACTCAACGGGGAAATTCCCAGATTCAACGGGGAAATACCCAGAAACGACGTGAGAAAAATTCGTATGAATTCCCGGAATCGACGTGAGAATTTCGTAATTTTTCGTAATTTTGCGATGTTCGCAAGATGTTTTTTTTCAACGTCTTCGACGTGTTTTCAATACTATTTCGCAAAAAAAGATGGTAAGTTGACACTGGAACTTTTTTTTTTCGTTTCTTGAGGTTTACTTGTCGATGTTCTGCATCAACCGCTAAATTTCTTAAATTTTGATTGTCCGCAGCAATCTGGTGGTTGAGGATGGTAGGATTCAGGTTTCCTAGTAAGGCTTGGAGCTGCGGATCACTTGTGGCTGGCAGCGCTGCAGTAGTAGACACCATGGCCGCTCCTGCTGCTGATGTCATTGCTGCCCAGCGGCAAGCTATGCACGATGTAGCTGACCTTACGGAAGAAGAAATCGAAAAGTTGCTGCAGGACATTGATCAAGATAAACTAGAAAGGGTTCACATATGTTCACATGTTCTTCCATGATTGTGGTGTATTAAAACTTGTGGATCTTGTGGTAGGTACAACACATTACATGTCCATTGTGTCTTTTCAATTCATGTTGGATGGTTTTTTTCACGAATCATTACAACTTTGATATGGAGGAGACCGAACAGCAAATCGACTGCCATGCTCATAACCAACATGATCAAGTGGCGGCTATCGACCGATGGCTGTTTGTTAAACAGGAAGAACATGATGCCATCAGTTTGGCGGAGGCCTATTTTTTCAAAATTGCATTTATGTTTGAAATGTTCTGCATATTTAACCTATTGTATTCGCAAAATGTTTCAAACCAGATTGTGTTGAAACATTCTGTTCAAATAATATACCCTGAAAAAACCCTTAGGTGGAAGCTCGGGCAAATGCATCCATCGCATCCATTCAGACTAAGCCAGTGCCTACTCCTGTTAGAGGAAATGTTGCGCCGAACCCTGCAGCATTCGCGAAGAAATTCCCTGTTCCCTCTTCTTCGAAAGTACCTCAATTGCTTTTACTGTCACAAGTTTTTGGGGTGTTTACTACTATAGCTTAACTCAGCTGACCCTAAAATGAACTTAAGTTTAGTTCAATCCCCAACAAAAACCTTCAGCTCGAACCCATTCAATTTGAAGTTATTGGGGCACTGATCTCATAAAACTTTTTCGAATAAGTACCGTCTTAATCGGATCAACAAATAATGTATGTTTACTTTGTAAATGGTAAATCACCAGTAAATTACCATTTCGGATAATATTCAAAAATATTATCCGAAATGCAGGTTTCATGGTGGTTTACCATATGATACAAAGTAAAAGATTTTAAGAATGCACACCTTAAACAAATCGAAGACCTGATACCTAGGATACTATTGCTGTAGACAGCGACAGTGATCCTGATGGTGAAGCTGATGTGAAGAAGCAGCCGCCCCAAAAAATGACGGCGAAGAAGCAGCCGCCCCAAAAGCCACCGGCCAGCTTGGTTGTGGAGCCTGCAGCTGCTGGAGTTGCAGCATTGGATCCTGCGGTGGCCAAGGAACTTGCTGATCTCAAACGCAAAAACGAACAGTTGATGCAGTTGCTGGAAGCCCACAATGCTGACAAAACATCGCAGCCTGGGACACCTCAACAAAAGCAGGTGTTCACACCACCTGCAGCTGTTGCAAAGGCTCCTCCAATGGAACCACCTTCAAGTGTGGTGCCTGATGCAACTGGAACGGAGACATCGCCTGGCATGGTGTTGGATCCAAATGAGGCTGAGCTTGCGCAGCGCTTCGACTTGAGCGACAAGGATATGATTACAAAAAAACATCATTTTACGAAAAACACTTTGAGTAATAATAGTAATTAATATTGTTTTGTTGGTATAAAAAGATTTCAATCATTCCGAACAAACATGCACTCTTTATTGGATTATAATTGATGACTTCAAATTTTGGGACCCTTCGGAAAAATATAGGAAATCTTTGGATATATTTTATATTGACTTTTGCTCTCTATGTTTGTAGGACCTTACACCACACGCGGTGTATATGCGCCTGAAAAGGCTATGCGGCCGCACCAGTGCGGGCAAACTCCAGGTATCGCCTCAGATACATCAGCAATGGCAGGAAGGAGACCGGGGCCAGCTCACGCTGGCCCTGGTCCGGGCACTAAAGCTCCACGGAACAGCAGATTGCAAGTCTACAAGGGAAGCTGTGAGGGTCTGGTGGTTTGAAAAAGTTATGTTTGTTTTTTTCAATTATAGTATAATAATCATAATACTCAGCTTTCTGTTTTGAAGTCCTTTCAGGAGTTTGGAAACCATGCAGGGCTTGTTTTTTTGTTTCCCCTGAAGGCCGAGTTTGCAACTCAAGTTACCAAAATTCATGAGCAAGTCCGTGAAAGGGAGCAGGAGCTCATTGGAGGATGGTACACAGAAGAACGAATGCAAACCGATCTTTCTTACAGCAAGCTGCTTGCTTAATACGTTAATTTTTTTGTTTCCTTTTTGATGTAAACCAATAAGACTGGTATGGAATAATTTGCTGGACGACTTGATCAACCCAGGGCTTTGGTGGCGAAAGTGAAAAGCTATTGCTTGCGATTTAAAACGCTCCTCACAAGGACTGGGTTGTTAAAATTAATTCAAATTAAAGGGTTGCTATGTATACTTTTATCCCCAAAAAATCTAACAATGGAATTTTACCAATCTGAGATGGTTTTGCCTGGCTAGAAAATGATAGTTCACTCAGGGTGGTGGATTTATAATTGTGTTTTTTCCTCTTCAGGAGCTACAAGTATGACGATACCCAGCTGGAATTTTTCGTGGAGGTGTCAGATCAAGTTAAAATTCGCAAAAGCGACCTTGACAAACTGACGCGGTCTGAGGAGGTCGATGTGAAGGCGCATCTTTGGGGCAACAAAGTTGATTCACTCAAAGGTGTTGCGGTAAGAAAGTTGAAAGGAAAAACTGCGGTATGAAATTGAAAAAAGAGCTGCAATAAAATGGCTGCTGAAAAATGGCTGCAATAAGTATAGAGCTGCAATAAAATGGCTGCTGAAAAATGGCTGCAATAAGTATAATGACAAATGGCTTCAGTAAGAAAATAAAAAAATGCTTGCATTGAGAAAAATTCAAACATGGCTGCTGTAGGAAAGCCAGAAAAAGAACAAGTTTTTCCAAATGTAACTGCAAACTTTTCAAATTGGATAGTATTAATGAAATTAATACTATACATTTGAAAAGTTTGCTTCAAATCAAGATCAAAAGCTGCAGACTGTTTAGTGGCTGCTTCGCCGCAGGAGCCCCAAGTTGAGCTCGAAGACAAGCAGCTGCTGGAGCCGAGCCACAAAGCGATTGAAGATGCCAAAAGCGGCGCAAGGGATGGCGCTGTACCTGTGGCCACTGCTATGGATGCTCGCGAAAGCTTACAGAAGTTTGTGGAAAGCCTACATCAGAAGGCTGCTTCTTTGACTTCTTGGATTTCTGCTTTGGAAGCACCAAGCAATCCGCAGCCATCAGATCGAGCGAAGAAGTTTTTCATCTAAAATTCAATGGTCAAAACTTTGGGGGTGTTTTTGGAGTGAACTTGGGGCCCTCAAGCAATTCATGGGACTTTCAATTAGGATACGTTTTAATGTGAAAGAGGTGTTTTTGATCTGAATTCAGGGCTCTTAAGCAACATCATGGGACTTTCAATGTATTTTTTTCCTTTGTATATCTTTCAATTCAGGTTTGTGATGGAAGCGAAGCCGCTTTTGGATTCCTTAGAGGATTGCTTCATGGCCCTCGCTGAGTGCCAGCACTTGTTGGAAGCAAATGGGTTGGATGATGAGTGGCCTGCTTGCAAATGAAAAGTCAATAGTGGGCCCCATAGCTTCTTTTCACAGAAAAAAAACAATCCTTTCAGGGGATAAATTTTTAACCCGCAATTATACGCCTGCCATTCTGGCGTTCTGGTAAGTATATATTGCATTCGACAAGCCGATTTTCACAATCTACAGGCTGGTCGCAAAGATCAAGGCGGCCAAAGCGAAAGCCCAGGAGCCGTAACTTGGTGATGATTTATGGTTTTTTTTCCTGTGACAACTCCCAGTATAAAAATGATGTACCCTTGGTGATGATTCATAGTATTTTTTTTTGTGACAACTTCTTCCATAAAAATACTTTTGTCTCAATCTGCATCCAGGTGCGTGAAAATCATGGCCAAGGAGCACATCTACAAAGTGCTGAAAGGTGAGGTTGACAAGAACATCAAGAACAGCAACGCCGGAAAGCGCAAGCACGGCGAAGGAGATGAAGCTGCACCTGCACCCGATGCTGCCCAACCTGAAGATGTCAAGTCTCAGCCACCACCCAAGAAAGGCAAAGCTAAGAAGTGATCTTGGGAAGAAATTTATGGGTTGCAGTGAATTTTTTTTTCGCTGCTTGGAAGCTGTGTAATATACACTGCGTGCACCTTCCTGCTGTGATGCCAGCGGGCGTGTGGTAAGCTTTGGGGTCATGGGACACAAGGCATATAGCAGGGCATAGATCTGCATCCTGATTGGGGACCATTCAATTTTACATTACAAAATCATGAAATCCAAAAAAGTCAGCATTCAAGGTTTAGACTTTTTAGATTACAAAATCATAAAGGAAAGTATGTCTGCATTCAAGGCTTTTACTTGTTGGATTACAAAATCATGTATGAAAAAATGGTTCCAAGTCATTGTGCAAGATGGCCTGAGCTGGTGTCACCATTTACACGGACAAGTTGTTGCAAATACAGCAAAAAATTGGCTGCAGCTATACTGCATGGGGGGTGTGCCTTTGAAAGCAGGAGATGTTACCCTGAGTTTACTGTTTTTTTCAATCTTAAAACTTGAAAAATTGATTTTTCAAGTTTTAAGATATTGCACATATCCCGCAGCTTTTCGCACAACATGGATGCCAGGTAGCCGTGTGGCAAAGCAAGCAAAGAGAGGCTGTCCAGAGCACATGCGGCCATCCAATGCTGCCCGAAGCCTTGCAAAGAGCATGGCCAGAGGTGTTCTTCGGTGCAACTTTGAAATTTGGTGATTGTACCAACAACAAAAATACCTTGAAGTCAAAGAAACTGTTCAAAATTCTCCAAGTTTTATTGGTAACAAATTTAGTCTTTTCGACCCAACGCTTTAGTTGATTATATGTGCTGCCTAGGCTCCTGCGGTGCAGCTCCAAGAACATGCTGCAGCCATTCTCGCTGACGATGAAGCTATGGGCATTAATCGGAATGACCCTTTCTTGGAAAGACTTGCGAAATCTACACCCAAACATAGTGCAGCTCAGGCAGCAAACAGAAGGGTTTAGAACAAAAAGTCTAAGAACTTTAGTATTGGGCCCCCAACTATACTAAACAAA
>OMLO01004875.1_pt1 | contig 11240 bp, 8 predicted proteins | sample 1674811 | NCBI WGS metagenome assembly OMLO01 (sample SAMN06265003, study PRJEB25207) | coral metagenome | isolation source: Coral host | place: Mexico:La Bocana,Puerto Morelos, Mexico | collected 2008-11-13 | reverse complement strand
GAAACCCTTGAGGCGAATAGCAGCAGTCCTGTGTTTCTGAACGCGGGCGTTTCGGGTTTGTAGGGAATCCAAAAGTACTAGTACGGGTTTTGCGCTTAAGGGTTTATAAAGTGAAATATATGTTATTCAAATTAAACTATATTATGCTGAACCATGGTTATAAATTCTTAAGTAAAGAGCGATTTACATACAAGTTTGGCCCAATTTATATGTAGTCAGTATGTAGAAAACATAGTTAGAAACCAAGTTATATGTTAATGCCCCAAGTTAGTAAATAACACGTAACTAACTTATAAGTTCTGTAACTTTTCCACGATGCATCTGTGTGTGAGCGGTCAAATTTGTGCATTCAACATGTCGTTCAAATTTGTGCATCTGCAACATTTATGGTTCAATTGTTGTACGTGGCTCGCCCGTACATTGAATTTTTGTTGTTGTACGTGGCTCGCCCGTACATTGAATTTTTGCAATTCGCGTGGCTCGCCCGCGAGGTTGACCATGGCGGCGCGTCATGGTGATGCGCATATGGGTCCGTTCCCCCTTCCGCAAGGGGGAACGTTGACAAGTGCTCAGAGACAAGATATCTGGCAAAGGACAGGTGTCAGCGCATGTGTTAGATGGCGGGCACAGTGGCAACAGCGGTGTCTTACACTTTCTGGGCCAGCCGACTGGCTCAATGAAGGAAAGAGACTTGCTGAGGCAGCAATCCAGGCCAACGGCTCCGAACATGGTAGACAGGAAGAAGACCAACCAGCTCAAACTCACGATGTCGACGAGTTAAGGCGACGCTTCGACTGGCTGCACCAGTACTACCATGGACAGATCGCCACACTCCAGAATCAGCTTGACCAAGTTTCGCGAAGAGCTTCGGAGGCATACGACAAAGCTGTGGAGCTCACGGAGATTCTGGAGAAAAAAAACAAGAAAAAGCAGACAAAAAACGGAAGAGAACTGAGAAGAAAAAGGAGCAAGACGAGGAACAAGATGAAGAACACTCACGAGATGGAGGACCAGGATCTGCAAGCCATGCACATGTGGAAAAAAAAGCGAAGGCTCGCCTCGCAGAGATGTCAGAGATCCAAAACAAGGACAAGAAGAAAAGAACGCCCCAAAACAGGAAAGGGGGAAGACTACAAGGGGACCTTCGCCAGGACCTACGGAGGATCAGCTGAAGAACATTCCTTGGTTTAAGGAATTATATGACTTGAAGGTGGCGGCTGCAAAGGATGAGAAATGGATCAAGAGCAAAACCCAATACGTGGCTAAGGGCTTGGAAGGGAATGCGGGCAAGGAGTATGAGTACTACAAGCGTGAGTGCAGTGCCTATGGTGTGACACCTGCAACTACTCCTTGGGCAGATCAGTGGAGGCCAGCGAAGGTGGAGGTGAAGCAGGAGATCAAAAAAGAAAAGGCTTCTTCTTCTTCAGAAGATGAGGATGAGGGCGATGTGACTGACACGGATGTCACAGTTGACAGCCCCAGATCTGATGAAGTTCCAACTGTGATTCCGGTGGATGACAACGAGGCTGAGGAGAAGCAAGCGGCGAGCAGTCAAGGAGGATTACCCCTGACGAAGATTCCTGAAACGCAGGAGGAGCCTTTGAAATGATTTCTGACGAGGCTAGCCCGTCCACTTCAAACTGCACGCGTCCGATGTGCCAGGAAAAAAGTGTGAGTGCGTGAAGTGTCAAAGTTGTTAATATGAACGGAATCTTGAGAAAATAATGTATACAGTATGTAAATGTATATATGTCATTTTTTTGCCAAACTTGATTTCTGCACATAGAGGGGGTGCAAGTATTCATGGAACAGATGACATACTTTTTCATTGTTATTTCTCCTGTGTCTTGTTGTTATTTCATATTCTGTTGCCATAAATGGTTCAATATAGTTCCAAAAGTGTACGCAGGAAGGCTCGCCTCCAGCAATGTCCCAGTGTCCCCTCAAGAAATCAAAAAAAACGTCATTGAAGTTACTGCGAAATATTTCATTTCAAGATCATGTGGCTATGTTGGGGGACGACGATGGTGATACAAGTCATCAAAGGAAAAAACTTAGAATGGAAATCAAAGATCATCTGAATGTGGACGGGGTTTGTGGGAACATTTTGAGGTCAATGAAAATACCTCTGAAGGGAGATGAAGAATACGAATGGCATTTCCTACATCCATGTGCGTTTTTGAGCGAAGCATGCAAGCTGTGCCCTTTGCTTGGGGATATGGTAAAGGGAAATGGTGGCCCTCGCGTGGTGATATACATGGATGAAATTAAGCCTGGAAACGTATTACGACCAGATCCATCTCGGCAAGTAGCCTGTTGGTATTGGACATTGATGAATCTTCCTAGCTGGTTCCATACACGTAGAGAAGGGTGGTTTTATTTCGGCTGTTTCCCCACAAAGCTCTTGTCAAAGCTGGTTGGTGGCTATTCATATCTATGTGGGAGGATGCTGGAATTTTTTTTCGAAAAGTTGGAACCACTCAATTTCAAAATTGGTTTTCCTTGCAAATCTACATCTGGCTTGTTTTTGTGCCAAGCTGAGCTGGCGGCGATTTTATCTGATGAAAAAGCCCTTAAGGAGCTTTGGGGCCTAAGGGGAGCAAGCGGCACAAAGCCTTGCTGTTTGTGTCAAAACATACTTGGCCATATGCCAAAGGAGCGTGTGGATGGCCATGGGTGGCTTTTGCACTATAGTTGTTCTGACAGGACCCGTTTTGCAAAGCATACCTCGGCCACTTTTCAACAAATGCGAGATCACTTGACGACGTTGGCTTCCGGGAGGAAAGAAGAATTAAACAAAATGGGTCAAGTCTACGGGCTTCAGTACAGTGCCTCGGGCGTTTTGTGGCATCCGACTTTGAAACAGGTTGTATGTCCAATCCGGCAAACCTACTACGACTGGATGCACGTTTTGATCGCTAGCGGGGGTTTGGCCCAATACGAAATCAACCAATTTGTCAAGGAAATCAGGGGCCTCGGGATAGCGTTGAAACAATTGGATGAATTTGGATCCGCTGTGGTCTTGCCCAAAAGCAGAACGAAACTACCTTCGACATTTTTTCAAGACCGACTTTGTGAGGACGACGATTCTTGCATACGGGGGTTTGCAAGTGAAATGCTGGTTTGCATTAGCATTCTATCTCTGTTCAACGAGACTGTGCTGAAACCAGCCAGGTTGCTGCCTGAACATGTGACTTGTTTCGGCTACTTAGCTGACATCATGGACCTTCTGGGGAAACAAGGGGCTGATGTGGTCCCACCATTGCGACGAGCCATTGATGCCCATGCTCTTTTGTATGAAAAGCTTTATCCACGGTGTGTGAAACCCAAATACCATTGGCTCTTTCACGTCCCTGACAACATTGAAGCATTCAACATCAACATGTCTTGTTTTGCGCCCGAACGCAAGCATCGGGCAGTGAAAGCTATAGCTGCACATGTGTTCAATGAACATTTGGGTCACAATATCACTATGCGGATCGGCTACGAATGCATGCTAGCTTTTGAATCCCAACAAAATATTTGCGCAGAGATTTTTTTGGATGGCGCAGTGCGTGAAATTCCTAATGGGGCTGGTATGCTTTCACTTTGGAGTGCGGAAATTGTTTGTGTTCGCACGGCTCGAAGGCTGATGACTGCTACAGGAATGATTTGGTTGAAAGATATGGTGTTCGCTCCCAGTCTTTCACAATTATTGGCCCCCATTGCATTCCTGGAAGTTATCTTCTTGTCAGGTGCCTCCGAGTTCATCGCCCAAGTTAATGCGCACAATTGGAAGGGGGATTGCTTGTTTGAAGCTTTGCCTACAAAATCATTGCTGGTTTGGGAACCTGATTTTTGTTCGGTGGCTTACACTGTGCAATCATGCGGTTCAATCCGTGCTTGTTTGCAAACTAGGGACCAGGAACTTCTGAGGCTCGCCCAGAAGTAAGAAGGGAGAAAGAAGGGAGAAAAAGAATGGAGAAAAAAGAAGGGAGAAAAAATGGTGGGGTGGGGATTTGACATACCATGGTATCAATGGTGATGTTCATATTTTGTTGTTTTAAAAAGTTTTTTGAATGTTTCCAGTTTCAAGTTTGTTTCTGCTGTTCTGCTTCTTCAGAAAGTCTTAAGTATATATAAAATTACATGTGACACGTGTATCGCCTTTTTTGGATCTAAAGCTCAACTTTTTGCAAGGAGTATCCCTGCAACCTAATCCGAAGGCTCGCCTCATTCGCCTCTAAACATGTCTAATCCTGCGGTGGCGACCCCGAGCTCTATGCCTGGCACACCTTATGAGGGTGGTGACGCTACGATGCTTACTGAAGATGAAATGACAAAAGACAAATGCTGCACCTGTAGGAAACCGGTGGACGAAGATAATTCTTTGGTCATTGTGAAGGCATCAGTAAAGTCCAGTGAGGTTAGGCGGTGCCGTGCATGTCACAATGTGCGCAGCGCTTTGAATCGCCTGACCTCTAAGCATGGGAACTTGGTGAGTGACCTTTTCAACAAAGTTGATGGTGATCGGCTTCAAGCCTTTTATGAAAACCATGCTCACCTCCGGGGTGACGACTTAAAGTCCAAGGTTGAGGAGGTGGTTACGGACTGGAAGCAATCGACTACTCGGGTGGAGTTTAATACTGATGGGGAGTACATGGACGAGGTCGACTTGGCCCAGAAGTATGAAAAGAAGCCTGATATGTTGAAGAACATTTTGATGAATGCTCCCCGCTACTTTTGCCCTGTCAAGAAATGCACCTTGTATTCTGATCCCAAGTACACCTCACGGGTTCAGGATGCTACTGAGAATGGGACTGTGGAAAAACGAAAGGGGCAGGTGGCTTTGAAGGAAGATGAGGAGCAAGGACACAAACGTCCAAAGACGAAAAAAACGGGGAAAGACAAAGACACAGAGGTTGATGGTGAGAAGAAGATTAAGGCAGGTGAGAAGAAAAAATTAGTGAAGAAGATTGACAACGTGGGAGCCAAAGGCCTACAACTCCAAGACATGATGAAGAAGTGCCAAGAACTATATGGCAATATGATCCCGCAGTACGTATTGGACAACGCCAAAACAGCCAGTGATTCAGTGGCAGGGGTTTTGGGTGTTGCCCAAACTTGTGTGGATACTATGAAGGGTGATGCTGATGGGGCCTCAAGCTCTTTGGATGATCTCCTTGAAAAGTTGACTGTGGCGGCTTCCAGGGTGAAATCCCAAATGGACCAGGCTGCTGCTTTCAAGTGATTAAGCTGTGGCTCGCCCAGCGCTGATTTTGATGGACAGGGGTATGTTTTTTTCAAAGCATGCAACACGATCTGAAGCAACCATGGGTGGATTTGGAAATGAAAATATGTGTTTGTGTGTGTGTTGATGGGCGGTGGGTTGGGAAAAAAGTTGGGTTTAGATTGGTTTGTTTTTCTTTTACATACAAATGTTGCTAGACTAAAGTAAATGTATATATGAAAAAAATGAACATGTGTGTGTGTGGATGGGAAGGGTTTTCATGAACGAACAATTGACAAATCTTCGAATTATCTCTTTATATCTCTTTTGATTTTTTTCTGGACAATATCAGGGGAGTATCAGGGGAGTATCAGGGCCGTATCAGGACCGTATCAGGGCCGTATCAGGACCGTATCAGGGCCGTATCAGGGCCGTATCAGGGTAGTATCAGGGTAGTATCAGGATTCAACTCTGGGTTGGATTGCTATCCGTGTGTTTTGGTTGTCCTGGGCGAGCCTCAAGAACATTCATTTCTATAATCTCAAAATGTTAATCAATATAATTGACATAACTGTTGATAAAATGTCTTCCCATGTTTTCCTTCATTAAAAGGTGTTGATCCAATGTCTTCTCCCATGGTTACCCTGAATACTTTGACACTTTGACGCTGCTCCCAGCAATAGGTGGCATAAGTGACAGCGGAAAGCTATCAACAAAAACAGTTTTCAATTCAATCTTTTCAAATAAAGAGACATAGCAACATTAGCAACAGTAACCATTCTTGTAAATTATGTATTTGTAACACATACATTTCAGGGTCTATAACATCATGTTGTTTGAAGAAACCACTATTGGCAACTTATTTTTCGCCTTCAAACATGTCTCAAAGCAAACCTTCAAGCATGTCGCAGAGCAACCCTGGCAAAAACAGTCGCAAAAGAGAAGAGATGGGAGATACTGAAATCCCACGACTATTGAAAAAACGAACTTTGATCTTGGGTGAGGAGGTGGAATCATCATCTTCGGAGGAAGAGGAAGCAAATGAAGATACGATCACCAAGATCAACCGACTCTTTCCAGGGTGGTGGCAGGAAGACCAGCATTTAGCTGAGTGCAGGTGCCAGTTCTGTCAATTGATGTTTGGAAGGACACCCGCTGATCCTGAAGATCAAGCAGTTGTTTCGACTTCCACAAGTACAGCTACTGGTGGATCAAGCAACAGCCTTACTTCCAGGGATTCAACGCCATGCCCATTGACCCCTGATGCTGCCTAAGTTAATTGCAAGGCTAGCCTGCACTTGAACTGATTATCGCAAGGATTGCCTGCGAGCAATCATTTCTTTAATTTCCAGCTTTAGAGTATGTGTTTTTTGGCACATAAAATGTTGCAAACCCAATTCAAAGGATATACGGATCCAGCATGAACGGGTGAAAAAAAAGAAAGCAAAACTTGGCAGCCAAGATGTTAGAAGCATAAGGTCAGAATTGCTACAAGTTACAAGAGTTATACAAAGACAAAAATAGAAACATATATATATATATATAGGTCAGAAATTACGCAATAATTTTTACAGGAAAATTAACACCTTATAGCTTGGAAATTCTGCAAGGGTTTTACAACAAAATACTGATTCACTTTGCTGACCACTGTTTCTATCTCAATGTTGTTTCGGTGTTACTATGTTGTTTCTCATCATTGCTTCCGTTGCCAGCAATCACGGCTTAAAACCTAAAGGAGGCTCGTCCCCTTACTGCGGATTTGGTTTAGATGGCTCCAGCAGCCTCTTCGCTGAAACCAGGAGGAAGTGGACCCAACAATTGGTCAAATTGTGTGCCGCCTTTGGGAGATTTCTCTCGACGCTTGTTTATCACCCTTCCATGCGTGGGCATAGATGGTTGTGGGACAGCTTTGACAGCGATGGGCGTGCCATTCATTGCCAACAATGTCATGGACCTTGAGAGCAGGTATGGCCCCTATTTACAGAAGCACCTGAATCAAAAGAACATCTACGTTGGAAAGAAGGGTGATGTCACGAAGATGGACTTTGACAAGCTCGAGCGTCCAATTGAAGTAATAGTGAGTGGCCCACCATGCCCGCCGTGGGCTGGAAATGGCCTGAAGAACGGTCAAGTTGACTTTCGAGCCGATGTCTATGTACAAATAGTGCGGCTAGCAATTTGCCTGATTAAGGCTGGAGAACTTCTTGCACTTGTGCTGGAGAACGTGGCTGGGATCTGCCACAAAAAGAAAGGTGCTGAGAAATCATTTATGCAAATGATGGTAGATTTTCTGAGACAAGAGGTGAGTGAATTTAATTGGGAAGTTTGCCACCTCCAGGCCTGCGATTATGGTTTACCCCAACAACGGCACAGAGTGTTTCTGCAAGGCATGCGGAAGAGTATTGGGCAGGTTCCTCAACCTTTGGCACCCTTTCCTAAGAAAAGCCTCAAGGAGTTTCTCAACGAGGAGCTCCCATGTGTCAAAATGACTTCCCTTACAGAAACAATGAAAAAGAATCTGGAGGACGGAGTAAAGTGCCTCAAAGAGATGCTGAAAAATGGCACTGCTGAACCCAGTGACCTGATGATCTTCCCCCTTGACCGAGCAGAGGGAAAGGTATACAAGAGAAGCATTTCAAAAAACATTGCACCTACGCTTACAACCACAAACAAATATTTGTTTGTTGTGTCCATGGCCGATTTGGAGAAGCCAGCAGCGCAACGCAAGTTCTTTCGCTTTCTGCATCCGTCTGATTCTTTTCTTGTTCATTATAAACATGTTTTTTTTGTGTGTGTGTGTGTTTTTTTGGGGGGGCTAGTGGTAGGTTTGTGGCCTTGTTCCAAAAATATGTTCAATATAGCCTGCTATCTATTCTGTATATTATATACATACCAAGTACCAAAGAAACTAAAAATAAATGAAATAAATGAAATTTATCAAAGTAAGTTTTTTTGTTTAAACCCATTCTTGGGAAACACATTTACCTCAGGAGCGCATGCTGCTGCAGGGCTTCGATGAGTCAGTGCTGATGGGTAGCTCTGAAGCTTTGAGGGTAAAGGCAGCAGGAAATGCCTACCCTGTTCCCTTTATGTTGGCTGTTCTTCACCCGATGATGGTTATGATGAAAACACATGTGGAGGGGGAAGGCGAAAAGAAACCATTGAAGAACAAAACCTTGCTCACTGACGAGATCCTTTCTACCTGCAAAAAGTTTGACCTTTGCATGGAGGAGTCCAAAGACAAACTTCAAAAAGTGGTTGAGAAAAAGGGCATGAAAAGGCCTGCAAGCAAGGGGCAAAAAAAAGCAGTGGGTCGCAAGGTTATGAAAAAACCAAAGGCCAAAGCAAAGGCCAAAGCGAAGAGCAAAGCGATGAAAGCTGCAAAGGCTATGAAGGCTATGAAGAAACAAAAGTATGTGAGGATGCCAGTTGCCTATCGATTCATGTCATCTTCTGAATCCAGCTGATATATCTGGAGGCCATCCCCAGTTTTGAAATTTTGGCGCTATGGCATGGCTCGCCTGCCTTTGTATTGACATCATGGATTGGGGGAGCGAAACTGAAAACGCTGCGTGTTGAAAAAAAACTGGCTGGGAAAATGGGGTGGTTGTAGTGAACTGTTGCCAGAACAAAGTGGCGTTGCATTTACCCTGCATGTTTGGACAGTTGATATCTTTTGTTTTGGTCGCTGTTTTTTCTCAAACATTTGTTTTCACTAGCTGGGTATTGAAGGCTCGCCTCTAAGTAGCAGTTATCAGCATGGCGGCTGAACGACTCAAAGACTTGTTGACTTTTCTCGGTACCTTGACTGGTATCAAAGGATGCGAGCGCAACGACTCACAACAAAAACTGCTACAAAGTTGCATCTGTGACTTTAAGGGTGGACCTCCTATAGAGCTGAGTCAGGGCACAGCTATGTTGGAGCAAGTGAAGTCTGCAACTATTCCGGGTTGGATGAAGGACTGTGTTGTACAAGCAGTCGAGGAAAAGATGGTTAGAAGCGTTGCTACACCCACTGCTGGGCAAGGGCAGCGAAAGCAAATGCAACGGAACATGCACTTGTACAACTACTTCAATCAGGAAGAGTGGGATATGTTGCAAAATCCCCGTCTGAGTTTGGATACGAAACTGGAGACTTTGGGTAAACGGTTTGGAGCTTTGGGGCTTACTTGCGCATCTGAGCCAACTTATGTGCTTGCCAATGCCATCCTGCACATTGCTGTTCACACTGGCCCCCCCGAAACCATAAGAGTTGATATGAGGAAGGCCCTCAACATTCTCAAGGATTTGAAGCTGGTGGTCAAGACAAAAACAAAAAGGGTAACCCATAGCGGCATTCTAATCTATCCAGCCAACCCATCAGAACTGGCAGCTGACTTTTTGAAGGAAGCTTATGCGGAACTTCCTGTCAAGTGCCCTTTGGACGTGGCCATGATTACCAACTTAGCGGAGGAGTTTCCAGCGAGGAAAACAAAAGGAACCATCACTGGGCAAAACAGAAGCACTGGTTTTCAACGGGATGAAGGTTTGAAAGAGTGGTTGGGCACTATGATGATGAACAACTTTCTCAACATGAATGGAAACATGGCTTCTGGGTCTGAAGCTTCGGTTCTCCCTTTGACTATGGGGGTAAATCGAGGTGTAAAGAGGACACATTCACAATTGGCTCTTGAAGATGGTACTACGGAAAACGGCAAACAAAACCTGGACGATGAGGAGAAACAAAATGAGGAGAAGAAAAATGAAGGGAAAGGGGTGCATGATGCCAAGGAAAAGGTTCCTCAGAATCCTGCGAAGACTATAGAGCAAATGGCTGAAGACATTCAGCACCAATTGGAAGCCAACAAAGGGAAACATGACAAAACTGAGAAACCCAAAGCAGCAGCAAAAGCGAAGACTCAGGTAAAGAAGAAAGACTGCGGGGACCTCACGTTTATTGGAACTTCTGAGCAGCCTGCCAAACATGTCGGCAACGCTACAATTTACACATGCCCCAAATCAAGCAGTTGGAGGGTGAAGAAAACGGGGGACAAGAAGGATAAGGCCTTCAGTTGGAAGAAGGAAGCTCCTAAGGATGTGTGGAAAAAAGTGATGGCATATGTAAAAGAAATCAACAAGTGAACACAGAGGCTCGCCCTGTGTATGTGATTTGCACCCACAACGCTGGGGAAAAGCGGGGAAGCAAAAATTCAGCACGCTGACGCTTGGGGGCTGCGTTTGAAAACATGTTAAGCATGCAATTTCAATTTTGGGCACCCACATAATGTACACATGTGGATTTGATGTGTTTTTTCTTTCTATTATTTTTTCCTTCTTCTGTTTCCTTTCCTTTTTCTCTTTCTCTCCTTCCTTTTTTTTCTAACTGTTTTTTCTCCTTCCCCTCCTTCCTTACCCAATTCTAACTGTCAGTTGCCACGGGCGAGCCTCATGGCTGTGTTGGAAAAAAATCGCCAACAATCCTTAAATCTACCTGTTTTTCCAAAGAATTTCCCCCATGAAAGTAGATATATGTAGAAATATAGAATTATTAAGCGCAAAACCCGTACTAGTATGAAGTGGTTGTGTTGAGTTGTTTTTTTTGCTTGCCATGGGCAAGCCACATGGATGTAATGAAAACTTCATTGGTTTTCTAACCAAGAAACCCTTAAGGGTTTTGTTTTCGGAAATATCGAACCATCACACCATTTTTTCTGGTGAAAAACATGCTCGTTGAAAAGTCAACGTGGGGAAGTTATAAGTTAGTTACGATGGACTTAAAATTAACGAGGAATTTCAAAGATATAAGTAAATATATGTAGAAATATAAACCTATTAAGCACAAAACCCGTACTAGTATGTGAGTCCTTATGCGTGGCAGGCGCAGTATTTGGTGAGGTTCAAGTGTCACACTTCGTGGCAGGTGCAGTACTTGGTGAAGTTCAAGTGTTACTTTTCGTGGCAGGTGCAATACTTGCTGAAGTTCAAGTGTTACTTTTCGTGGCAGGCGCAGCACTTGGTGAATGTTTGAATGTAAGATTGGGCGCGAAACGTT
>OMLO01004874.1_pt1 | contig 11240 bp, 6 predicted proteins | sample 1674811 | NCBI WGS metagenome assembly OMLO01 (sample SAMN06265003, study PRJEB25207) | coral metagenome | isolation source: Coral host | place: Mexico:La Bocana,Puerto Morelos, Mexico | collected 2008-11-13 | reverse complement strand
AGTGTATATTTATTTGTCATTCAAAACTTAAAAAACAAATCCTTTTCACGGACAATTTGAAAGCGCAAAGACACGGCTGCTAGTCTGTTAACATTTTCGCACTGCTAAGCACTCGCTATCTACGACAGTATAGACAGTAACGTAGCCAATCAGAGAACGGCATTGTTGATGGATCTTACATGAAGACCACAATTCCTTATTTAGAGTAGCAACTCACTGAAGTAATAACAGCAGCTTACCGAATATGTTTAAGTTTTGCTTCAAACCAATAAATTGAAGACAGCTCTTGTGATGCTTAAGTTTATGTTGCATCAACACTTCTCTTTAAGTATGTGTTTTGATTTTTTTTTTTTTTGCAGATCTCTTCCAAAGGGTTATGTCATGACGACAGGTAACATTTTTGACAATCTTTGAGGTGCAAATTTATATTACATCTTTTACATTTAAAACAGCGTATAAGCAGACAGGAAAGTCACTGATCTTTGAAATTTCGTTTTGCTTTTGCAGTCTAAATTCACTCGTACACTCCAGCCGGAAACTTACTCTGAGGCTATTGGATTTTATATCTAAGCATCAGGTAAATATTTTCCAGTTATATTATCATTTGTTTACCGTAGGTCGTCTCTCATTCAGTGATTCTTCTGTAATAGTCGAGCGTACCAGCTGTATCAAAGGAATTCTTTTCCGATTTTCAAGTCGGAGTCGTTGCTTAGCAACAAGACGTATTGCTAACGTGGTAACTTCAGTGTGGTCGCCTGTTCAGACACCAGTTTTTGTTTGGACATTTGATTTCCCGCAACGGGAAAAATAAGCAAGCATACGAGTATATTTCTGGTGTGTTAGACTGCAAATAGGCCGTACGAATCTCTTTAAGAGACAGTCTCAGTGTAAGACAAGGGTATAATTCGTGAAAACATTTGCTCGCTGAAGCCATTTTGTAGCATACGACTGTCCTCTCTTCACAGGACGTTTCGCTCTTCCAAGAATCAGCCAGCGATTTGAACACATTCTCTCCACAAGGGCTCGGTTCCACAGCGTCAGTTATCCCTTATCCAACACGTAACCTCTCCTTCTACAACGGCCAGCTTGAGGTCTGGGACGGAAGGTGACAAAAGCTTCCGACATGACGTAACCAAAAATATTAAATCTCTATTTCCAATGCATTTTGTACGATATATATTGAAGTTAAGGAAGAATATTTGAAAAAGTGACAAAATTAAGGTCCAGTCCATGTTATCAGGTCTAGCATTAATTAGAATGTTTTAGTTCCTCTGAGTATCTGGACAGGGCCAAGTTTACAATTTTCGCTCGTTTTACATCAGCTCGTGGTTTCTATGGCTATTTTAGAGGGGTGTTTTAATAATTTCGCAGGAAACTCTCAGGCAATTTCTTTTTCTATGTTGACATGCAAAGCCTCATAAGGAGTTGGATAATAATTTATCTTGTACGTTCATTCTAACACTATAATATCACGTTTTAAACATCAAATTCATCTCTGAAGGCGTTTGAATTAACTCCTGGCGTCCTATTGTCTAGAAAGGTATTTATCTGCGTATGATGGCTATTTACTCCTGAATTTGTAAAAGAAAAAAAAGCCGTTTACAGAATCCTATAAAGAAATATACGATTTTTGCATGTACACCTATATTTATCCCCTGTCTTTGAAAGCTTCATTAAAGCTATCCCACGGGCCTTTGCACGGGTAATTCATTTGGATGTTTTAGCGGGAAACATCCGGGACCTGCGCACACTGTGCCGCGACTGTCACAGCTCCCAACTGTTTCCCGCCAAAATTCTGAATGCATTAAAGTGTTAAAGTATATTATTCTCCCTCTTTATACCCACAATTTCACTTCATTTATAATCGGAAGTTAGTCGCTTGGAGAAAATGTCTCGTTACGTATCTTTACCATATTTAGGGTACAGGAATATTATATCGCCCTGAAGATGAGCCGTTCTTCTACTTTCCTCCCTGTTGCCATGGTTAAATAAACATTTGAAGTGGAAATATTCACGGAAATTTGTCCACGAACATTATCTGTTCGAGAAGCGAAAACTGTGAGCTTCGGGAACAGATAATGTCTAAGGACAAATATCCGAGCATATTTTCGCGCCAAATGGAGGCTATTGTGTTTATTACCCTACAAATATTTTTCGAAACACGCGCAATTTTGAAAATTGGGGAATATCATTCGGATATTCCCCATTTTTTCCCCATATTCGATTACGTGACGAGTTTAGACCAATCGCGTGCGAGCGAAAATATTTGATGAATTATAAAGAAAGATATCTCTTCTTCTGATAATAGACCCTAGAGAGTTTGTTTTGTGTTTATGTCGTCACCGTACAGTATGTTTAGAGACTCCGTGACGTTCTTTTAACAAATGTAAAACTAGTTTTAAGTTTATATGTGTATGCTTTGGTAGTTTCACCCCGCGGTATTCTTGTATTCTACAAGTTTGGAGACCCAACATTTTCTCCAAAAATGTTAAGGGACACAAAATCCTCCCCATAATTAGCTCCCTCCCTCAGAAAAGCCCATGGAACAAGTACAAACCCCAAGGCTCATTGTCCCAATTTTACGCTATAACAAACAGAGACAGTTGTATTTACAAACGGGGAATCGTTTCAAGCAGAGAGGAAAAAGTGAAAGCGAGTTAGTCATCCATATAGTCTCTATTCCCAAGGTAGTCCCCATCAAGTTATTTTCTTTTAGATCACTTCCGGTTTCGGAAATCCCAGAAGGGTCTAGTAGTAGCCAATCCTGTGACGCAAATTTTACTCACGTGACAGCCCACGCGGCTATTCACGGGTTTTCATCCTCCACGAAAACATTCACGTTACGCGCGTGGTAACATTCGACGGTGAACTGGATACCATATCTTGAGAATAAAGCCTACTATACATTTGTTGAGAATAAAGCCTATATTTGGACGAACTCTCTTGTCGTTCAGTTTCTTTTGTTTTAAAACAGAAGAAAACTTTTCAAGGGTTATATAAACGCAGTTATAACAAAGTAAAATTTATGTAAATATACTAGTAAGTTATTTTTACTCTGAAATACAAAACATACGATTTTGAATTTAGAGGTTGTATTCGGTTTAAACAAATTAAATAAAGTTGTTGGATTTATTGTATTTAATGTGTGCCTCATTAAATTTTGTTTCGTTTTGTGTGTAAAATCTTTTATTTTAAAGATATAAGTCTTCATAAAAAAGATATTTTACTTGAAGTTTTAGTTTTCTTGTTGAGAAAACTAATTCCAATATTCGGACAATAATTTACCGCTTCAGGAAAGTATTTGAATTCACGATAAATTTAAAGTTTTAATTGATGAGAACAGTCTAAAAAATATAATAGCTAGTCTGAACGTATTTTGAAGTATGGTTATGCTCATTAGCTATTCAAATTGGCTTTTCCCCGTGTAAAACTTTCGTCTTCAATCTCGAGTTAAAAACAATTTTTTAGCACTACTTTCTTCCACATGTGAGTCAAGTTTCTCTTTGTATGTTGCTAAGTTGCTGATGGAGATGTAGTCCTCTTCTGACCGATGTTTCGTCCAGTACTCCTTCAAGGTGTTGTTCAATCCGATAACTTTGGTTCTGCAGAAACAAAACAAAGGTGAATTACTATTAGCAAACGTTTTAGAGCGGTTTTCAATTGAGTGTGGCAAGTAATCAGGCAATTAGGTTGGCTTTGGTGTCGGTTTTACTATGGTTTGATATTGGCCGAGTAGACTAATCTAATTGGTACATAACTGGTTTGGTTTGGTTTTGGTTTTACGACACTCGATTGCTGCTCAAGTGCTTTCAGAACGGTACCCAGGCTCCTCCCGGTTTTTGCCTATCCCTAATAATAAAGACTATACGCGCCCTCTTGTAAAACCGCTTCTTTTGAATTACGCTGGTAATGATGTTTTTTTAAAGATAAGCAATAACCTAACTAGTTCGCTAGTTTGAGCAATCTTGGCATGGTGTTGACGATATCGCAAGTCAGAGATCATCAGAGGTGTCTATCTAGCTAAACCTCTTCCATAGTTTCGGCACTGCACTGATGAGGATCGTAAGGCCGAAACTATACTGTCTGAAGTTTATTTTATCTTATATAATTTGTACCTGTAGTTTTTCCTTTTCTTTTCCTATTTCTGCATCGCCATCTGAGCTGTTAATATAATCTGTAAACAGACTTTTATTCCACTCAGTGAAGAATCGCACCCCATTGGTACCAGTAACCCCTTGCTTTCCCCTGAAAGAGATTTTCTTGTCCCGCTGCGAAACACGTGCAGTCTGGTGCAAAATGAGCGCGGGTCTTGTAATCATCAGGTGTACCTCGCCATTGAGTTCCTCTTGGGGTCGAGGGACCGATGGATAGATGCGTCCCTGTCTGGACACCTTCTTACCAGTCTGAGGTGAAGGTGTTTGACCGGAATGTGAATACACTTGTTGTAGATATTTTGTGATAATCTTTTTGCGCTCTTGATCTTCAAGCTCTCTGAGAAACGTAACTCTTTCCCTCTCGTAGTCTTCTATTTGTTCTTTATCTTTTTGTCTTTCCAGCGATTCTTCGTGCTTTGGTTTTAGCCTAGCCTCGATAACTCGGCTTTCTCCGTTGATACAACTTCCCCTTTGTCCACTTTCAACCGTGTCGAGAACGGGATCGATCGGGTTGTCGTCGTGCGAACTTCGTGCAGTCGATGGATATCGTTCGAATATTTGATCGTGGCTCGAATCTTCTTGTTTTTCAATATTTTCCTCTCGTTTAACATCGCAAACAGTCGTTTTCCCTTGATATGGTTTAAAGCTTACCCCTTTAATGTAACCTGGTTTGCTAAGCTGTTGGACAGCTGCTCTCCGTTGAACTTCACTTGGAGACGTACCGGTGCTTGCATGACTGAAGCGTGATGCCCGATTTTCGCTCTGTTTGTCCAGGTCAGCGTTACTCGTATTACCGGTGCCAGCTTCAGTGCTCAGTCTTCTACCATATTTGGCGTGAAACTTGGACTCGTGCTGAAGAATTTCTTGCGCCTGCTTTACCGAAAGGCGAATGTGTTGCGGTTTCATGGTCTTCGCGAAAGACTGGTGTGCGGCAGAGAAACTGCAAATAAGCACGGTAATGTGATCAGTAATTAGCTCGTTAATCACTTAATTAATTTTTGAGTTGAAGAAGCGCCTTTGCAATGCAGCAAGGAAGAATGATAGCTCTTCGCTTATATTGCTAGGTCCGTTAGCGTGCAAGATGAACCAAATCCTTCGCTGTGATTGGCTCCCCTGATACTGGCTTCGTTCTTTTTTGTGTGTTTATGTATCAAGATGGAGTCAACACGGCCAACACACTTTATTAATTCTGGCCAATATCCAGCCATATTGACCTCAAGCTTAGTCTTTAACCAAGATATATAGGCCTTATTCCCAAGGTAGTCTCTTTCAAGTTAGTTGTAGACATGGAACCCAGTGCTTCCGCGAATAGTAACGTTGCCACGCGTGTTGAGCAAATGATGTTTTCGTGGAGGATGAAAAGTCGCCTGGGTTATCCACGCAAATTCCAATCAGACGACTGGCTTATATATTCTAGACCCACCTGAGAGCTCTAAAGCCCGTTAAACTAAAACTAAAGCCCGTTAAACTAAAGCTCTAAAGCCGTTAAACTAAAGCTGTAAAGCCCGTTAAACAAACGCGGAAGGGATAACCTTCAAATTTTTCCCTTGGTTGCGGTGCAACTGTACTTCGTTACGCCTTGCTCTAACGAGTTTATCCAACTAGTTTAAACAAGTTTATAAAACAAACAAAGAGTAAAGGATTAATCCCCCGTACACCCTCCAATTGTAGTGAGGTTTGTTTTCGTTTCGAGAAAAAATAGTCAAATTTAGTCGAAAAAGCGCGAAAAATGGCGCGAGGCAGACCAAACTGAATTTGGTCTCACCTGATTGGCGCAAAAGAAAACAACTTTCACCGTGATTGGTTAACAGACCAATCCAACACAATACACTGAAAACACGAGTTTACCTGTCAACTTCTTCTTCTGTGTTGCCGTCTTTAACCGCCAGCCTTGCAGGACCACCCAGTGTTGCGAAGCGCGATTTTGGTGGCTGCGGCACGTATTTGTGGTAGTCGGCAAGATCAACAAACTGACTCGTCTTCAATGGCGACACAGCTCTGTGTACGTTTTGTGCGGCCAGTGATGAGGGAGACAGTTTAGCCCCAGTCTTTTGTGATCGAGCTGAGCCTCTACAGGAAAGAGACTTCTGGTTTTCTTGTAGAGTCTGCGCAGTTTTGTTGCCCTGCGTTTTATTTGACTCGGTGGTTTGTTTCATCTCAGGGGTACCACTCGATGTACAATTCCCAGTGTTCACGATTTCCAAGGGTTTCCAATTTGCCACGTTAGGTTCTTGATCGATGCTCGCGTCGGATTTAGCGATTCGAACGTGAACGTCAACAATTCCGGACTTCTTGCAATTATCTCCCGCAGAGCTAGTGTTGACACCCTCCTCAGAATGTCCAACACTATCCTCGCCGCCTTCCGAGGCCAAAGCGTTTAGTTTCGCCTCCCACTGAGAGGCCAGTAGTGCTGGATCTTGTCTTGCCCGTGAGGACATTATGACGCGCGTCCCTTGCAGCCCACTGTCACAAGGGGATGCAAATCGCGGGAAGCACGACTTGCATCTTGATTTACCTGCCCTTTGCCAGGCGCGAGAGGCAGCCGCGTTTCGTTTAGGAGAGGGTGGGCTCTTCTCTGGTGCCTTCTGCGCGTTTGCCGTGATTGGTCGTGTTCTGGCGCGAGGCATTCCCTTGTCAGACCGGGTTCCACTGCTGCAGATCCTGAGTCCTCTGATCCTTAGCCCCTGAAGAAAATACAATAATGCAGGGTTATTGCTAAGCAACATAACGTATCTAGATGACGTGACAATTCTGACCGTTATTGTTGCTTATGATCTGACAATTAGAATCGGACCGTCCACACCGTCTGATATGTCTCTTATTTCCCTTTCACCTCCCTCCACCCGCTCCCACTTTCAAACCTCTTCCAGGAGCCCATCGCTGGAAGTGTGCAACTCCCACATTAAGCCTTTGTCACGGCATTTTTACAGACCGGGCTATGTTTAGTTCTCTTTTCCCGTGAAACTGGTTAGTTTCGGTCTACATGAGCGCGCATCGGTAAGGAAAAAGTGCGAATAATGGAACCAAAAGGTCCCGGTCGGGAAAAGGTCGAGACAGCAGAAACCATATCGTGATTTTTAATTAAGAAGATAACTCCATTATTTTAATTTATAAGACATGTTTCCACAAGTCCTCACATATCTTCAACACTTACAAAGCCCAGAACGTTGTCGTCAATCTTGCTCGGCGGATTGTTACCAAATCCTTGATTCCGCTCCTACCGTAAGGTCATTATGTCAACCTACTACGCTTGAGGATTTATATTCTTTCAAACAGTTTGAAACTCACACATATCTGTTATCAATTTTTGTCACTTATCATAATTAGTTATGCATGTTTCGCCTCGTTGTTATATCGTCCTTACGGTTTTTCAGGTTTTTCAAATATTCCGTAACTGAAGATGATGTTAGTTATTCGAAACATGACTTATTCATTAAAAAATGTCGTTATCTTCTTAAAAATCGCGAAAAAAGTAGTGTTTTAATCTTCAAGTCCGCGCTTGTGACTGGTCACTGAGGTTTCTGCGGGGGTCTGAATTCACGGTAAATTCAAACTAAAAATAGATCAAGCTGTGAAAACGCCGTGACAGGATTATGGGTAGTTGCACGCTCCCAGTGATGAGCTGCTGTCATCCAATTTCTCTTCCATCTCCTTCCACTTCCAACCAAAAGAAAAAAAGGCGAGAATTGCCCTCTCGCTAGTTGCTTCTTTCCTCTTTCAGTGGAGTATCGACCACCTGGGTATAAAATACAAATACACCAAAAAAGCTAAGTTATCCAAACCTACGACACTTACATCCAACGGTTGTTCACAATCCTTGCGTTCACTGAAAAAAAAAAAGAGAAAAAATCGACAGGTAATAAATTACATATGGAATTCATATTATACACTGTAGGTCTCATACAATGGAATTCTGTAGTAAATGTGTCGAGCGAGCCGTTGTTTTTTATAATCTTTGTGATGATGGGACTCACTGTCTAGACGGTTAAAGTAAAGTGTCACTGAAACGAAATTTTCATATCCAAGGTCCTCAGTTAAACTCGGTGGCAGAACCAGTCGCTTTCGTTTCCGTTCCGATTTGACAAAACTAAAGTTAACGATGATTATAAGCACGTTTGAAATTATATATTGGACGAATAAAAGAGGATACGAAAATTTCGTTTCAGTGGCATTTCTTGTTCTGGTTCGTTTTGATACCCGCAACACAACAATGTCAGACCACCAGGGAGATGAAGTATGATTTGCTTATCACGTGATTTGGACAAGATCAATGCCTCCTACTAGTTGATCATTTAGTTTTTTAAACAGCTACAATTTGTGGGAAATGACGGTCTGTTAAACTTGGTTATTAACAGAAAGATCGTACTTAATTTCTCAATAAGAAAATGAACTGCAATTGTCCTGCTGCAAGAGGGCACGATTGACGTGTACAGTGAAGTCAATACAGTATGGCGCTGTTGTTTTTGCCCAATCAGATTCGAAAATTTCGTTATAGTTTTGACTGAATATGAACCAGTAAAGCTGCTTCAAATGTTACAATCTTTTTTGAACACAACTTACTTTGGTTTTGGGACTATGTGTTGCCGTGTAGGGGCTTGCTCCCAGTCCTGCTCAGTGGGGGAGTCCTGACTGTCAGTGCTGGCTGCGCTCTCACTTTCGGGACCCTGGGCACCATTTTCCGTTCTAACACTTGAACTAGAGTTAATCGATACCTGAATGAAAAAACTTTCCGCTTCACTAGTTGCTTGTAATCTGTTACTGTCGTCGTTTGATCGGGACAAACTCTTGAGTTCTTCATCCAAGAGAAGATTGTAAACTCCTGATATAGCGTCATACCTTTTCTGTTGGATGTGGAAAGCGATTTTTGCTTTATCGATTTTGATGAGTTGAGACGTTCTTCCCAAAACCTAGTAGAGTAGGATAGGAAGTCAATTAACTTATAACAGCACTTTTGCCTTTAGTGGTTTACTTTGGTTGTGCGTGACTGCTGAGAACTACAACGGGCTCAAAATCCTAGTGAACATAGATGATGTTTATTCCTCCAATCAGATTCCAACTTAAACCTGCGTAATTTTGCTCACATGTGGGTTTTCGTGTGATCCCGCGCTTGACTTAAGCTAGGTGTTGGTGCAATGCCAAACGATTATCGTTTTCTAACAGTTGTATGCTATAAAATGACGCCGACTTTCAGATGTAATAGTATAATGGCTGTTAAAATCTGTACCTTATCCCAGAGTTGCTCGTCAATGAGTGGTTCATTGTATGGAACCAATGGCGCAGTCCCTTCCACAGTTACCCATGGGTGGACCATGACCTCTAGAAGGGGCAAGCGCATCTGGGGGTTGGGCTCCAGAAGTTTTCTCAGCAAGTCACGGCAATCTGTCGATTAGTTAGACGAAGTCAGTGACTGCGCATACAGGCCTGGGAATGGGGTATACTCAAATAGACTGTTCATGTGGTATTGAATGAAACTTCGCTTTAATTTATTAATATCTCTAATCAGTGATGGACCTCCTGCTCTAATTTGAAGGCATTATCTCCTCGACCGACCAAATTAGGATCATTCCATTGAAATAGAACCTGCACTGAGATTTTTGTCAAACTTTGCCTAATGATTATTTATATTATAGGAACTTAAATTTTAGAATAAAAATGAAGGGTCCCCATCTTCGTTTAGGAGCAACAGCACCGTGTTTATACCCTATAAATCCTTATAATACAACCATGATTATAGTGACGATTACTTGCTTAATTCACGTTTTCCGCTGAGAATTGGGCCATATTTATTTTACATAGAGAAATTTATTACTCAATTCAAAACAACATAAAAATTATAGGTCACCACACTCGTTTTCGAAGAAATGACGCTTTACTTCTTTGGCGGGATCCAGCCGTAAAGAAAAAGCCGCCATTTTCTAATGCGCGTAATAGAACAAGGGAACATATCACATAAAATTTCGAGTTACACTTACGAGGCGTTAGGAAGATTAAATATTTGTTATGCGCGCAACTGAGCCCGCGAGATGTTTGATCCACTAAGTCACTGCGACCTCTGCTGCCATAATGAGGACTTCTGAAAAAAAAAAAACAATCAGAGATTATTACATGAAGCATGGTATTCTTTCTTCCGGCAATGAATCGAGGAACGTTCAACAATAAACAAACAAACAAAATAAATCAAAGGCCCTATGCTTGGGGTACCATTTTAGCTGCAAGAGTACAACAACAGCCAATGTTCACGTCATGGAATCTCTGTGAAGGGTTTGAACAACTATTTGAAGTATATTTATTTTATCGTAAATATAATATATTACCTCCCCAGTGTGCTTGTATCAGAGTTTTTTTACGAGTTTTAGTTTCCAAAGGTATTTCTCAACCGCGTTAATGCACGAACGAATAAAGACACTCCTTTTTTTGAATGAAAAAGTACTACAGACGGCATTATATAAATTCGAATAAATAGCTTGAATTCATACCATACGATTTCGTAAGCGGGAGATTATATTATATTGAAATTAAAAAAATGGATTATCTTCTAAACTCTTTTTCTGAAGCTATCGTTCATTTAGAAGGCATCCCTTACTTCGAAAATAAAACAGAAAATTACCCATCGCTCTCTAGAATTTTGTAGAAACGTGCTAAAATTATACCTGAGTGAATAAGCCATCAAATGGGAGCATTGGCCGTCCGCTGGGATTTGTGATTATTTAATACTCGCTAAAATACTCGCTCTGTATTTAAGATCACCATGGATCACGTGAGCGCGCCATTCATTATTTGTACAGCCCGTTGACAAATAGCTATAGGGACCGTTAACTGACACCCCACTCCCCTTTGAATTGAATTCCCTACACATTTCAACGACAATTTTCTAATTTCTAGCGGCGCACTTGTCCGAGCCTTCTAGTCAATAACACCCCTGGACTAGGTGAGGGAGATCAGTGGCGAGCAGCAAAGAAAAAAAAAGTGGAAAGCTTGCAGGAGTTCAAGCTGCATGAGATGCCCGGGTGGGTACTCCCTATAATGGCCTATACGGGGAGGCTCCGCCCGAAAGGGGTACCTTTTTCAGGCTTTAGGTATATAAAA
>OMLO01004873.1_pt1 | contig 11242 bp, 5 predicted proteins | sample 1674811 | NCBI WGS metagenome assembly OMLO01 (sample SAMN06265003, study PRJEB25207) | coral metagenome | isolation source: Coral host | place: Mexico:La Bocana,Puerto Morelos, Mexico | collected 2008-11-13 | reverse complement strand
TTTCCACATATCAGCCTGGGAGGGATGGGTTGGATGGGTTGGATGGGTTGGATGGCCAGGCGCCCTATATTTGTTGGGTGATGTTTGGAAGATGTTTCTTGAAATATCAATGAATGATATATTTCTATATGTAGATGGAATATAGAGTAGACATGAGTTTTTTTGAACCATTAAGGATGTGAAGTACACTGGACTTGTTGAAACCTGAAAACCATTTGAAAGGTCCAAGGTAGGAAGAGAAACGAAGCTTGTCAAAGGAACGGGAAGCGTGGTCGCTTCTTTGTCATTGTTTTCCATTCCGAGTCAAGTATGCGATGCCAGTTTCTTGACCAGAAAAAGTCATGACTTGGGGTGTGATTTTTGTCATTCTTGAGATGTTCGAGTCAGCTGTGGCATGTTGAGAGACCGATGCTAAGCTGATTGACGCTGTCTGTCAGCAGAAGTGCATGACTTGCAAGATGTTTGAATGGCCAGTGGCACTGCAATTCAGATGCGACGATAATTTGGCAAGGGGATGGTTGAAAACCAGGGCAAGACCATTGATTTGGTCATTTGGCTTATACTCATCCATGTTGAGGGTTCTTACTGTCAAGCAAATCAGATACCCTTTGTCTCCAAACAAACATCGACGTCTAAATTTCCAGATGGGAAAAATCACATGGGAAGATTTGTGAAGCAGTGATCTGCAAAGTATCACGACCTCCTGACACAACCATATTATGATGTTGATGATAGGCGAACACACTCCTCCATTTACCCTACCAGGAGCTTGACAATGATGATGCAGAATAATTGTAGATAATTCTAGTTGTGAATTGCATTCCGTGCAATAGGATTGCATCATGGTGGTTTCAGAATTTAATGTACACATGCATGTTCACCCTTGCACAATGGTTCAAGGGTGGGTCTTCATGATCCAATGATGGTTGCGCCTGCGACCTTGTGAAAAGGTTGCGACTTGCTTGGTTGGCAGCGGACTTCGTGTGCTGTTGCTTAGCTGTGAGTTGGCAAGCTCATAAGCTCACATTGGTAGCGGAGCGGTCTTTCTGGTGACCTAGCTGGTGGTGACGATGCCTCCTCCAACTACGGGTGCTTCAAGTGCTGCCGGACCCGGCGATTCCTCAGTGGCTCGTGATAGCTTCATACCGCTCTTTACTGGCCAGCCCGATGATTACCGTGAATGGAGAAAGCGGATTTCTCTGTATCATCAGAAGATGGTTTTGAGCAAGAGGAATGGAGAAAGCATCTTGAACATCCTTGGCTCCTTGACGGGAGCTGCCTGGCGATTGGTGGAGGACTTTGACATCGCCCTTGCCGAGAAGGAGACAGCGTTTCAGGACATCTTGAAGATTCTGGACAAGCACTTCCAGTATGATGAGAGGGTGCAGCTCCCCTCAGACTTTGATGCCTACTTTGGTCTTAGCCGCCGGCAAGGCCAAACTCTCCTCAGCTACGTCTCCGACCACGAGGACCAGCTGAAGAAGTTGATCAAGCATGGCATCAATCTTCCAGAAGCTGTTCAAGGATGGCACCTTCTTCGGCGATGCAACTTGACCAGAGAACAACGTCAGCTTGTTACGTTGAGAGCGCCGAACATGGAGAAGACCAAGGTCATTGAAGCGTTGTACCTGATCCTCGGTCAGGACCACAAAGCTTCTCTACAACCAGATCGCAGACCCTTTGGTGGTAAGGCCAAGGGTCGTGGCTACGCTGCCTATGAAGACGAGGAGGCGGCGATCTACCAGGATGACTTTGATGCCAGCAGTGAATGGGCTGCTGAAGATGGATACTATTAGACGGAAGAGACCTACGGCATGGATGATGGCTGGGAATGGAGCTTCGATCAGGAAGCTATCTACTTCCAGGATGACCCCAACGATGCGGCTACCTTGGAGGGATCGGAGTCTCCATGGATTGAGGAGTACGATCAGGTCTACGCTGCGTACCTGGATGCCAGGAAGAGGTTTTCTGACCTCAAGCTATCCAGAGGTTTCTATCCGATAGTTGCCATTGGAGACCCAGCAGCTGGCAACATTGCCCCTGGACTTTTGTCACCACCTCAGAGTCCTTCCAAAGGTGGGAAAGGTAAAGCCAAGAAAGGAAAAGGTGGTCGCAGTTCTTCAGCCACCTTCAAGTATGGAAAGCCCCCTGGAAAAGCTGCTGATCCCAAAGGAAGAGCGAAGACTATGACGTGTCTTCGGTGTGGTCAGCCTGGTCACTTTGCAGCTCAGTGTCCAGCAAAATCGACCTCGAGCCCTACAAGCAACAAGCGTCCTGCTCCTGGACCTGTTGAATCTATGGTCCGTTTGGAAGATGCACATGTGACTTTCATGGATCAACATGGTCACGAACGTCATGATGTGACTATGCTGGATCCTGGTGCCTCAGCATTCCTATGTGGCTTTGGTCCCCTTCGCCGCTACTTGGAGTACCTCAAGGCTTGCAACTTCCCTATCGAGACCATCGAGTTCAACAGGTGTTGCCGGAAGTTTTGTTTTGGTGGTGATGGTGAAAGCTGGAGTCACTGGGTTGTTCGACTACCTATGTGCATTGGTGGTCAACATGGTCGAGCACAAGTGTTTTTGGTGAAAGGGGAGACACCCCTTCTATGTGGTAGGCCAATCATTGAGGCCTTGGGTATCGTCCTCGACTTTGCCAACAAGAAGATCAGGTTCCAAGATGGCCCTTGGACTTCGGCCACTTTGGGCTATCATGGTGAGTACCTCCTTCCCTTGTGGGAGCCTGTGGATGACGACTACCCCTTCTACAATATGGACCTGCTGCACTTCGACCTTATGTTGGCTGGTGATGGTGAAGTTGACCCCAAAGCAGTGACTTTGGAGCAGTTTGATGGCGAAGAACATGTCTTCACTGCCGTGAGTGGACTTCCTGCCCCGTCAGTGCCTGAGATTCCGGAGGGTAGTCGGCTACTGTCTGCTCACCAACTCCAGACCTTTGATTTGAAGCTCCAGGAGGCCCATACCAACTACCATGGCTATGTGACCAACCACCTTCACAACAAGAAGAAGATCATCTGGGAGGTATATTGTGGACGTGCTCGCACTTCCGAGATGGCTGATTGCATGGGTGCACATGTTGAGATTTTCAGCTATGAGACTGGTTGGGACTTCGACCTGAAATCCCACAGGAATGAGTTTCTTCGACGTCTTCAAGCTGAAGTACCTGATGAGTTGTTCATGGCCCCAACTTGTGGTCCCTGGAGCACCATGCAGAATCTGGCAGCTCGAACTCAGGAGCAACGAGTTCAACTACAAGAGACTCGTGAATGGCACCATGAGATACACCTCAACTTTGTGAAGACAGCCTATCACTGCCAGGTTCGAAATGGAGCTCATGCACATGTGGAGCAGCCTGCCTTCGCACTTTCTTGGAAGACCCGAGCTCTACGTGATCTTCCTGGTTTTCATGCTGTCTTCGATCAATGTCAGTATGGAGCTCAATGCCTGGATACTGATGGAGTTTGGAAGCCTGTCAAAAAGGCCACTGCTATCCAGACCACGAAGCATTACCTCTACAAAGAGCTGGACAAGAGGTGCCCTGGTGATCATGAGCATTGCAAGCTCGAGGGTTCAGCTCCTGGACTTGGCCGAAGAACGCAGTTCATGGAAGATTACCAGCCAGGTTTGTCGTCGGTGATTGCTGCCTGTTTGGTTTTCGATGAAGTTCCGATGGTTGCTGACTTTGTTGGTGCGGTCAATGAGGATCGCGAATCTATGTCTGGCATCATTCAGCTCCTCACCAACAATAAACCTGAGGCTGTACGAACCGTACAGCGATTGCACCGGAACTTGGGTCATCCAGACTCCCAACAACTGGTGGATTTGCTTTCCAGTCGAGGTGCTTCTGATGTTGTTCTGGAAGCTGCCCGTCAGTATCACTGTGTGGCGTGTCAACGCTACAAGAAACCGAATGCTGTGGCTCCTGCTCAGCTTCCAAAGGCTGAGAACTTCAATCAGGTGATGCAGTCTGATGTTCTGTGGGTGAAGCTCTCTAGCAAGAAGTTTCCCATCCTCAGCATGGTGGACACCTCGTCGAAGTTTCAGGCTGCCGCTGTTCTCTATGGGGAGCGAACCAGCGATTTCATTCACGCCTTGGAACGTGGATGGATCAGACACTTTGGTTGTCCTCAGACCCTCATCACAGACGAGGGTAGAGGTTGGGCTTCGGATGACATGCTCGCTTGGACTTCAAGCATGAACATCCAACACATGATCTCTCCTGGCGAAGCTCACACTCGACTTGGAATCGTGGAGCGCCGCCACTCGGTTCTTCGCAAGGCTGTGGAGATCTACATGGGTGACTTGGATCTTCACACTGTCGATGGACTTCGTCAAGCTTTGGCCTATGTGTTGCCCCAGATCAACTCCACCCCTTCGGTAGCTGGTTTCTCTCCTTCGCAGTGGGTTCTTGGATTTCAGCCCGACTTCCCTGGTGAACTACTTGCAGAAGGCTTGAATCCATCACATCTGGGTGGCAACTTGTCTTTTGAACAAGTGTTGGAAAAGAGGGCTACTGCCAAGGTGGCCATTGTGAAGGCCGATGCTGATCGACGTTTACGACGAGCCCTTCTACGTCGCTACGCTGGTTCCAACACCTTGCTTGAACCAGGCCAATCGTGCTACTACTGGCGTGATGCTCGACAGGCCGATTTGGTCAAAATCAGGTGGCTCGGTCCAGCTACTGTGATTCTTCGAGAAGATGATCCAACCTCTGGAAGACCTCGCCTTTACTGGATTGCTCATGGCACTCAGCTTCTTTGGTGTGCCCCTCATCACGTTCGAGCTGATTTCCGAACAGCCGATACTGTGATTGGTGGATTGGTGGAAGCCCGACGAATTGTCGGCCAACTAAAATCCAGAGGTGTGACTCGCTACTTGGACTTGGAGCGTGTCAACAAGCGCAACATTGATGATGTTGACGAGGATGAAGAGGCTGAAGGTGAGGAGGATGATGATGATGATGTTCCTCAACCACCGTTGAGAAGGCAACGCTTGGATGATGGCGTTGGACAGCCCGGAGCCGTGGACTTGGATTTTGGCGATGATGGACATCATGATGAACAGGAGGATGACTACACTCCCTCCATTGCTCCTGCTGACTTGGAGGATCCTTCTCCTTCACCTGATGCAGTTCTTCCCATCAATGTCGACACCGATGATGTTGACACGATTCCCACTGAGCCTGGGGAGAAGACTCCTTTGAACTCCAGTCAACCTGAACCTGGACATGAACCATCGATTCCACCTTCGGTTCCGGATTCTCCTAGCTCTACCACAAGAAGCAGATCACATCATGGTGAACCTACACCTTTGTTGGCCTTGGACCCCGAGATTGCGTCCCTCTACGAACCTGCTGGACCTGAAGACTTTGCTGCTCGGCGTCTACGTTTCGATCGACAAGAAGTTCAAGGATATGGTCCTCAGCGTGCTCGCCCTTCAGCAGGTGCTTCTGTTCAGCCCTATGAGACTCAATCAGTTCCTTCTCTGAATCCTATCTCAGAGAATCCAGAAGCCTTTTCTCAGGCATTCTCAGTTGAAGAAGTCGACACCTCGGCTCTTCCTTCTGGTTGGACCATGGATGAGGAAGGCTACTTTCAGCTCTCGGATCGGCCTATGGACTTTTGGGAAATCCGAGCTGGATGCCTCATCCGGCATCACCTCCTTCCTCGGTTCGCCTTCTACCAGGTCAAGAAGACTCCTGATCCAGACATTCCCATTGAGCCGCAGTATCTTGACGCTCTCAGGGTGACGGTCTCAAAGTTCTCTGATGGCACTGTGGAAATCTCAACTGATGATGGAACCGGCAAGAGAGCTTATCCAAAGACTTGGATTGGAATGACCATCTATCAGGTCTCCGGTGCTGCCCGCAAGGAGCTCTGCATGTATTCCAGCTTGCCGGCGAAGAAGATTGCCAAGGACACTCGAACCAAGTTTGCTCGTGCCCAGAAGAAGGTGGATAAGGGTGGTGTCACTGAACGGCATCTTACTTTGGAGGAGCGACTTCAATTCCAAAGTGCCAAACAGAAAGAACTTCGGTCATTCTTTGAGAATCAGGTTTGGGAGTTCGACAATGTCTCCAATGCTGACCCAGCTCGCACGATGACTGCTCGGATGTTGCTCAAGTGGAGCAAAAATGAGGACGGATCTCCGAGAGCGAAAGCCCGTTTGATCGTCAGGGGCTATGCTGACGTGGACGCTCTTCAGGGATCATTGGAAACTTCGAGCCCGACTACCACGAGACTTTCACGCAGTTTCCTTTTATCCCTGACTTCAATGCTTGGATGGGATCTATGGACGTCAGATGTGGCTACTGCCTTTCTACAAGGACTTCCTCAAGAACGAAAACTGTGGGTCAAACTTCCTGCTGAATGCCTTCAACTTTTGGGTGCTCCTGATGATACCCGAATGCTGTTGGTAAAACCAGTCTATGGCCAACTGGATGCTCCAAGGAGATGGTACCTTGAGGCAGTTCGCCGACTTCGTTCGCTTGGACTTCGGCAACACATCCTGGACCCTTGCACCTTCCTGATCTATGAGACCCACTTTGAGAATCCCTACGCACCTGGCCAACCTCGAAACTCCACTCTTGGTGATGACCGGTTGTGTGGCATGATTTGTCTTCATGTCGATGACATGTTGGGTGCTGGTGATGGAAGCTCCCCGGTGTACCAGGATGTGATCAAGAGACTTCGCGAGATGTTTTCCTTCAGAGAATGGAAGGATGGTGATAACCTTGAATACTGTGGTGCCAACATCGAGAAGACCAAGGATGGTACCTTACGACTTCACCACACATCCTACCTGAAGAAGGTCAAACCAATGACATTGGGAAAACATCTTGGGCCAGAGTCTGAACTCTCCAGCCAGGAGATCACCTCCCTACGTGGTTTGCTGGGTGCTTTGCAGTGGCCTGCAGTCCAAAGTTCGCCTCATTTGCAGGCTAGCACTTCCATCTACTCTGGTTCCGTCAGTCGTGGGTTGGTCAAAACAGCTCAAGAGGCCAATCGCTTGCTCAAGTTCGCAAAGGACAACGCCGACGTAGGTCTGACGTACTCACCTTTGGACTTGAATGAGGTGAGGATTGTGACGGCCTTTGATGCTTCTTTTGGCTGTCGAGCCGATGGATCATCGCAGGGTGGCTTCATTGTCATGTTGGCCCCGAAGAAGATCTTGGAGACTGAAGAGGACTACTACCAGATTTTGGACTGGCGCAGCATGAAGCTGCCCAGGATTGCGAGATCTTCTTTGGCTGCTGAAGCTCAAGCAGCTGCCTGTGCCTCGGATGCCACCGAGTTTGCCTGTCGCTACTTTGAGCACTTGAAGGCCCCGACGGTTGTCCTTGGTGATTTGTTGAAACTTCGGTCTTCTTTGGACCCAGTGTTGATCACCGATGCGAAGGCCTTGTTCGACAGCTACCACCGAGAAAGCCTGATTTCTTCGGTCACCGACCGCCGGATCAGTTTGGAGATTCGGGTGGTGAAAGAGCAGATGGAGTCCTTGGGAGGCTCTCTCCGGTGGGTTTCATCGGAACGTCAACTGGCTGATGGGTTGACGAAGGATTCAGCCAGACAGCTGTTTGCTGATCGCCTTCGGCATGCGAAAGTGAAGTTCCTGTTTGACCCCTCCTATGTGGCGGCCAAGAAGAAGCCTTTGGAAGAGAGGCTACAGAGCCAGAATGAAGGCTCAAAATCTCGGAAGAAGAAGAAGGCCCAACAGAGTTCGAGCTCTAGAGCACTTCCTTCGATCGAGGAAAAGTCGGAGGAGACCCTTGAAGATGACGAGGCCCCTGTGGATGAAGAGGTTTCTGAAGAGATTGCAACCACCCAGAATGTGGCGGTGAATGGCATCTACATGGCTTTCAGCGATGGACCGCTGAACTATGTCAATGTGGTGGACTCCGTGGATGGTGAGTCCAACTATGCTCTGTGGATGACCTTGGTGGCCCTGGTGATTACTTTTGGCAGTTTCCTCTTTGGCTACGTGGAAGGTCGTCGCAGCCGAGATGCCTTGGTGAGTGCTGCTGTGTTGCGTGCACAGCAGTCAGAGCATCAAAGTGGTGCGTCTTTGCTGTTGTGATGCCACAACTGGAAGAGGCCCTGATTCGTGCTCGACAAGATGCACGAGAAGCTGATCCCGAGTATCGTAGGGCTCAAAACACCGAGCTTCCAGAATCACTTCGTCTTCTACGCCTTCGGAATGTGGACTTGGTGGCCCTTCGCAACCATGCGAATAGGGTTGTGGAGCGTGCCCTGGATGAATCCACATGGCACGTGGATGAAGAATTGAATGCCTGTTTGGAAAATCGATCTATGTGGCCAATAACGATGGTGTTTGGCATGCTGATCGGAACTGTGGTGGCGAGCACTATGATGTGGTGTTGCACCAGCGGATTCCGTGCCCGCACTGTGCCCATGAAATGACTACACCATGGATTCCAGACAACCGGACAGCTGTTTCCCTCCATCGTGAGCTGGAGAAGTTCCTGGAGCAGTCTGCTCAGGTCCGTGGCGAGTCTGAAGAAGAGAGTGAGAATGACGAAGTGATCGAAGACCAAGCTGCTAGGGTTAGGCGATACCAAAACGCCCCTCTCAGCGAGGTTTCCGACCCAGAACTGTGGCAACAGTTAAACACCACTTTGATGGCTTTGAGTCAGACTGATGGGTTCTGACTAGTTTCACTTTTACCACCTTTCACCGGTGTGAATTGCATTCCGTGCAATAGGTTTGCATCATGGTGGTTTCAGAATTTAATGTACACATGCATGTTCACCCTTGCACAATGGTTCAAGGGTGGGTCTTCATGATCCAATGATGGTTGCGCCTGCGACCTTGTGAAAAGGTTGCGACTTGCTTGGTTGGCAGCGGACTTCGTGTGCTGTTGCTTAGCTGTGAGTTGGCAAGCTCATAAGCTCACAAATATAATTAAAATATAAAAAAAAGAAGTATTTCGCGCTCCGGCTATGTGTCAAAATTTCCCGAAATGGTACGCCTTCCACAAAAGATTCCAACTTCCCCATATTTTGTGCCTAGCACGAAAAATGACGCTGATGTTTGATTTTTATCATTTTTAAAATCTTCAATATAATAAGCATAGAAATAGTAGTCACCCTCCAATTTCACCAAAGATTCTGCTGTTACGAGAAAAGACGCTGTTGACTGTAGTCTGCTCTATTCTACTGCACTCTACCTACTCTACTTTATTCTTGCATATTATTCTCTACTCGACTCTACTCTTCTCTACTATTCGCTGCTATTCGCTACTCTACTCTACTCTATCCTACTTGACTCTACTATTCTCCCTCACTTTTAAAACCCCGCAATTCGGAAGTTTCTCATCAAAACTTCCTTTGACAAGTCTCCATATTTGGGGCAGCTGTCTTTTTGGCAGCCTGATCTATGGCAACATGGGCGGTAGCTCCAGAGTCCTTTGGTGGACAAATTTTTGCACAGCTTGAATTCTGAAACTTTCCGATTGGCTACGATTGGCCCTGCGGGTGACAAGGGTTGCCTTGGTGCATTGGAAACACCACTGGTATTGCATGGATTTCAACCAAGCGTTTTTCTATCCTCTACAGGTCCACCGTCCCAGGTGCACCCATTCTCAAGCACAAGGGCAAACTGGTACTGTAGAGTGCCGTACTGTAGAGGATGAGAAACGAAAGAAACGCAAGAAAGTATAGTAGGTGATTCTTGTGGAGCTTGCAACTGCAATGTCGTTGTATGTCAAATCCCGTCACCGGTCAAACGCGGTCAAACTACTGTAATGTCGCTGCTAGCCACATCGCATTTCAGGCTTACGCACATCAGTCACCCTCCCACCGTGCTCCAGTCAGTCAGCCTCCCGTCAGCCTCCCACCCGGCCCCTGTTGGAATCCATGGCATCTGCAAAGTCAAAGACTGCCGTTTGCATTGTCTTGCTTATCCTACATTTTTGATTTCAATTCTGTGAAGTTTGAAGAAGAAAAATTCTGTGAACGTTTTAGGTCATTCTCATGATCAATATGTTACTTTCCTTAATTTCTGGCCGACCTTTCCCTCAAAAGACAAGGAAAAAGATGAGCCATCACCAGTAAGCATGAGACCCTCTCGAAAAGGTCAGGATGGGCTGCGGGCAGTCGGGCAGAACAAAGTGCAGTGCAACAGTGCTTTTGAGGGTCGTTAGCGCAGCATAACTTGGAAGATTCGTGATCCATAGGCAGATTGTTCATGTTGTAGGAATGGTTTTCGCATGGAAAACATCCGAAGCAGTGGATCGATGCAGACTCATGGAAGAAGTATATGTAGAAACACGCCAAGGGCTGACTGCTTACATTGCTTGGTTGACAGATAGCGAGATATCATGACACAGAATCCGTTCACTATCCATCTCCTTATTCTCTATTTACATTTGATTTGCTGATTTGCCCTACGGGTACAGGGCTGTCAAGCTGTCCCAGCTTATGTGCAGTCGACTGGTGCCTTGAACAGACTTGCTTCGAAGGCACAGGCTTCGTTTCTCCAGACGACTTGCCACAATCGGATGAGGAGGATGAAGAGCAGGCAGTGTTTGCGAGTGTCAAGTTGCAATCCAAATTCTTGACTTCTTGTCATCCAATTCATATCCAAGTCATACACACTTCATACATAATTCATATCATTCATAATTCGTACATATCATTTTTCACGGTTTCCTTTGACAGAGTTTTTGTTCTGCTTTTATGTCATGCTTTCAACAGGGTTTAAGTGTGCAGGTACAAAGTGCTCCTGTTCCAGCCTCATCCCAAAGGCATGTTGGCTTTGGGAAGGACAGGGTTTCCTTCCATGAGCAGTCTTCACTCTCAAGTCATGCATTGAGATGCATGAAGCAAAAGTGTGGATGTCACATTGCAAATGTCAGATGCATATTGCAGGATGTGAAAGAAGCCTCCTCCCCGTCTCAATTGGGGCGCAAAGCACCGCGGAAAGGCCGACTTGCAAATCGGACATGCTTGGTCCGAAAGTAGACTTGCGTGGTAAAAAGTTCACTCCCAACATGTTGTCCTTCCACTTTGTGTAGTTATTTGGTATGTGACTTCACATGCACATTGGCTTTGTGTGGTTGAGAATCCAGCTGCAGCAAGCATGACATGTTGGTTCTGCTGATCTTGACATGGAGCAAACCTGCAATAGGCACAGGCTTCGTTTCTCCAGACGACTTGCCACAATCGGATGAGGAGGATGAAGAGCAGGCAGTGTTTGCGAGTG
>OMLO01004872.1_pt1 | contig 11242 bp, 8 predicted proteins | sample 1674811 | NCBI WGS metagenome assembly OMLO01 (sample SAMN06265003, study PRJEB25207) | coral metagenome | isolation source: Coral host | place: Mexico:La Bocana,Puerto Morelos, Mexico | collected 2008-11-13 | reverse complement strand
ACACTGTAGTCCCATACAAGTGTGGCATTGTTTCCTTTCTTGACGTAACTTGGGTTGTCTGGTTCTTTTATGAAACTGATTGCTCCATCTTTAGTAAATAAAAGTAAGACAAGGCTTTTAATACCTCAAAAGACAAAATGACACGTTTGTCTCTATATAATTTTGGGTTGTCTTGAGGAAATAATACAGCTCTAAAGATCATAATGATAACAATCAAATGATTGTACCTAGTTCTTAGGAGCATTTTTGGAGTGAGTGCATGCAAGGAGTGTATCTTTATCATACAGTGTTGTAAAGTTCCCCAATCAACATACTCCAAAACTGACAATTTCGGTAAAAATGTTGTTAGGTTTGTTATTTCCTTTTTACTAAACATTTATTTTGAGACAAAACGTAAGTACACGACTAAACTTTCATGTTCTACATCACTTTGAAAGAATCAATTTACTATACTTTCATCAAATTACTTCTGAATGGGTCACACTTATTAATCAATGCGTTTCTATTGGTTATTTAGTTCGTTTTTCAACATTTAACTTCTCAAAATACGTTGGCTAAATTTGGTCCTTTATTTAATCTGTCACGCAGGGGAACAGAAAAACAACGAAAACTTAATTTAAATCCTGTGAATGTAAAAGGGCAGCAACAACAGTTAAATACATATTTTTTTGTAATTTTGGTGCATTCTTCTTTTCTTTTATAACACGGATAAATTGAGAGATCGCGGTTATTGGAAAAATAAAGCGAGAGAAAAGTCAAAACTCAGACTCTTCCCAATGTCTGATTTTCGACTCTTCTTGCTGTCTGGTTTTGGACTCTCCCGCTGTCTGGTCTTCAACTCGTCTAACTGTATGATATTGGCTTTTCTCACTGTCTGATCTTTTACTCTTTTCGCAGTCTGATTTTTGACTGTTCTTACTGTCTGATGTTTGACTCTTCTCACCGTCTGGTTCTGGACTCGTCTCAGTGTTTGATTTAACTCTTCTCTTAGTCTGTTTTTCCATTCTTCTGATTGTGTGGTTTTGGATTCTACTCGCTGTTATATAATAACCTTAGTTATTCTCGCATTTTGATTGGTTTTCGCGATTGAGTTTTTCCCTCTGTGTTTTAAAGTGAGTGGGCGAAAGGAAAGGCACAAAAAAGATAAACATTCGTTTCTTAGAAAATGGCAAAAAAAAGACTCGCGCAGTCTCAGTCAGCAGTCGAGCGAGATTAAACCTAACACAAAATTGGTCTTGAATTTACTCTTATGTATCAATCTATCTTATGAAACCATTGCTTTGTCTCGAATTTAACAAGCTCAATAAGCAATATGTTCAGGACATCTTTTATTTAAAAAATTCAACTTTTCTCAAGTTCAGATAATTTCTGACACATACTGATGTCAGGAATGAGACATCAAATCATCACTTCTTAAAATCGGTTAAAATAAACACATAACCTTGCTTTCCGACGCGAGTGTTTTTGTCTATTTCAGGGCACGGAAGTGAGCAGCGTTTAGCTCACTACAGCTCACGACCAACTGTATCGAAGCTACTATATCGCAACTCTCTATCAAACTGATTTGAGAATCATCAACCACAGAGGACCCAAATATCCTACGTCACTAACGCTCCTTCGATCAAAACCCGAATCAAATGGCCTCCAGTGTTGACTACAACCGCACGTTTTCTAAGCGTATTCTTTCAACTCCTGCAATATTCAAGCCAATGGACCAATCAAAATTCTAATAAGATTGCTTCATTTCGTATAGACAATAGATTGCGTCAAATAGCTTTCTTCGTGTTTGCCAAAGTAGGCAAAGGCAAACTGCAAGTCAAGTCAAGTCAATTTTGTTAAACTCACACAGAATAATAATTAATACAAATTAGTGTTTAAAATATAAAAAAAAATCAAGAGATTGTGAAGGAAAAGAAATTTTCAATGGCAGGTGCAGAGTTTGGGACACCTAAATAGTTCGTAGAACTAACCGAGTAGGTGACCCATTTAAGAATATGAGTACAAGGAATATAGATACAAAATAGCTGTTTTTGATAGAAAGTATTACTTCATAGGTTGAATAGTAGTTAAAGATAATATAATCGTAAAACATTAGGAATCAATACTAGTGTTATAACCATCAATCACAGAATCCTTTATATATTGGCCAAAATTGGAAAACGGCTTGATTTTCTTAACATCAATAGATAAAGAATTCCAAAGTTTTGGACTTGTGTAACTGAGAGAACGAGTGCCGTATTTAGTGGTATGAACAGATTTAACAAACAGATTATGAATCAGTGATTGACGTCTATTATATAAATGAATAGATGATACTAGTTTGAAATAATTAACAAAACAAGAAGGGCTTGATTTATGGCACTACTGATAAACAAAAGAGAGAATCTCAAGATGAATGATATCAGAGAATTATAGGAGTCTGAGATACTTCAGCAACGGTTCAGAATGAGATCTAGGATCAGAAAAAGTCATTATTCTGACAACTCGTTTTTGAAAAGTAGTTACCGGTGTTTTGGTAGGTTGGGTATGTGAGAGGCCACACTTGAATACCATAAGTAAGAAAGGGATACATTAGGGAATAGTAGAGCATAACAAGTATATCAAAATTTACATAGTACCTTGATTTGGAAAATATGCCCACAGTTTTTGACAGTTTTAAGCAGAGTTTATTAACATGATTTTTCCATGTCAAGTTTGAGTCAAAAGAGCTGAAAGAGACACCTAAGCATTTGACCGAAGAAACTTCTTGTATGTTCACACCATCAAATTTTGAATTTAATGACTGATATGGTTCAAGTCTATTCGTATGGAAAAGAACAAAATTAGTTTCAAAATACTGAGAGCTAGTCTATTAGATTTCATTTTAAATGGTTTGAGCCCAGGAGTATCAGTAGTTCGTATAGTGTGATCGTCCGGAATAGGGTAGTACTGAAAAAAAAACTGTTGTTCGTGACTGACGTTTGGACAACTTGAGCGGAGGTCATCTTCAGAGTCAAGTGAATAGTGTTTGTCAGGCGATGATGTTATAGGTCTGATGCGTTGAAACTGATTGGTCAGTTTAGCCATGATGGTATTGGCTGAAAGACTCGTGTAACGTTCGTCAAGAGTCATATGTCGGTTTCGATCCGTCTATTGCAGTCGGTTGGACGTCCGTGTATTGTTAGTCAAATTAAGTAGGTCTGTTAGGAGTCCGTTTGTCAGTTTTGTTTACGTCGTGGATAAGTCGTTTGTAAGGCGCATGTAGTGGTTGACATCTGTTAAGAGACGTTTGTTCTAAGTTAGGGTACCAGCTTTCCAGAGTCAGTCGTTGAAATACTTCGTACTGTAGGCTAAGCATTGGGCAGTGTCCCAGTCAATGTTGTAGTTAGTCAGTTGATGATGTAAAGCGACGTGATTGATAGCATCACCTTTTCTCGTGGCGCGTTTGTATTCATTCAGTCTCGAGTTAAGGTTTCTGCCAGTTTCACCAATGTAGGAAGCCTGGGAGTCGCAGCATTTGATCTTGTAAACTGCTCCCTGTCTGCATGTTGTTGGGTTCGTCTTTGTCTTTAACGTTTGTCAGCAAGTGTCGTAACGTAGTTGTAGGTTTGTGGGCTACACGGATGCTGTAGGGCTGTAGGATCCGTGAGATGGTTTCAGAGGTGCCCTTAATGTAATGTAGAGTCACTGTAGTAACAGGTGTAGCGTTCCAGTTCGTTTCGTCAGCTTCGGAAGGCCGGTCAATGTTTCGCTTAATAAAGTCAGCGTTGTAGTTGTCCTTGTGAAAAACACGACTGACATTCGAGCTTATGTTTCAGTCCGCGACAACACAACATCGAGAAGGATGGTTCCTATTCACATCACAGCGAACTTTGCATAAAACTGCGCAAGTTTTCACTTGAAAATTCCCTTCGAACTTTCGGGTAGAACTAATAATCGCTCGAAAGTTCGCAGCATATATCCGCACACCGCGAACTAGTGCACGAAAGCTCACGCGGATCGAAACAATAGATGTCGCGAAAATGCGGCGAAATATCGCGAATTGTCGAAGAGATCTCTTTTCAAGCGAAAAAAAGCCACGTAAAGCGCGAATTTCGCCGAAGTTCGTTTGCATTACTTTTTCACAATACTGTAAGTTAGCGTGAAATAAGGAGAAATAAGGTGGCGAAGATGATACATATAAAGCTTATTTTTTGAAAAATATTTAGAATTTATAGGATTAGGTATATTTGACTCAATATCAGAGATATTTAGACTTCAGAGATGGTAATCTTGGGAGATAATATCAAGGGACAGTAGCGATTCAATGTCAGAGGGTGTCCTAAAGAACTAAAAGGAAATATGCCACAAATAAATGTTTCATTATGTGATACGATGTTCATTTGTAATCAGATAAAGAAAAACTATATGTTCATACAATTAAGCCATGAGTTGAGCCAGTCGGTCTTCAGCTTGTGACCAGTCAGCTTGTTTGAGCTAGGCAATTGTGCCCTTCTTTTCTCCATTGTCTCTTGGGCTAGGTCTTCAAAAATATTTGGACCTTGGGGTTTAATTCTCCTTGCCTTCTTGAGAATTGCCTCCTTTGCTTTATAACTAGTAAACTTACAAACGACCATTCTCGGATTTGGAGTTCAATCATGCCTACTAGGACGACCTATGCGAGTACGTTCACTTTCTGGGGCAGATTCAAAGTCGACTTTTTCGACGAGGACTTTCTTAGCTTTCTCTTCCGCTTTATCCCATGCCTTCTTCATTGTCATCTTCCAGTAATCCTTTAAAAAAGCTTTAAAATCCCCTCAGCCGGAATTCAAGTACAATGGAAAATAAATCCAGTACGAATTGAATATGTTGCTAAACAAGTGCTCAACAAAATGAGGAGGCCACTTCTGCTTACTCCAAGCAGCAGCTCACCTCGAACCAGAATTCTGTTAGTGCAAGGCAAGTGATTATTCCCGAGGCAAGGCACAAAATTGATACCAGTTAAAGTGAAGTGTGTTTTTGAAGCGGTAGAGTCGGGCACTTCTTCGAAAACTGCCATACTCCCATTCCACCACTGTGGCGGAAAGCATTATCTAAGAATGCTTCTCAATCATGTTTACACCTTGATCTTGGTTGGAACTGTAATCTGGATTTAAATGACATGACACCTCTAAGCTTGACTGCTATGTATAATAATAAAAGTGGGCATGACAGAACACGAAATGAGAGATGATATTTCTATTATTTGTGAGGTTTTGAACATGGTCTCAATCACGTGAAAGGTCGTCAGAAGTTCTAGCATGCAATTAACGCAAATTGATCTGTCGTTTTCATGAGTTACTATTGTCGGGTTGCATAACGGAAGACAGCAGATGGAATGCTTGTGTTGCTAGTCCTTTGGGCGTACGTCAGGTTGTTTACCTATACTTTTTCACGGTTGAAGAAAGACACTCGAAGACGGAACAAATCAAAGGCCTCTTTCAGGCTACGAGTATTTTGCATGATGAAGTACATGCATCAGCATAAGCAGAAAAGATGAAAATATTTTGGCTTTGTTCCAAAAATAAATTTCTTTTTTCTGTCCCTTATTTAAATTTCTTAAAATCACTGCTTTAATCACTTCCCCGACTCCGTAATCCAATAATGCATAACGCTCTAGACACATACACGCTTTGCGGACCTATGTGTTAAGTTAGCTCAATGCGTTGGTATACTGTATTGAAGAGCATGAAGGGCGAGAGTTCTTCTTCCTCAATAAGTTAATAAGTGCTTCACATTTATAATAATTTATTAGTTTGCTCGATATTCCGGCATGTATTGCATGCATCATGTTATTAAAACCCAGGAGCAGGCGTTCATTTCGTAACTAGGAAAACAAATGCTTTCTAGGTTTTTTTTTTAAACAATTAAAGAAGAAAATGCTCACACCACAAAGCTGTTGACATACATAGCTGAAATCTATCTAACGATTATTTCACTATGTTTCACATATGCCGAACCATTCGACGACATTTTTCTCTTCGTCAAGTCAAGTTGTCCATTGGTCAGCGGAAATACAAACAAAAGTTTACGACCCAAGGAAGGAGTGACCGACCGATCGACCAAGCGAGTGAATCCGCGCTCGCTCACTTAACTCCTATTTCGCATTCTGCAAAATAGTCGTAAAAAACAAAAAAAAAAATGGTCTGTATCAATCTTACGAGGTTAATAATGCATAGAAAGAATTTTAGAGATAATTTTTCAGCGACAATAAAATTCACATTGTAAACTTTTCTGCATCGAAAGTCATTTAAATTCTTTCTGATTTTAAGTGAAGCCTTAAAAATACAAAATCCTTCTGTTCCAAAACGTATAACATAATAGTTTTAATGAGCTTTAAAATAAAGGAAGTTGTGTCAAATAAAGCCTCTAATGAATTATTTCAGTCGGCCCAGGTTTCGGGTTTCAGTTTTAAGTTTCAGTTTCTAAATTGAACTCTTGAAGGAACAGCCGCTTGAAGGAACGACTGCATCGGGTACAAATATAATCTTTCATTTGGAACATTTTCCTTTAGGTTCCAGTTTTCTGTTCAGTTAAGCTTATTTCACCAAATAACGAAAGTAACAGATAGAGATAATTTTTAAAGCCATTCGATATATGTTCAATTTCAACTTTAGACTAACTTATCGATTTAAAACGAAGTGGAAAGGAAAACGTAACACACAAGCCTGCTATTAAAGAAGACAATCTCAAATTAAAAAGCTCAAAGCTAGGGGAGTCTGTTTGCTTTCTTGACCACTCTCCCTTTAAAGACATGTCTGGTTCCATATTGTTCTTCTCTTTCGCTGAAGACACCGTGAAGGACACAGAGCTAAAAACCGATCCAAGTTTTACCAACTTTTGAGAATCGCTTTTACCGACAGCAATTTTCGTTTGTTGTTAGGTTTGATATTTAGGTTAACTGAGCAGTTTAAAGGTGTTTGTTTGTCCGAGATCGAAAATACTGCGATCTAAGAAAAATGTTGATGTTTCGTTTTGTCAGATTTTGAATGAATATTTTCACGCGGTAAATTGTGCTTTTGACCTCATGGAAGCAGGAGATTCACGTAAGATGTTACAAGTCCGAAGGTGTCAAGGAGTCCTCAAGGTCTGAAGCTGAGAGCAAGGAAAGCTCCACATGGAGAGAACTCGGAGGAACTTGACTGGTGCATCTCTCAGTCATAAAGAAGTTGTCATAAGAAAAGCAACAGAACCGATAATAGGAAAGTGAAACACATCCTCAGTGTGGACAGGCCTAAACCCAGCTTCCATTAAGAAGCACATTGCTGGAGGTACAATGTTCACCTTGACCTTGAATGGATCCCAAGGGACTTTAAGAAAGAATTAAATTCCCTCTCTATGCTAGAAAGCAAGGACGATAACATGCTCAACCCCAGCCATTTTTCGGCCTGAAACATTCTATGGAGTTCCCACACGATTGACAGGTTCTCTACTCTTAGAACCTGCACAGTTCCCCGTTTCTGCAGCCACTGGCTTAATCCTTGTACCACAGGAGTGGTTGCGTTAACACTTAATTGGTCGAGAAAGAACAACGTGCTGTTCCTTTCTCCATTTCTGAAGACAAGTTCATCTCCTATACCGCCAGGCATATCTATTTTCATCGGCATGCATAGCTATCGCGTCCTGTTCTTACAAGTCTTCTTTACAAGTCAAGCGATCAGCAAAGCCAGACCACTCTTCTAATGTTACCGTGCTTACCGGCCTTACCGGCCCCAGAGGGTTAGAGGCCCAGGGTCACTAGCCGACCCTCGACGGGATGATGATTAGAGGTGCTGACCTGTTAGAGGTACAAAGAGACTATGTAAAACCATTTGATAGCCTGTGAGAGTCCCCGGAGACTGACCCGGGCGATACTTGTTATAAATATGCTTGGCCTGTGCAAAGAGCGATACTTGTTCAATCGGTTAGAGCAAGGTCGGAAACAAACCGTTAGGAGTCAATGCAGTCCACCACCATTTTCGACATGACAGAGATGTGCGGATGATAGGTGTTATATAATAGGTTCGCGATGTAATGGTGCAGCGCATGTGAAGAGCGAACATGTTGTACAAGTGTTTTTCGAGATGTAGAAGACAGAGTTGTCTTAGCTATGCAGTCACATTTACTATGGTTATTATATTTAATAATTGACCGGATACAACAATAGGGACATCAAAACCCTCCCACTTCGGGTTGTTAATTCTCCTAGTCCACCTTTTACACACCAGCAAAATAATTATTGGCATCTATCCATGTACAGCCTTTTCTGGGGTAGCATTGGCTCACCAGAAGGCATGTCTACCTTTACCATCAGAGCATACCATGGTGAAACAACTCCTTAAAGCATGTAGATGAATCTTTGATACAGGCCCTAAGATCAGAAAAACACCTCTTGCAGCTATCCAAGTTAAGGAAATATAGCTCAAGCTTGGTCAGGGAAAATCCGGTCATGCAAAGTGACATCTCGTAATGCTTTGCAACATTCCTCCGTTGGGATGACGTTGGGATGACCTCAAAGACCTGAGGTGCCATTCCCTTCCCTTCCCTTCCCTCCCACTGCGGATCATGATTTCTAAAGGTAATCATGTCAAAATTTGTGTTGCTTGCTGGTAGTGAAGAAGCAAAAACATGACTTTTTTCGTTCAATGTATAATAAAACAATTATTAGACTCGTTTTTTGTGATTCCCTAAATAATCTCGGTAACGGTTATAATAATTGTCTTTAATCATGAGAAAATGGAAACTATTAATTTTTCTTATGCTTAAGTCACTCCCAGTTTACTTTTCAGTGTGCTTTGAGTAGTTGAGCGCGCCAAAGAAAGGAAACACGTTCAAACGTCTGTACACTTTGTATCTGAGTTGCGAGGTTACAAATAAAGTGCTTTTGCATTCTCGTGTGACTGACAAATAGCATTCAGTGTGTGAGAAAAATGACATCCTTGCTTTACAAAACTGCGTTTCTTATGCTGGACTATCAGTAACACTGTCATAAATCAGAGAGAGTTATATCTCGCGACTAATAGAACCGATCAACAAATCTGCTAGTGTAGAAGACCAGCTACAATTCAAGCAAAGTAAACATTTCTTGTTCACTCAAGAAACCAGGAGGTTTGATATATCATGTAAGTTTTCATCTGGACAACTGTTTACTTTCCTTTATTTGTGTTCATTTTTCGAGTGTCCTCACTGTGCGCCAACCGTGTATTTTACGACTATTTTGCAGAAATGCAAAATAGGAGTTAAGTGAGCGAGCGCGAATTCACTCGCTTGGTCGATCGGTCGGTCACTCCTTGGGTCGTAAACTTTTGTTTGTATTTCCGCTGACCAATGGACAGCTTGACTTGACGAAGAGAAAAATGTCGTCGAACGGTTCGGCAAATGTGAAACTTAGTTAAATAATAATTAGATAAATTTCAGCTATATATGTCAACAGCATGTGGTGCGAGCATTTTCTTATAATTATTTGAATTGTTTAAAAAAAAAACTAGAAGGCATTTGTTGTCCTAGTTACGAAATGAACGCGGGCTCCTGGGTTTGGAGCAATTACAGAATGCAGGGCCATTTTTGAAGCGATATAAATCAGTGGCTCGGCGGCTCGACGGCTTGTCAGTCGAGCTGTGTGTTTAAAGACCCTGTATCACCTACCGTGATGCACCGCGCGTAAACATCTGAATCGTGGACTACGAAACCGCCATTTTCATGCGAGACCTTGATTCGACAGAAAATCCAAGTCCATCGTGTTATTTATTGTTGTTATCAGGTCGTGTTCAAGTGTTTTGCAACTCTACAGTTTATCTTCTAGCCCTTTTGCATTTTATTTTTAATAGTCCTGTATGTTTAGTTGCGATTTCGTTTTGATATTATTTGTGGAGTAATGCCGCGGCCAAAACGAAAAGAAAAATTGATGAATGTCTGGTTGCGAGTTTCTACTCTGTGTGGAAAAGCAAGAAGGACCTCGCAGGACACGGAAAGAACACGAACACTGAGTTTGCCGAGTTTCTTCTTTATCGTGGGAACTCCGTTTCGAGTCCGCGTGATGGAAATTCAAACATGAAGCGACGCGATGAGATGTGCTTGGAGTTGGATAATGGATAATCCGGTTCGGGTTCATCAAATTTTTTAGCAATATTCCTGGCGTAGTCTAAACTGTCTCTTCCGTTAGAAAGCAATTCAATAAAGAGTTTTTCACTACCACGGATGATAGACTGTCCACAAAACGTCAAAAAGGTAAAATAGGAACGAGTAATTATTGTAAAGTCGAACGTTCCTCAGTTTCAATCGACGGCATAATTTACTTTGATTTCCTCCTCCGACTGCTGAATTTCTGCTCTGTGATGGTTAAATGCATTACCGGGTAATCTCTGTGCATTCTCTCGTTCGATGGCCTCGTTTTTGCCATTCTTACACTGGAGTTTTTGCCCATATCCGCAACGTAAACAGCATTTCCTTTCTGCATTTCTGCAGGGACAGCCTGCACTTTGTGCCGGTTTCTCTCTAATACATTTTGTTTTACACGAGTAACACTGCAGATAAAGAGCCAATCATATTTTGGTAAACGCAAGAAAAATAGAAATATGCTATACAGCAAACCGGTCAAAAAGTAAAATGTTTTCTCGCCACTTCAGTTTCAACACGTTTGTCGGCTTGGTCAACATTTTCCTGAGTTTCAGGTGACACGTCCTCGGCGACTAAGGCTACTAAGGAATCGTAGTGGCCGTAAGTTATAGGGCCGTCTCTAGGTAATAATTCGCGGGTGTCTACAGAACTTTCGGATTTAATTTGCCTTTCTTCTTCGAGGTCAGAAGCCATGTTACTCTCCTCGCGCGATCGTCGCTGTAGACAAGGCTCACAGTGGTCATTCGATCTTCCCGGTCAATACTCACATTTCATAATAAACAATGCGCGGTGCATCACCGTAAGTGATAAAGGGTCTTTAAAGAAGTATATAATGCGGTGGCTCGACGGCTCGGTGGCTCCTCAGTCGTTTTCAAGGATAAAAAAACGAGTAAGGAAGATATGTAAGCACAGGCGGCCCAAGCGTGAGACGAGAGGAAATAATTAAAATGTAAATGAAACGTACGCGAGCGGCCGCCTTCGTGGACAATTCTTCGTTTAATGTAAGCGAAAGAAATTCGATGGCTATTACGCTCAAGTCACACGCCGTTCGCGGTAGACCCACACTAAAACTTAAGAGGGTAAGATTAAATAAAGTTGCACAACATGAGAAGAAGTATTTGTTGAATTGTTCTGTGAGGATATATCAAAG
>OMLO01004871.1_pt1 | contig 11243 bp, 3 predicted proteins | sample 1674811 | NCBI WGS metagenome assembly OMLO01 (sample SAMN06265003, study PRJEB25207) | coral metagenome | isolation source: Coral host | place: Mexico:La Bocana,Puerto Morelos, Mexico | collected 2008-11-13 | reverse complement strand
ATCCCAAGCTCGAGCAGAGTTAGAAAGGGGAAATTTAGACAGGTACAATCTTAATCAGTTATGATTTGAATTATTTACTTCTTAATTCCTCTGTAATGATGAGTGTGTTGAATAACATTACATGTATCGTCATCATTATCAAACTTTATTTAAACACGATATCTTATCAAAAAAATGGTCTTCCTAGGAGTCGTATGAAAAATTTCTCAAAGAATACATTAACTATATTAACAGGAATACATTATTTGTATTATAATCTAAGAAAGATAGCAAACAATCGAAACCTATATAATAAAACTGACGGCATTGCTGGAGTCCTGTTTTGATTTACTTTTGTCAATTCCGACTCGGAGTCAATTTCTTTACAACTGGAGACAAACTGAAAATCTTGGTGTTTTTTTTTCTTTTTTTGTCCTTTACCCTGCAGTTTGTACTTATTCGTTATTTCTTGTCTGGCCCAGTGTATCAGCAATAAGCCATTTTTCTGAGTTGGGTTTTATCTCTTTTTCAAAACGAGTTCTTGTGCCGTTTATGATCAATTGAGTACAATGCCCGTTCCATATGAAGGGATGTCCACCAAGACTCGCTTTGTAACAGAAGAAACAGCAACTCGGAAATTGACTATTCGTAATTGAGAATTTTTTTGGTCGTTCCCTTGAACTAAGTGCTTTGTTTTTATTTCCTTCAGTCTAGTTGTGGTGAGCCGTTTTCAGCCCAGTCCCATTGTAATGGCACTCCTTCCTCGGCTTGCTCCGTCACGCCCGTTTGTGGTTTATTGCCAGTACAAAGAGGTAACATGTCACACATGTCATCTTCTGTTATATGCTCTCGTTAAGTTTACGCCCCCTACTGTCGTCCTTTGTTTGGAGGGGGGGTTGAGGTTGGGGTGCCCGTTCCCCTTCTCCGGCCTGAAGTTGTATGTTTGTACAGGGGGTGGATAAAGTGATTATGGACGATTCACGAAGTGGTCCCACTCTGTGAAGGACAGTGTGACAGTATAACGTCTAAACGTTGGTCAAGCTCGTGAAAACACGAAAAGAAACACTGGAAATGATTACTTGCTGATGTAGGTAAGTTTTTGAGGGCAGCCTTTAGCCACGCTGTCATTTTGAGCTTAGTCCATACTCGGAGCAAATGTAATTTCTGACATTTGAGAGACGAATTAGTTTGAAACTATTCTTCTGACGGCACAACGGAGAGACTCGCGGGGTGTTTAGGGCCTGCGGAAGATTTTGGTCATTCGAAGTTAGTTAGTCTTGGGGTTCGTCCTCTTTTGTATTTAGTTTTTGTTATAACAGCTTGTGTAATATAATCAATACCTTATTGATTTTGTATCCTTTCGTCGAGGATCGTGCCGCTGCAATAGATGAGGAATACGTTTCCACATATTTTTTTCGGTCCCATTACATCTTAAGGGTGTTTTTTTAGTAGTTTTTCGTATCTGGCGTTTGAACCAATAGTTGTAATTAGCAAGGATATAGATTATCTTGTAACACGGATTACATCTATATCAGAAGACTGACTGACGCGTCCTCAATAAACTATTTACATTGAATGTCTCGTGTTAGCGAAGTCAGAGTTTGGGACAATGTCAGTCGAATAGGTGTATAGATAGAACTGCTTCCTTCTGGGAAGGCATCATTGCCAGCTGAGGAACAAGTAAGATTAAATTGAAAGTCGAAAGAATCTTTGAATAGCTTTAAATGGATGTTGTCATGATGTGGACCATATGGTTAAAACAATATTGTTAATTTTCAGCCCTTGATGGAATGTTACGTGAATTTGAGAGAAAAAGGAACAGCCATTAATATCCTTTTGACTGAAACATGGTGGCGACATTATCAGGTAAGTCTTTCTTCAGAATTACGGTTTCTGTAAAAGGAAACAACTAGAAGCATTACCACTCCTCCCTGAAAACGGTGCTTGTCTGTCACCGGCTACCCCCTGACATTTTTTCAGGTTCCCTTTTCAATGTGCTTGTATTCATTTACACTTTGGGGGGGGGGGACAGGCACTGTGAGAGTAGAGTTGAGTGCCTTGCTAAAACACAGCACCATGACCAGAGCAGGAACTCTAAGCTCAACCAGCTACCATTAGGCCATAACACCTTTATTTCTATTACTGTTGCATGTCCTGCAAATATAGAAAGAATCAAAGGGCTCATCAGCTGCTGACCCACACTCACATAAGCAGTACATGTACTAAATAATTTCCCATCGTTTCATCAGAAAACCGCGAAAGTTTTCAGTGTTTTTAAAAGCTCTTCGACCGTGCATTAAAGTGCAAATTTCGGCAAAGTACAGTTATTAGTAGGATTCGTAGTCAGTAGAAAGTGAATCTTCAATGCTCAGCAGGTTTAACGTTACAACGTCAGTTAAATAGGCTCCAGCGAGTGGTTCAGCGAAAAGGAGGTCTTGAACCATTTTGCATAATTAAGAAGGGAACCCTCTTACAATAAAAAAAACAGGGAGCCATCCCTTGCAAGAGTTTGCCGTGCTTTATTTCTGTCGTGTCACTCCACTTCGCTTTTTAAGCCGTTCTGCGATTAAACTATCATTGTTCCAAATCGTGTAGCAGAAAAACTATGAAGACACATTTAAAAATTACGAGATGCCCAAGTTCGTAACTATAAAATCCTGGATGCCCAGCGCCTGAGGCACCCGGGAGTTTATAAAACACAGCCCTGAAACAACAGATGCTGCATGAATAACGCACGCTTCTATACGTTAATTCATCTTTAGAAATCATTCGTAGATGAAGTGTTTAAGTGTTAAGACCCAGTTGTGTTTGTGTTGTTAGGTTCTCCCAGCCCGGACTCATCCCGAGATCGCAATGAACAGTACCGGTGGATATCTACTGTCTGGAATAACAGTGGAACCCGAAACAACACCAAATATAGAGGCCGAACCTCAGGCCAAGAAACTAAAACTAGACGAATGTGGTTAATGGAAATGATTTGGCTTTAAAATAAATATCCTGTTTGATTAACTATTTTTGTCGTCTTTCCAGTGGATTAAAAACAGGTTTTTAGTAGTTCGACGTATTGTGTGGGCTGAAAGATGGCTCTTCAAAACGCCTAAATTTCGTCAGAAAGCTCTGACACAAAGAATGCTCTAAACACAAACTTTACCCCTTCTATCTCTTTTTCTCTCTCTCCCTCTCCCTCCCTCTCTCTGCACCATGCGCTTCTCAGCTATAAAAAAGGAGCGGTTATCCTATTCTCTTTAGCCTGCAAAATCCCAACGAAGACAAGCCGTTTAAAATGAAGAGAATTCCGGGCGAGCCGTTTAGCGCGAAATAAAGAATTCCGCTCTCTTCACCAGATTGCTCTCGGCTCGCCCCACTCGTCCTAGGCTACTCGCACTAAACCCATCCGGGAGCGTGTTAGCAGGCTGTATTTTCTTGAGACTTGAGACAAATCAACGGAAAAGGACATTCTCTTCCCCAGAGCTTCCGTTTCTTTGGTCACTTGGTGAAAATGGGAAATATGGGGTGAGAAAAGGTTTTCGCCCCTTTTATGAACTATCAAACCTGCCTGAAAACGGAAGCACTTCACCACACTGGACTCACGAGATAGGAAGATGCCGACATAAGATACGATACTGCGTAGGGGCTAAGATAAAAAAAAATCGCTTCATATCACAGTTATGGAAAACGGAAAAAAAGTATGCATTACAAGAAGGCGTGCAGAGCGCGTGAAGTAAATGAATTCAGACTATGCAGTCCTTCGCCAAAAAGCTGCAGTTTCCAACCTCGTGGGAAGCTCTCCTCCCTCGCAAATTATTTCTTGTTCGATGGAATCACGTATATGCTTTTCATTGAACATTGTAAAAGTTTTTTTTTCGTAGACTCTGATATCTTAAATCCGGTCCCACATTTGCAGCCTCTGATCTCAAGTGTCACAAACAAGCGATTTGAAAATAGTTTAAGGATGTCTAGTTTTGAACATATACGTGATAACACCGTCCTCCCGCGCAATTCAGTTTTTTTTTATCTTCCCAGCTGAACAATCGGAAAGAAGTAAGCATATTTGTGACGTTTAGTGGTATTTTAAAATTAATAGAATGTCTAGGAACGTTTTCTACGAGAAGTGTTCCACGGAGCTTCCAATGGAATACTGGCAGCGGAGGCTGAAATCATTGAGGTATTCAAAGGGTCGGATCTAATAACGGAAAATAGCTGAATGTAAAGGATATGTAAAGATATTCCGGCTTCACTTAAATAAATTGATTGGAAACCATTGCCAAAGAGAAGGTTATGAAACTGTATAAGCTGCGCTTCAAATATTAACAAAATTATTTTATGTCATATGAATCTCACATAGGTTTTGCCCACGCATGTAATCGTGTTTACTTGACAAGTTTAATAACAGAGAAACTGATCATAAAAGACCATAAACTCAGTGAGAATTTTTTCGGTTACAGACAAAGAACCGCAAAGGAAATTGGAATTTTTTTGTGGTAATTGGAAATTGGAATTTTTTTGTGGTAGGAAGTTCTTGAGGAACTTACAAATCGTAGAATTCAGCATTAACAAAGTGTCTTTACCGTTCACAGCAGATATTTGTGCAAGGTTCTTTAGCGCCCGTGGGGAATGCTAACGAAAAGCTATTTATAGTCAAAGCTGAAGGCCATAGAAAGTTCTTTTACTGAAATAGGGCGGAAAACGGAGGCGAAACTCACTTAACCTGAACCAATTACTAGATAAATAGGTCATCTTGATTTCCGACTGTATCGAGAAATATTCTGTAATATTTCTCAATATTTACTGTCCAAACACCCGCATTAAGACCGGCACGCGTCGACTACAATTTGCAAACGGCACTGTTTGGTCCTGTCTGTGATAGCCCGATATACGGCGTAATGTTTTGAAGCTGAGGGAAAACCCTCTTCTTTCAAATTAGTTCCATTCCTTCAGCAGCATGTAAACTGAAGCGAGCTAGAACTCTTTGACGTCTGATTTTAAAAACGCAAAACAATCGCCTAATAGAAGTTTCAGGATTTAGCCAAAGGGGTCGGAAACAATCAACGTGATAAGAAACAAACAGCAACGTACAATGAATGTAATAAATATTCCCTCCAAGTCATGCCACAGTGCAATCTTCCAATTAGAGTATCATAGTTTGAATATGGAGTCATGTCTAAAATTAGATATGACTCGGTGGAAAGATAGTTATTATGAAGTCAGAATTACCTGGGGGATTCCCCAATACGTACATTTGTTTTTTTGAGTCTACTAACTCTGATTTTACCGGATCATAGGTTCATTTCTTTTCTTTTTTGAAAACATCAGCTGAACACTAGCCAAAATACAATGCAGCTCCTATATTTTCCAATTTCCGTAGCGATTGCCCAACGACGGCTTATAACACCACCGAGAAAAAGTATAAGGATAAAAATGACAACAAAATACGAAGTAACGACTAACACATTATTAAAAAAATAAACAAAGCAAAAATAACTCTCCTTTTTTCAAACCTGCTTCAAATTTAGAATGCAAAACGTGAGAAAATCCAAACTTCTCCGCGATGTTGTCAAGGTAACCGGTCGAATGTCAACTTTCGAAAAGCACGGAAAGTTCATATCCAACCTTTGTACCAATCAAACAGCTTACGTCAGTCACGTGACGAAATATTGCAACCGCGCCCGCCTCGGGACTCCTCCATTTTGAACCAGCTTTCTCAGAATTTTCAAAATAGTCAGGCTGATTGTTTATGCGAGATGAACGCGGACAAGTGCAGCGATTTTCGGGCCACTTCGTTTTTAAAATCCTTCTGGAGTCTCTGATATTATACACAGATATACAGAAGAAGTTTTAGAGTGTAATATCAGTAAACGGTTTGTTCTGAGCCGATGCAAATGCCTAGTGTTACGCGACTGCAGAACGAAGAGATGGAAACATTTACGGGGAGAAATTCTCCGTTGACGAAGCTCTTGACTGGCGACTTTTGCACAACGTTATATGACTACGATGCCGTAGATGATGACGAACTAACATTCAGAGCAAACGATCGCATTGAAATTTTATCGAAGGATCCCGAAGTTAGCGGCGATGACGGCTGGTGGGTAGGGCGAGTTGAAGGACAAGCACGAATTGGCTTGTTTCCCTCGAACTATATTACGACAGATGCCAAAAGGACGAGTTTGAGCGAACCTTTGGAGATTGAATTTGATGAAATCGACCTGATAGACGTGATCGGTGTCGGAGCGTTCGGTAAAGTGTATCGAGCTGTTTGGAATGATCAGGAAGTTGCCGTGAAAGTCGCTCGCACCGAAAACTATCAAGACCATAGCGAAATCGTAGAGGATGTCACGAAAGAAGCCAAACTGTTTTCCATTTTCCGACATCGTAATATTGTGGGTTTATTTGGTGTTTGTTTAAAGGAACCCAACTTTTGTTTGGTTCTAGAATACGCTCGCGGCGGTGCGCTCTCGCGTGTTCTAAGCACTCATGGCCGAACAATCCCTCCATCTGTACTGCTGGACTGGGCTATCCAGATTGCTCGTGGTATGTATTACTTACATAATGAAGCACCACTGAGCATTATCCACAGAGATCTCAAGTCTGGAAACAGTAAGTATTTTTGTTCTGAATTCGTGGTTTTACCCCTGTTCGATTTGCAGCGAAAACGGGGGCATTGTATATTGTGTTTTTTCTAGACCAGCAGAATACAAGAAGACAATTGTTTCGCTCACATGAACACTGTCAACCCTCTATTGTGAATTTTTCATGCTCATTATGTTTTAATGACGGGTGAGTGGGACTCTTTGGAAATTGTTTTAGTCTACTTGGTGATGTCGTTATGCCCTTGACTTGCTGCAAAACATTTCACAGTTTCTTTCCGCTGTCGGTGATTCCAGTCTTGGTGACTTTGTTTTGTAATTTGCCGTTTTATAAGGTTTGGGCTTTCTTCTTGGAAACAAAACTCTCGCGAATGCGAAAGCTAAGATAATATTGTTGATAGCTATATCAAAGATAGCCTACATGAAACCTGCAAAGGAAATTATCTGTATGAAATGACTTAATTCCTTTTCCTTGACAGGAAGTTAAAAAATTTTTGCTTATGCGGACATTTACTGAGCTTCTTAACTGAGATTAAATAACAATGTTCCATGTCTGGAACGAAGACTTAAACCGGCCATCTGCTTTATAACCCGATTGTATGTTGTTTTATTTCGAAAGGCAATTTTCAGGTACTGCACTTTTTAACAAAGTACCCTATCGCTGGATCTCTATAAATTAGTGTTCAGATATAAACGTGTTATTGATAATACTCTTCAAGTATCGTTTGATAAGATTGTTTGATTAGATTGTAGAGAAGTCAGTTAGAGTTATAAACCATTAGAGGTGTGAAGCCATTTCGTAAGATGTTTTTGTACGTATAATTTTCTTCCAACTGTTTCTTTGCTTGGCATCTATTAAATTTTTTGTTCAATGTAAATCTGCATTTTTTTCCTATTCAGTATTATAAAATTTTGATGGTAAAACACATACAGTGTACCCTGATTGGCACATGAGTAATGTATTATTACATCTGGTGGCTATGTAATGTAATTGGGACATAAAATGATACACAGCGCTTTGTTATTACAACCAACATGCAGGAAAAATATTTGTTTAGGAAAAGGGAAAGCTTGTTTTCGGGAGGTCTTTGGTTACAAGTATTAACTTCAGGGCATCAAGGAATACTTCATCCAAGAAGGTTCATATATGTTTATGTTGGGCTATAAATTTCATTTTCTATGGTTTGTGCCTGTAGTGTTTGTTTCTGCCATGTTTGCTCTTCATTATAACTGGCAGTACAGTGCCAACTGGTAAATACAGTAACCAAACAAATAAATTAAGGTGTCTTTTTTTCATGAACGTCAACATAAACCCTAAAGCATGTACAATTTTAAAACAGTATCTAATGCACTGACTGAATATTTAAGTTCAAATTAAAAACCTTACTATCATTCAAATAGTCAAAGTTGATGTTCAGTCGTCAGTTTTGAATTAAATAGCTTAAGGACTGAAATAGTCTAAAACTAATCAGGAGCTTCTGCTCTAATCTCATCACATTAACCTATAACAAGTTTGACTTTCTAACATGGGACAATTTACACATAGATCTAATCATTACTTGTAAAATGTACCCAAGAGAGATCCAGAAAGTGGAGGTAACCTTGTATGAGAGTGTTGCACTCGGTCATAGAAATGTGGCTGTAGTCCATATTAACTGTTGTCCATAAGCCTTTGATTATTACACAGCTATAACATGGACCTTGTTCTGTTTGTTTTGGGTATAGAATTGCATGGAACTCTCAGGAGACTGTCTATTAGTGGAAAGGTGTTATTAGTTTGTCTAAAACCTCACTAATCATTGTATAAGGGTATTGAAAGCAAATAATGGGCATAGAACAAATTATGCAGCCTTACAATGTGTGGAATTAGCTCTGTCATCTATGTATACTTTTGTTATCAACTGTGCAAATTGTTTGGGTTATCATTTAGCAAGATTGTGACTACAATGAACAAGTCATAAGCTTACATGTACATCGTAGCTAGATTTGTTTTGCTTTTCCTTTCAATAACATTGAATATGGTGGATTTCTTCTGGCTTTTCGGTTTTTTGACTACCTTCTGCATTTGTGCTAAAAAAATAAATACAGACATTTTAACATGCAACATACCATTCTGGGTTGCCATTAGTTGCAGAAATAATATATATATGTGTAGTATATTTCAAGCAAAGAAGTAAAATATTTAATCAGGTACTCCAAGTCTATGTATGTAAGTTGTTTTCAACTGATCAAATAATTGCCTCGTCTTTGAGATGCTTTGTATAAAGGAATGTAATCCAAGCTTAAACACACAAACTGACTCCATCTGTGCAAAACTCTTTGTTTGTCTTGAGCATTTAAACACATCTATTGTTTTTCTTACTATTTATTAATTGTATGTTTTTATCAACTATCATTTTGATGTGATAGTGATGTTAGCTCAATGTCAAAAATCGCTTCTTATTCATATAATTGAAAAATAATATATTTTTTTCAGTTTTACTCTTGAATAAAATTGAAGATGGGAACTTTGAAAATGTGTTGAAAATAACAGACTTTGGACTAGCCAGAGAAATAGTGACTACAACACGAATGAGTGCCGCAGGGACGTATGCATGGATGGCACCAGAAGTTATCCGAACTAACACATTTTCTAAAGCAAGCGATGTGTGGAGGTAGGTGTAGATGTTCACTCTGAACTGTTAGTACTCTACTGCACTTGGGTCTTTGAAAGGCATACTACATTGTAAATCTTGCCTCAAGAGATTTGAGTTTAAGCCCTGGCCAGGTCATTCTGCTGGGCATGCAATCTTGAAGTGCTTTCCTCTGCTGAAGAGTAGATATTGATGCAAGACATTGTTCTGACAGGCCTTGAAAAGTCCTTGAAAAATCAGCATATCCTTGAAAAGTTAATGAAATTTTACGACTTGAGATATCCTTGAATTTCGTGCTATCCCCCTACCTACTCCTACATAAAAAAGTTAAGTGCATTTGATCATTCTCTTAACACTTTTGCTACAGATATATAACATTTCAATTATTAATTTGTGAGAAAAAAAGTGCTTGTATTTTGCTGAATAATTTGCCCCTTGAAAAGAATCTCGTGACTGTATGAACCACATTGGGTTTAATTAATAAAAGCTCAGGTTTAACTAATAAAAGCTAATAAAGAATTCCAAAGTATTGATGTGTTATGTGTTGCTCCAAGGCATCAGAACTTTGCTATTAGTTTTTCTGGTCATCTATCTGAACGAGGGTTATAACTGTCACTTTCAGAACTTGCAATGTACATGTAACTTCAGTCATTCCATCTCTTTGTCTTCAGTTTTGGCGTAGTTTTGTGGGAACTGCTGACGGGGCAAGTACCATACAGGGATGTAGAAGCACTTGCTGTGGCTTATGGTGTTGCAATGAACAGCCTCACTTTGCCAATACCAAGCACCTGTCCTGACTTTTTCAAAGACTTAATGAAAGGTATGAAATTCAGTTTTTTTTAATGTAATTGTACAAGTAAGTAAACTTGGGAAAAACCTTAAGCTTCTAATATAATACAGTCCAACCCTCACCCTTGAGGACAGGAAAGAGTGTCTTCGTAGAAGAGATATGCACTCTGGAGAGGTTGAAAATGCAGTGTTTCAGTTTGTATATTAAAGGACCGTGTTAATTTATTTTCCTTCTTTTAGATTGTTGGCAGCAGGATCCGCACAAGAGACCCTCCTTTCAGGGAATTTTGGAAGATCTGGAGGAAATTTCTGATTCTTCTTTTGCACAAGATGATCAGAATTCATTCCGCACACTGCAGGAAGGTTGGCAAACAGAAATTGAACAGATATTTGATGAACTACGAGAGAAGGAAAAGGTAACAAGTTTTTACAGTGTTTTCTGTTTGTTACCTACACTAGAAAGTCAATTCCTTCTTCTTTTGTTATAACAATCTATTTAATTTTCAGTGTTTTTCTGTCCTGTTAAATTTTATCAACGATCTGTTATTTCTGATTTTAATTTGTAAACTGTGAAGACGGTTATCGTGGCTCTCAGGCACACAAACACAGGCATGTATAGCAGTAAATACAAGAAACAGCCACTCAGGAATGCAAAAGTCAGTTTTATTCCCCTTGTATCATGAGTCAAAATCAGATCTTATAGGTCTTGTCTCTTGGTCAAGTGAAGGATTGAATCCACTAGCTTGACTGCAAAATCAACCAGCCTGGGGCTACTTGACATGACTCTTTTCCACCCTGTTAAAGATGCTCCTTGTAATTGATACGACAGGGAACAGTTTTGCTATTTGTTATTTTAACACAAATTTACATTTCTGCAGGAACTATCCTCTCGGGAGGATGAACTCAGACAGATACAGATGGCTCAAGAGGTACATGCTGAGACTTTGAAAAAGAGAGAAGAAGATCTTGCTCAAAGAGAAATGCTGCTCCTTGGAAGAGAGATCAGCATGCTTATACAGGTAGGACTGCACCTTCACACATATCACTTCTCTCTTGATTTGCACTGTATAGCATTTAGTTGTAATGTAAGGTTACATGCACTAAGTTACATAAAGCACAGAGTTACAAGCATTGTAGACAGCTACATTATAATTACTAAGGCAATGTTCATAGTTAAATTCTTTTATTATACGACTAGCTCCGCGAGCGGGCAAGATGAACCGAATCTCGCGCTGTGATTGGCTACCCGAGCGGGCAA
>OMLO01004870.1_pt1 | contig 11246 bp, 6 predicted proteins | sample 1674811 | NCBI WGS metagenome assembly OMLO01 (sample SAMN06265003, study PRJEB25207) | coral metagenome | isolation source: Coral host | place: Mexico:La Bocana,Puerto Morelos, Mexico | collected 2008-11-13 | reverse complement strand
AATATTTGTTTGCTTATTTACAGTGTCCACAATTAGCACAACAGTGCTAAATACTCTGACACTTAAATAAAGTCCCTATAATCGTTTTCTTGACAATGTTTCAGGTTGCTTTAAAGGTTTTACAAAACTTGCCATTTTCCTCTATCTCTTTGGACAATCTTTGGATTAAAATATTCACATTAAACTTACATTAATCTTAAATCTGCATTAATAGTTTTTAATATTTAAGAAATGTTGCTACACCTTAAGTGCTTAAATTAAAACAGAGTATCAAACAATTAGCTCGCGCACATCACTGAAATGTTCCCCCAAAACACCAAGTTGAAATTATTAATCTCGGCTCTCTCAATTTGATATCACAACCTTGAGAATCAGTAACTAATTGTCGTTCTTTTTGTAGCCTCAGCGCACTTATTAAAAAAATAAACAAACGTCGATCATTATGTTTAAGTTTAAATCAATGAATAGGTGTTTATCGGCATCTGACTTTTCGACACTTTGCTCATGATGTATTTTTAATATTTTATTCAAATCCTTTCAGCGGATGGCTCCTGTGAAGGAGTCGTTTGCGACCCGAATGCCGAATGCATCCGATCGTTTCCTGAAAGACGCCGACAGTGCAAATGTAAAGATGGTTGGCAGGGAGACGGGAGAACATGCTCTGGTAAGGCTGTACAATTATTACTTCAACTGGTCCTACATTTTTATAAGTGAAATAAAAAGGCGAACGCGTATGCTGGCTAGCGTCTGCGCAAAGCAACAAATCAGAGCAATGGAAATTACATTAACGCGATGGCTTTCTCGATATTTTTCGCTTTTTTCCGAAGATGTAAAGAAATAGGAAATCATCAACTAATCAAAACATCTTACTTTTTGTTGAAATTCCGTTCAGATATAGACGAGTGTGAACTATTAAAGAACAACTGTTCCTCAGAAGCTGAGTGCTTAAATACCGAGGGCTCATATGGTTGTCGATGTAGGCCTGGTTATCAAGGAGACGGTTTTACTTGCGTCTGTGAGTCACATTTTGTTCTTAATTTATCTGTAAGTTGAATGACACTGCAATGTACGTCGCCAATGTTCTGCTGGGATCAGCAAGGAGATTTAGGGTGCGTGTCTTTTGTGTGATCCGGATCAGGATCAGTGATCCAAGATCATTCAGATTGTGGTGTAGCAAAAGGAACCAATAAGTCCACTCCCCCAGGCAACGCATTCACCGGTTTCTTTGATGCACGATAATACGGGTGATCTTGGATCACTGAATCTGAATTGACCTGATCACCCCAAAGGAATCCCTCCTAAAGTAGACAATAGTTTCAATAGGTAAATTGGCCACCGTAACGAGTTATGAAGCTGACGTTTCGAGCGTTAGCCCTTCGTCTCGTCAGCTTTATAACTCGTTACGGTGGCCAATTTACATTTTCACCTTAGTTGATATAACCAATTGCCTTGTTACCCCAACCGACGCAGCACCACAGTTTCTTTAGAAACTTTCACCCTTTATTCAATAGTTTCAATAGTATTCAATTTAAAAGATCTTTTTTTTGCTTCAAATCCTTTGAAATATTTTCTTGCTCACTTTTGGCCACAGAAGTAATAAAATTATAATTGTACTGAACACTTTCGCACGCAAACCAGTATAAAAATATTAAGTTAACTGATGAATGGAGAACAACCAAAACAGTTTGAAAACTTCTGCCAGTTTCGTTCAATATGATATTGCAATCTTAGCATTCATAACTAGTAGTATCGCTTTTTGTAGCTTCAGTACACTTAACTCAAGTAGATCATTCTATCCGAGTTTCAATGAAAATTTGTCTTTCGAGTTTTGACTTTTCGAAGCTATACTCATGACAAAAGTCCTTTAATATCTTGTTTTCTAAATTTAATAAAAAATGTTTCAGCGGACGGCTCCTGTGAAGGAGTATTTTGCGACCCGAATGCCGAATGTCTTCGGACAATTGTCGGAGGACGCCGGAAGTGCAAGTGTCGAGATGGTTGGCAGGGAGACGGTAGAACATGCTCCGGTAAGGCTATACAATGTTTACAACTTCAACTGTTCCTGCTTGCTTATAGAGAGCGCGTCTGATGGCCAGCGTCTCAGAAAAACGTAACAATAGACCTCAGCACGACGCTCCGGGGAATTGTTTGAGGCTGCATTTTAATATATCGAAATAGGGCTATTTTTCTTTACGTGGACGCGTATTACCCCCATCACGTTATCGGTGATTTACACCAAGTGTGTTCATGTCCTTTCTTCCTCGTGACTTTTTCTGCTTCTTTTTTTTCCTATTTTTTTCTCCAGATGTCAACGAATGTCAGGCATTAAAGAACAACTGTCACTCGAAGGCAGAGTGCTTCAATACCGTGGGCTCGTTTGAGTGCCGTTGCAAGCTTGGTTACCTTGGAGATGGAGTGAATTGCACGTGTAAGTGGACCGTCATTTTCTTCATCATCGCCGTCATTTTCTTAGTGTTATTAACGCCAATGGTTGACTGCTTAAGACGTTAACTGACACGGTTTGTTATGGTTCAACGGGAAAGCGCGAGTTTTCAAATGAGTAACATTTTTAACTTCCTTCATTGAGTTACAGGTCAGCCGCCTTGCTGCCAAACAATTCTTCATATACGTTCTGCAAAAAGTATGCGGGAATTGGACAGATATCAAAGAATTTAATCAATAGGAAACACTCTTTTGCATGTGTGTGGTACGAACACCAAATGTGACATTCCACGCAGTAACAACCCTGGCAACTTCATGCCTAAGAAGCACGAGATAAGAGCCACTTGTTTAGACACTACTGTACTGGTGCCAGGCCACGTTGGACTAATGTCAACAAAACTTCTTTTTAACAATTTTCTCTCTAATACTTTCAGCTGATGGTTCTTGTGATGGCATCTTTTGCGATGCCAACGCCGCTTGCGAGGATAGCGCTTCTGGTGATCAACGTCAGTGTTCATGCAGAGACGGCTGGAGAGGAAATGGAACCTACTGTGCTGGTAAGCTATGAGAAACTAGGCTTTAAAAGCAACAAGGGAACAAGAAGAAACAGTCACTAACGATATAAATGTCTATATCATACATTACAAAATACGTGTGGTATATTTTCAATTGACTCGCTGTTGGTGAAAACCACCTGCAACTTCAAAAGCCTTGCTTTTTCTTACAGCTTGGCCTTTTTTCCTCACAAGGCGATATGTGTCACGCAGTGAAACTGTTCGCTATTTTTGCGAAGTTGTCGATTACACAACACTCCAGCGAATATTTGATCGAATAAAACTAGATTTTATTGTCTCACGGCTCAGGACTGTTGATTTTAACCATTCATCGGCACATTTCTGAAAAGGGATTTCTTGATACCGGTTTTATAGCCTTACTTTTAATTGTCGTTTATAAGCTCTTAATTGTCTTGTTTGACTCTTTTTTTTTCAGATATTGACGAGTGTAAGTCGTCCGCAGTCAAGTGTGACTTGAATGCAGATTGCTTCAACAGCCCAGGCTCTTATCAATGTCGCTGCCGGCTCGGTTACCAAGGAAACGGAACTCAATGCGTCTGTGAGTATTACTCACACAGAAGAAAAAACAAGGGAGAATGAGAACACTTTGTTTCCTTTGTTTATTGTATCGTTAGACCTGACCGGGTTGTTGTATTCATCAAACCATTCTGTTCTTCTGCAGCTGACGGCACCTGCGATGGAGTGGTATGTGACCAACATGGCGCATGCGTACCGAAGACCGCTAGAGGACGCGATCGACAGTGCGTTTGTGTGACTGGCTGGAAAGGGGATGGACGAAGATGTGATGGTAACTCATTAGTCCATTTAAGGTTTAATGAAGAACTAACTTACCCAAATGGCCGTTGCTTTATTTATCATTTGTTCACACTGAGTAGGTTTTTCAATTTAATTCGTGAACTGAGCTATTGAGTTTTTCAGTTTTTGTGTTCCGCGTTATATGGCGATACAGGGCCTGTAGGAGTGTTGTGCGGTAAATCTGCCTCATTTTGCACCACCCGTGAAGCTGTTTAGAACCACCTACACCAAGCACACTCTCTCGCCTTTCGGTTCTGACCAATCTCAGGCTTTGTTCATGATACTTTTTCTTCTGTATTTACTTTCTAATCTGTTCCCTGTACAGATGTTGACGAATGCAAGGTTGTTAATAACAGCTGTCATCAGCATGCTGATTGTCTTAATAGTCCTGGTTCATTTTCTTGCCGTTGTAAGCTGGGATATAAAGGAAGCGGTTTTGAGTGCGAATGTAAGTAGCAATTAATCTGTGGATATATTTTGAAAAGCGATAGTTCTTGGAAAAAGTCCGCGTGCAGGTGTTTGGAAATAAATCGGTTTTAACAGAATAGCTATCACCGATCGCTTTTCTTTGGCAAAAATCCTTAAGTATGATTGATCATCGCAGTTATACACACCTTAATCAGTTGTGAAATTAAAGCCTGTAAAAAAATTCAGGCCTGAAAGGGATTCGAACCCATTACTTCCGCGAAAACAGTGCAGTGCTATACCAACTGAGCTATTAAGCCAACTCGGAGCTGGTCACATTGTGAATTCGTTATATACCCGTAGAAGGTGAAGAATGAAAATGCATTTATGAAATGTCTGAAATTTTTTCAGGCTTTGATTTCACAACTGCTAAAGTTGTGTGCATAACCTCGAAGATCAATAATAAATTTATATCATTCCCCGCAATTCAAATATATGCTCTTTCATATATTCATTTGCAAAGCATAGCATATTCTGCCAAGACCAACTGAGCTCTCCGGAGAAGAACAGCCCAATGAGTCTTCATCTGAATGGCTACACGCTACGGTTTGACGAGTTGACACTTTTTGTTTACCATAATAAATAGTGGCATATGAGTGAACTTCTTGTTGGGTTCCTATCTTTTTAAAAATGGTCACCCGTCAAGGTTTGACACATCTTACATTTCTAATGCTCGAACTAAAAGATTTTTAGATGATTGTATTTCTGTGATTATCACAGCCGACGGCACCTGCGCGGGAGAAGTGTGTCACGTGAACGCTACCTGTCGTAACTTGATTCAGGGACCAACCTGTGTGTGCAAGAGTGGTTATCAAGGGTCTGGAAAGACTTGCACAGGTGAGTGAGCTCAACAAATAATGCCGAGCAAACTGCTAAACATAACATAATGATCTACGTCTAAACACTAAAAAAACAGAACGTCGTTACTTTGTGCCAGATTCTAACCAATCACGCTTCTACAGTCCTCCACTCTACCAACTGAGCTATCGAAGGAACACAGGTGTGGATGGGGTATTAAAGGAGAACATGCGCAGATGGGTTATTAAAAAAATGTAGTGTTCCTTGGAAAAACACCGTAGTAGCTGATATTTTTCCTCAAAAAAGGAAATAAACAAAAAGGAACCAGCGACCTAAGTTTTTCAACTACCCTTCAACATTCCTCCGCGGGTAACCCTGCGATGGACTAGCATCCCACCCAGTGGGGAATAGAAATATTCCTAGTCGCTTCATGCTACGGAAACCGGGATAAGCTCCGGCCTGATGGGCCATTTAGCTCGTATGCAGACTTAACCTTGAAGTCTACACATGTTCCATTTATGAACATAAATGCACTATTCACGTTGGCAAGGTTGAACGATTCTATAAAGATAGTTTATTTATTTCTTTTTTTTTTCTGTGAAACAGACATTGATGAATGTCTGACTGATAACCACGAGTGTCACTCAAACTCGGACTGCCTCAATTCTATTGGCTCGTACACCTGTCAGTGTAAACCAGGATTTACCGGAAGTGGTTTCAGCTGTCAATGTAAGTAAATAAGTAAATGGAAACGTTTTAGGTTCAGCGCTTGTTTACAAGGCTTTGCCGCTTTCTCAGCGAGCTAAAATGGCTTAAGCCGCCAATCTACGCAAGCTACAGAACCTGTGAATTCACAGGGTTCTAAAAAGTTCTCAACTAAACGAATATGTAACGTTCTTCGAAACATGTTCTCTATTAAAAGAACGTATATTAACCGTTTTCGGTTAGTTTGGTTCACCAACGTTTTCAAGCCACATTACATAAACCCCACTGTTGAAATGGTCTCGAAAGTAAACATCGGATTTATCAACCAAACAAAAAAAAACGAACAAACAGAAGAGAAAACTGAAATGTCTATACCGCTGTAATTGTAAGGCAAATGTCATTTTCTGAATTCTTCCTTTCTCCAAACAGTGAAACTAGCCAAAAACATATTTTGTCTCTAGTTTATAACAATGCGGCAAGAAGCCATGCGTGTGTTATCACGCTTTTAGTTGCCTTTATTCTGACTCCAAACTAACTTCAACGGTATCTTATTCGTACTGAAATACTATTTGCTAAGAAAATTCAAAAGAATTACTAAGAGTATTCAAAAGAATGTTTCTTTTTTTCTTCTTGGTTTTTGCATGAAGCAAAATACGATGTCAATAAGCGGTGAGGGGAGTGTAAACCATTTTAAGATAACCCTCGCCATGCCCGAGCCTCTAACCTTGTTAGGTACTACTTAATTCTTTTGTATATAATGATTTGCTCCGTATGGTGCTCTCTAAGAAGACCTAAGAAGAACTGCTTGATTAAACGAATGCGCATAGGCGCATTGCTTTTTGATCAAAGGTGCGGATATCTTTCGTATTAAAAAATCAAGGCATAGCACCTTCAGCTCGTTTAGTAAGTATTCATCTAAGTTTAAATTGTGCTGTCGCCATGATGTATAATTTTCTGGTCTATTTCCTTGTTTCATTTATTATTCTCACACGCGGGAATTTTAAAGACAGCAAAAGAAGAAATCGCTATTCATTTAGACTTTGAATATTTGCATCGTTCTGTCATGTAACAACCTCGAAAATGCTTCGAAACAGGCGATGTTAATAGTGAAAATATAAATCCAGATCAGCGACGCCATTAATAAATATGTAATTAGGTGGTTTGCAGTTTCAGACAATAATTGCAATATTTGCATATTTCCGTTTCCTAGAACACATCTGTCCCTTTGGGGTATGTACATAAACCGAAATAAATTTTAAAAATTCTAAAATGTCATCGAAGGCAAACTGATAAGTACATTGTTTTGCGTATGCGGGAATTGTGATAAAAAGACATGATATTGTTCTGGAGACATTAAAACGCGAAGCCATGATAGAAAAAAAGCGGGGGGTTCCCCTAGCGTTTAAGAGCGAGTATATTATTTCAATGTTTGCTTTCCGTACAACGAACATCTGCGTAGCGGCCTTCCTTCAAGCTCGCTTCAAAGTGAGCGATCCAAAACGGATTTTCGGAGAAACACTTTACTCTTAGAGGCCCTTTGGTTTGGTACCGTCTTTATGGTGCATAAACGGGCTTAGAAAAGTAAAGAAGCCAAAACCCTAAATCGTGCGGGGGAGAGTGGAAAGAAAAACGCTTTCCATATCAAATATACTCTTTTGTTATAGTAAAATTATTTTTCCGGCCGAGATTGAATATTCTTATTTCTTCTCCCGATTTTAGTCTGAAAATATTCCTTATGATTATACTACATGAAATTTCCAGGTTATTCGTTGAATTGACTACAATTATTTGACTTCCTTGTTTTGTTTGGTTTCTTGTAGAAAGAGTTTTTTTTTGCGCTGCGAAATTTCTTTCTTATTCCACAGAAATCCGCATATTTTGCCTGGTGAATCAGTTAGCAGACTTCCTTCATTTACAGGATTACCATGTTAATATTATATTATTTTACCTTACATTCCCTACCTTCTCGTGTTGTCATATTCTTAACATTTCCATGATGAAAGGCGGAAAAAAGATGAGGTCATTGAGCGGGGAGGGGTGTGACGAGTCACTAATGAGGGGTAACCCTCCCCTAATCCGGACCTCAGTAGTTTCTTAGCGTGCTTCATGTATTTATATTAATCATAGCTTGTGTTGTTAGCCATGTGGGACAGTTTTTACATATGCTTCTTTCACGCATGCGCTTCAAGCTTCTTGTAAATCATTTCAGTGGATTGAAAGCGCGCGTTTCTAAACGGATTCTTTTCATAATCTTGAAGTTTGCTTTGATTTCAAAGTTTTACACGTACCTTACTAAATATATTGCATCTACCCGTGTTGTCAAGGTGAAACTTTAAAAATGGTGCATCATTCTGTCGTTAAGTTTGCCCGTTGTGTCAGGGCAAATTAAAAATTTGGGAAGATTCTACTCATTCTTTGAAAGTTAAAATCTGCATCGTTACAGACACGCCAATTATGTAAGGCATAGACCTTTCAACAGAGAACACATTAAATTGTTCATAACAGATGCGACGCATTATTATTTTTGCAACGTGATAGATGTCGGGGAAACCCCCTTATTAATATTCAGCGTGTCATCATGGGCTGTGAAATCGATGTTATTCTTGTGCGAATGAAAAGCGTGTTTCATTGACTTGATATTGGAAATGGAAAATTCCTCTCGCTCAGGCTTCTCTGGGCAGTCATGTTTATATGTTACGCTTTCTCAAGCCGCTCGGTGTCAAAAGCGGCTAACTGGTAATGGAGCTAGCCGATGAAAATCCTTGAATCGTGACAGAGATTAGCATCAAGAGACATCAATGCAGTCACCCTTAACGCTCTCAAATAATACTGATTCTTCGAAAAGCGTCTAGAGTAGTCTTGTCAACAAAGGAGAGCTGTTGTGTAGTTGAATTGTTTTATATGAGTGACGATTAGTACGCCGGATAACTGATTGCTTGATTCAGCTATATATATTGATCAGAGTCCACCATGCTTTCCATGTGCCAGACATAACTACTCGATGACACCAATGACATCAATGAAATCAGTGAGTAATCAATGAGTAATCATTGAGTAATCGATAGGTAATCGATAGGTGATCAGTTGATTAGTCATTGATTATTGCCGATGATCAATGAGTAATCGATGACTAATCGATGGGCCACAAAATATTTGGTCATCGATTAGGAATAGACTTCTTGACATGTAATAGATGAGAAGATGAATATATGCAAATTTGAGTTTCCTTTCTGTTACAGGTTTTCATCAAGTTATCTCGCCTTTTTAAGTCATAGTCTGAACACGAATAACAACCATTCCTGCATTCTAAACTTCCACAAGATGGTTTTACTTCACGATCACTTCACACTAAGAAATCACGTTGTATGACAAGAATATGTCATAAAAATAATCTTACGTATTCTTCTTCGTTGTTACTCCCCAAGGAATGAATCCGTGATGAGCCGAAAGAGCGTTTGCTTGAGCGGCTAATCTGAAGTGCGTGTCATTATGTGACAATGTTTTCCTCGCTTCAGTGTATTCCTAAGACTTATCTAGAGACATTGAGTCTACTAACTAGGTTTATATTGCCTTTACATTCGAGCTCATCAAGATTGCTGTATTAAAATTTTTTTTCTCCCTTAGCGGATGGCACATGCGCAGGAGTGAGATGTCATCCAGATGCCATATGTGATCAAGACCAACCACTTGGTCCAGTGTGTCTTTGTAAGGCTGGTTTCCAAGGAAATGGGCGGAAGTGTTCTGGTAAGGATCTATGACCGACCAACTTCACTTATTTCTATTCGTTCCTTGAGAAGCAGAAGCCTTGTATTGCTATTGACCTTTTATTTTGTATTTTTTAATTTGTTTGTTTAGGTTTTTTTGTTATTTTTTTTCTCTTTGTCGTTTGTGAAACAAACATATAACATTCTTAGATTCATATAAATTAATTTATATTTTACAACTCTGTGAAGCCTTGAAAGTTGTTTAACTCAAACCGAAATAACAAATTTGACAATCAACTCTCGCTATTCTACGCTCTTTGTGTTGCTATCCACATGTTCTTGGAGACAAAATGCTCTAGCACGCGTGGTGCTTCCCGCCATGTACATGAAAGAGTGTGGTTGGGGCACCAGCCATGAGCCGCATCCTATCCATAAGTAGTAACAGTAGCCCTTTCTCGCTTCACATTGCTTTGTTTTAAAGTGGCATTGTTGAGCGCAGGGTAACAACCTTGCAAGGTTTCACCTTCAGCCACACCCCAACACAATAACGAACGTATCTTTTACAGACATCGATGAATGTACGAAAGATGATCATGGGTGTCATCAAGATGCCGAATGTATCAACACTGTGGGATCCTACAACTGTTCCTGTAAACTGGGGTTTGAAGGCGACGGAAAAAACTGCAAACGTGAGTAATTAATTAATAAGAAGCAATTAAAGTAAACACTAAAATCCTCGATCTTGATGATTTCCTTACACCAGCTAGAAGAAGAATATTTATTAATTAATCATGGATTAATCCATTGATTGACTGGGATTGTCTGTTTCACAGACTCACTGACTGACTGATTGACTGTCTGACTGACTGACGACTGACTGACTGACGACTGACTGACTGACTCACTTTCATAGATGCATCAATCGACCTTTTGATTTATCACGATTTAATTTTCTTTAGCTGACGGGACATGCGCAGGCGTCGTTTGCGCTGTTGACGCTGACTGTGTGACATCATCTAACGGTGATAAACGCTGCGAATGTAAAACAGGTTTTTCAGGAGATGGTCGTTCTTGTAGAGGTATGTACATGCCAACGTCTAATCACTCTAATGCTGTGGTTGACCGGCGATTTTTACAGCAGGTCTACAACTTAACTTAGCAGAACATGACAACCTACCTTTTAATGGGTTATCTCTTCCAAGCTCTGGTTTTAAAAGCTTGGACAGATTAATTGGAGGTGCTTTACATTAACCAAGAATTCCTAAAATTTCGAAGCCAGTTTAAATGGTAATGGAACTTCCTGGGAACGTTTTTACTGCGAAATCCGCAAATTTTTGACGATCCGAAGAGTGAATTTTCAACCGAGAAAAACGCAAGTTGTCCTCTTTTCCCGATAATCTGTAAAATGATGTTCCATTCGTCTCTAGAAAACTCTGGAAATGATGCAGAACAATCGGTTATTGTACAAACCAATGTCCTCTCTCCTTAGATAACGATGAGTGCGCTCTGCTTACCCACAACTGCCACAGGAAGTCAACATGCACCAACCGCCATGGCTCTTACTTATGTCGCTGTAAACCTGGATATTTTGGCAACGGTTTCAACTGCTCGAGTAAGCTTATAACTTGTTTTAATAGTACGCCTTTATTTAGAATGGAGCGTTTAAAACCGAAATGACAAAAAAGGCTCTCCCAGAAAAATTTTGTAGGGGTGTGCGGCCCGCTTCCCAAAACCCTTACTCTATTTATGACCAAAATCTGCG
>OMLO01004869.1_pt1 | contig 11248 bp, 10 predicted proteins | sample 1674811 | NCBI WGS metagenome assembly OMLO01 (sample SAMN06265003, study PRJEB25207) | coral metagenome | isolation source: Coral host | place: Mexico:La Bocana,Puerto Morelos, Mexico | collected 2008-11-13 | reverse complement strand
CTCCGGTCTGAGAATGAATCCTAGATTTTAGGAATTCCCTGGTTTGGAAATTGCCAATAATTCTGTTCTTTTAATATGACTTACAAAACAATTGCTCCGCCGCAGCAAGCCCAGTGAAAGTGTTACCACCCACGGCAACAAGGCGATATCTCTGTATAGAAAGTTTCCAGCATACTTTGCATCCAAGATTCAGTGTGGAAGAAATTGCTAGGCCACAACACTGTTATTCCAACTTAGGACGAAGACACAAATTGTAGCGATTGAATTTCCCATGAAGTTTCTTGTGCAGAAGCAGGCGATGCCCCTGGAAAAGAAACATGTATCAAGTTCCATGGTTCACAATGATATCACAATGATCATGTGTCTCAGATATGTCATCCAATCTGCCAGAATTTTTGTTAATGCACAGTTTCCTTCTCAGGTTCCTAACATGCCCAATCAAAAACTTATGGAAAGATTGATTCGTGTCCATAGCCCGTTGGTGGGCAAAAATACCTCCAAAAAACGACCTTTTAGGCGTTCTTTGGCTGCGAGCTCGGATTCGAAACGTCGCAGCCCGGAAGAAGACTTCGCACGAAAGGAGCAGGAACTGCGGTCGGAGCAGGTGCCAAAAACCGCATGGAAAGGTTGGTGGTCTCAGAACCTTACAGATCTCTACCATCCCCCAAAAAAAGACGAAGGGATGTAGCCTTTGTTTGGGTTGGGTTGATGTGGCCATTAACAGCGTACATCCCAGAAACTACTTACTCTTGGAACTCAATACCAGATGCAATGTAGACATACAAATGGCAGCTATTGACCAGTTTTTGGAAACTTCGCTCCTTTCTTAGGACACTAGTGACGATAGTAAGACAGTATGAGTATGATACAGTGATACCACAATATGTGACTAATTATAGTTCAGAGAAACATGGCTGCAAGACATTCATTTTCAATCTTGGGTCATCTTCTTGAACAATGGAACTACGACAGGGATGCATACTTTGCTCCCCCAGGCAGCTCGCCTAAAGACACTGGAAGCCGCACAGCCACAGCCACCACTGGCATCTGCAACTCCTACTAGAGATGGCTACGAGCTCGGTGAAAGATGTTGTCATATTGGCTTGAAGGAAACTCAGATTTCTGTAGGGTTATGGGAGCAACAAAAATGGGCACAATATACATTCGGTGCTCAAACTTTTAGGGCCCTGGTTCAGTAAATTCCATATCATCTGTTGGTGCAGAAGACATCAGCCCATTATTTGCCCGAGGCTTCGATGATGCACATCTCGAATTGGAGGACCATCACATTGGCAAACACACATGTTTTAAATGACTGATGGTAGTTTTTGTGCAGGAGTTGCGTAGAGCCAAAAGTGCAACATGGCAGCAAGAAACAGGCGCAATGATACCCCAAAAATTGTATTTTGATGGTAGTTTACTATTCACTTCTGAGTAGCTAAATGTTAAGGGTCGGGTAAGGGAACTGTTCACTTCCAGGAGGCGATGATAATGACGCAGGCGTTGCATCGTTTACTTTCCATCGGTGGTTTTACAGTAATCAAGATGAATATGATATCAGCGATATTTGCCACACTCATGACATAAGATCACAAAAACTAATGAGTCCAAACATGTCCTTGAAGAAGAACTCAAGGACCTGAGTGTGATGGAAATTTGAGGGGAGGTTTTTCTCAAATCCATCCATCCATTGACGTTTGTGAAAACAGCTCTAAACATCCACCAAATGCAGGAAATCCAGACCGCTTCCGTCGGAGACTTTCGCACTCTTCCTGCCGCTGCGTGGCATTGCATTCATGCGAAATTTGCTCATTGGAACCACTTCGCGAGGTCTGTCCTGGTCGCTTGGCTTGCTCGATCATTGGAGAGTCATTTTGGGGTCATTCAGTGGGTCCTGTTGCAGATTTCTTGAGAAAGTAACACTGAAAAGTAGCACAGGACGGGCCATTTCTTCTAGACTTTTTTTGTGTTACTTTTGTTTGGCTTCTGAAGCTTTGCACTACCTCCTTGAGAAGTGGCATGATGTTGAGGCTTCCAAGAGCATTGGCCATGAAAGTGAAAGCAGCTACTTGGTGCTAAATTGCACAAATGCCGCGAATAAGGTACAGACCTGTGAATAAGATTTTGGTCTAGGGCAACAAAGAGCACGAGACATACAAAACACTTCCGTGGGATTATAGACTTACATGTTACTTTCGCAGCATTTGTTCTCGGGTTTGTTTCATGGGTTTCCATTGGTGATATCATCAACCGGTATGATCGCAGCATATCACAAATCAATTTCGATTGGAACAATGACGGTTTGGATGAAGACTGGACTGGGTACACTAGTCAGCTTTCGACTGTTAAAATGTAATTCAACATTTACAGATTCAACATTTAGACTTGCAAAAAAGGTTTTAGACTTGCAAATAAGAAGATAGACTTGCAAATAAGAAAATAGACTTGCAAATAAGAAAATGGACTTGCAACTGGGTGGCCTATTCTTGAAGTCGAAAACTCTTCGCAAAGACCACTATGATCAGCACACTGGTTGCGGGGGTGGCTTGAAGGAAAAAAGGGAAGAGGTTTTCAGGCAGCTTGCAGCCGCCCTCTTGCAATTCAAGGTTGCCGAAACAAGCCAAATCTTGTTTTCCCCAACTTGTGCAGTTCAGGGTTACAAGCACATTTCAGTTTTTACCAATTCCTTATTCGCAAGTATCATTTCTTATTTGCGAGTCCGACGCCTATTTGTGAAATTAACCACTACTTGGACCGAAAAATTAAGAAACTAGACGCCGGATATGCCAAAAGCAATGACAACAGTTAAATGCAGACATACGAAGGCAACGTGTGAAAGTGACCAACAAGACACCACCCAGGTGGCTCAGGGAGCGAGATCGACGCGGATGTTGCGCTCAAACTTCTGCTGGTGGTGGAGGCTCAAAAGCCTAAGGCGTGTAAATTCCTGGTAGTCCCAGCAGGAGTTTCCGGTGCTTTAACAATATTCGGGGCCAAACAAGACTAGAATTGATTTGTGCACTGTTTGGGGAGCGGGGGTGCTGTGTTCCCCCAAGGCCCTTGATACATGGACCTACGCAACGATTGGAATTTAATGAAAAAACTTTTTTGGGAGTAAACACCGAAGAGACTTCTCTGGACAATATTTCCCACGCGTCCTCCAACAAATATTTTGCAAGATATGCTTTGAAGACACTCCTGACACTGAAGATATTCTTCAAGGAACCTTGCAGGGGACATCCCACCAAAAAAATAGATTTTTGTTGGGGAGAATCATCTCCAAAATCCGTTTTTCAAAAGCTTTTTTTGCGGGATATTTCCCAAAGGATGATATAATTGACACGTCTTTTTGGGGATATCTCGCAAAAAACAGATGTGTTCTTGGCACGTACCCAAAAGATGATTCAAGGATTTTCTTTGGGAATATCACTCAACAGACTTCCTCAGGGTAATTTGTGGCAGATATCCCCCAAGAATATGATGTAAAAAAATTCGGGTGATATCTCACACAATATGTTTCGAGGAACATGTTTGGGGACATCTCTCGCCGCAGATTTCCCAGGAACAGTTTTGAAGATATCGCCCGAAAAATCCCTTAGAATCCCTTGGGACACCTTCGGGAGATATTTGCAAAAAAACGAAAGGTGCATTTCCCAAAAGATCTTTTGATTATTTTTTTGGTGAGTGATAGCTCTTAAACAATTGCTTCAAGAATATGTTTGCTCAGAGAGATGTCCAAAAATATTTGTGAGATATATTTATATATATCATATATATTTCCCAAAATATTGATTCAATCATTGTTTGTTGGGAGGTATTCATTTCACCAAACAAGATATTTGTTGTAGTTTTGGCAAACACCACCCAAACGATTTCTTCAAGGATATTCTTGGGAGATATCACTCAATGTGCCAGATACTGCACAAGAATGCCTTTTTTGTTCGAAAACTTTTTTGGAGGCCTGCCAACATTACCAAACATATTCCTAAAACACTTGTGAAACATTTGTTTGTAATATTTTGTAAACATATCTTCCTGCTGCACAAAACGAGCATTTTGCAAACATGTGGTCACAAACAAACTGAATGATTGTCGAAACAACTTGTTAGTTGCAATGCATGTATTTCAGTGTACATTGTATGGTTGCCGTTCAAGCAATCTGGTTGCTTTTCAGTGACTTCACTCACTGCGCTGGTGTTTCAGACCTAGACATGTTTTGCTCATCCCCGCTGCCAGGCGCCACCCAGATATTTGACGCGAAAACACGGGCACGGCGAAATGTAGCTCGACCCAAATTTAGAGCAGTCCTAAATCAGGCAAATCGACAACATGTACAGAATGGTGCTCCCAAGTTACGGGGGGGATCTAGTTTCCCAACAAATGATAAAACTCAAGCTTGCACAACCCATTCTGTACCTTTTTTTTAATGCATATGTTTTTTTTGGGGGCCTGAATCTATAACATGTTTCTCTTCAAAAACATGATGTTTTTTGAGAGTGGGTTCATGATTTTATAGCGTCGGTTTTTTGATAAGCTTGAAACGTTGCAGAATCTCAACCATCATGAATCGGATTAAGGCATCTATCCTCTGGGTACGGGGTCTCAGCAACAGTTGCGTGGTACTAGGTTTGGGGGCCATGCCATTGGGGGGGCAGGGCCGTCGACACGCAACAGGTCAGACACCGCAACCACAAGCTAGAGAGAGGTGCGAGAAAACAAAAAAAACATGCTACCTGTAGCAGACGTGGTGTCAAACCTGCAGTCCAGGACTGCCACATTGGAAACAACATTTTCTTGAAGTTGAGAGAATCAATTTCTTGGGGGGACACGCTTCAAGATCAGATGTCTTCAGGGGCTGGGTTCCTAAAACAAACTGGTGTGGCTTTACTGAAGACTGACTAAACATGAAGTTACAACCATTGCAAGTTATGTCTTTTCGTTGGATGCGGATGCAAGGTACCTACGCCGGTGAGGTTTGCATCGGTTCTTTAATTTGCATCTGGTTTTCTACAAGGCCCATAGGAGGTGCCACAGGTGGACGGTTTTTTTGAAATGTAATTTTTGTCCTAGATTTGTTTTAGCCCACCAACTGTAAACATTGCAAGATGTCGTTTATCAAGTTTATCCTGAAATTTACCTTCCTGGTTGGCACCACTTGGGATTGCGCGCGGACCGGGCTGTATTTCTTGCGTTTGTATATCTACTGTCTCTGTTTTTTCGGTGACAGATGATCAATGAACCGCAGTTTGACTGCTCTCAATGTTGCCCCCTGACGTCCATGCACGGCCTTGACCAACTCATTGCAGTTGTGTGCAGCCTTGGAAAAGGCATTGAATTTGCCGTTGGCATTGCTGTTGTGCAGCAATCCGCACGGCGCTGCGTCCACTGGGCAGCCCTTTGCTGCATGTGGGCTGCAAGACGCAGTGCAACAAAGTACGTAGCCTTGGGGGAATGACTTGAATTCTGAATAGGGATGTAATTGGTATGAATATAAATGAACAGATTGGTGGGGATTCAGCTTAGTTACTTAGTCATAGTCGCTTGCTTTTCTGATAACTTCCTATCCTATCATCCCTATGTAGTCTTTTTGAGTTGACAAGGCGATTGATGAAAAGGGTGCAGAGCAACGATGCTAAGGTTGGAAACCTATGCCATCTATCGGCTTTGAAGTTCTTGTGACTTCCGCAGAAGCTGTTGGATCAAGCAGATGATGGATTCCAGTGAAGTTTTCTGTGACTTGAATGATTCTTAAAAGCACCTGCAACTCTCCAGCAGAAACAGCAAACCCCAAGTTGCAAAGATGTTAGTGATGGAATCATGGCTAGCCACGAGCAAAGTCAGGCCGAGGCAGTCGTGTTTGTTTCATCGTTGCCAACTTTGCGATTTGTTGAAAAAGAATCGTTCCAGGACTTCCTGCCGACTGTGACTTCCGCTCAACTCTCTGAGGGAGAGGCCGCAGTGGAGAATGACCCAAGCTTGTTCAGGAAACGATGGTGTTAGTGTAGTATAGCGCTGTTGGTGCAGAGTATTGTAAGATAAAGATATAGAGTATTTATATCATGCTATTGGTCTGAAAACGGCCTGGTGACTTGATGTCTTTTTTCATAGTCTTTATCTTTGATGTCAGTCTTGCAGGAGGTGCCTCCCAGAGTGCGACAGCTGCTTGACTATGATGTACCAAGTGAGGCCATATGAGATCTCAAACAGCATGACATGACAGAGAGGCGAAAGGTGATTTCATCATGATTTCCTGAAATCAAAGATCTGACCGATTGTCAAAAATCAACTGGGAGGTCTGAAAGGTTGTTTTTTCGTGCTGGAAGTGTAGCTTTGTTGCAAGCCGCACAGGTCAGTCGGGTGATCCTACGATTGATGCGGCGGCTTTTGTGTCGAAGATCATAGGCATGCTTGTAGACATTGATTGAAATGTGGCGTGGGATTGATACTAAGACAGCAACTGACACCATTCATTCCAATTCATTCATGCAAGCAGTTAATTATTAGTATCTGCGGAACTTTGTTGGAAACTGTCTGTTTGGTTGAAGTCGGGATGAAGAGGTGGCAGAGGCTGCGGCTGCTGAGCGGGAATGGCTCATGCCGTGGGTCAATGAATGGCTTGCCCGGGTCTTCAGAAGATTGCAACACGTCATGGACAATTTTTGGGAGCCAGCAAAAACATGTTGTGTTTCAAAGGACTTAGAAGAACTTGAACGACGATCTCTGTCGACCATTGTGGTGAGTGGCTTCGTCTCTCTCCCTGTACAAGTGCAGGCCTGTGAAAGCATGCTCTTGTGTCCACCAAGATATAGAGTTTTCGAGCCTTTCGAGGCTCGCCACTTGGCGCTGCTGATTGATGCCCATCTGGCTCATCTATCAGTTCTTGCTGCCAGCGCCATACCAGCTGGTCTTGTTTGATTTGGCAACACCAGGATGCAAGTTGCAGAGATGCACATCTTGTAAGCCTCCTATCTATTTAGCACTGTTTTCAAAGACCGTGCGACACATTTGTATGATTCCTGTGAAACCAACAGTCGTCTTCATGTTTGTTTTGTTACTGTTGTAGTTGTGCGTTTAAGGCGCAGACTGCCGAGATTGAGGCACAAAGTTTCATTGTAATCTTTCGAGACGTTCTCGCATTGACAGCCGTCTTGCACACACATCATTTGCTGATCCTGGAAGGAACCCTAACTCACCAGCTTGTACCTACATTGGTCTTGCATTTTTTTGTTTTTTGGTTTTCTCAAGTTTTTTTGTTTTTGGCCAAAAGTATCAAAACCCTCGAGAAAACCAACAAAAAAACAACAAAATTGCAGACCCTAACTCACCAGCTTGTACCTACATGGGTCTTGCAATTTTGTTTTTTCCCCGCCTGTCAGGTGAGGGTTGTTAGACTGTTAGAATGCAGAAGGTGGGACCAGCCAAAGTCCAATCCAGGGATTTGCTGTCCTTACATTGTCAAAAGCATGGTTTTGAATGGGTTTTGAAAGCCACGAGCCGAAGGCCAAAAAATTTCATTGGGCCAAGAAGAACGTTGAAGGCGCATTTCAAGCCAAAGAACTGGAGATTTGACGGAGTGGGATTTTGAGATATTGAGACGCTGCAAGAGAAATTAGCAGAGAGCTACCGAGCTAATATTGAAATGATCCTGTTGTGGGTGCCTGCTCATTGGTTGGAATTCCGTAGGCACCTACTATGGTCTTTTTGGGTCTCGCATGATCCATCCATGATGAGTTGCACCATATGCATCATTAAAATTTCATGTTTCTCATGTTTTTTGTTTTGCCATTTTGTTCTTATGATGTTTTCTCTTTCTGTGAAGTGAAGCGAACAATCTGGAGGGCAGAAGATGCTCCAGATCGAAATTCAGATCCAGGAGCGTGAGAAGAAGCTGAAGGCGGGAGAATCTCCAAAACCAAGGTGCACAAGCTTGCAGCATGTTTGGGCGCATCCCTCATCGTGCATGGCACAGGAGAGAATGGCAGTTGGAGACTTGCGCACTCTTCCTGCTGCTGCGTGGCATTGCATTCATGCGCGCTTTGAGGCTCATGCTGTGCAATTCTTTTGACATTAATGGGGACAGAGGGCCGCTTGAGCAACAGAGAAACAACCTCAAAGGGATTTCATAGCAGTCGGAGAAACATTCGTTTTGAGCTGTGTTCTGCAGGCAGAACTTGTTCCATGCCGGCAAAGCATCAGCACCGACAAGGAACCGATCGGAGCCAGTCAAATCATCCTTGTTCCAGTGTGTGTATGAATTGTATGATGGGGACTGATCATCCAAGCATGGGGCAGCATGTGTCGAGACCGCCCAAGAGGGGAATGCTTTGATGTTTCTTTCCTTTTCATGGTGTTCAGTTTCCGGAAGTAATGGCTGCTTTCCTGCTTGGCTGCGGGCTGAACACTAGATTTTGGTTTTTATGTCTTGCCCGAGTTGTGTGAGTGAGTTGATCAGTCAGGGAAAGTTCCTCGCAATCACATTCCTTTTTCAGACGGAGTGACAAGAGGATTACAAGAGGATTCTGGGGGGATACTTTCCCAAGAAAAAGTGATGACATTGCAGGGATAGATCTGGAATGATAAGGCTATGATAAGGCTGTATTTCATGCCTTGATTGATGTGTCACCCTGTCAACAGTTGAAGTTGAATCAGCGCCCTGGCTGTTTGACCAAGGACTGTAGCAGAAAAAGACGGATTCAGATTCCGCAGGGATGTAATTAAAATCCATGAACTAATTAAGAAAGAACATGTGATATAGAAGTACGGTTTGGCCACACTTTAGTTATATGATTCCATTGGTTTAAGCAGATTTGAACAGTTCTCTTTGGTTTAAGTAGTTCCGATGATGAGATCCATGTAAGTCTTACCCTGTGTGACACCCGCTTGACAGGTGCAGATTGCAACCATTGCGCCGGAAGCAGTGCCAGAGGTTCCCCAGCATTCGTTCAACATTCAATCCAATGTACACCTTGCTGCGCAGTTGATGGATCCAGTTTTTTCAGCTCCAAACTCAGCCAAAATTGTACATTTTGTATAACATAGGTGCTGCATTCAGCTGCAATGTTGAAACAATCCATGGTTGCATAGACTCAATCACCTCATTGATTTATACATTGCCGTTGTCTTGCTGCTAGACGTTTTTCAGAATCCATTCGGTGCCCCGACGCCTCCAGCTAGAAGGTCTTCCTTTCACGTTGACTCTGGGCATGCACCTTTGAATTTTCTCAGGTCACACGTGAAGAGACTTCAACCGTTTTGGAGGCCCGCAGCGATGTTTCATGCCTGAATTCGCTTTGATTCAGCTTTCCGCGCTACCGTGATTTGCCCAGACCCCATTCTTGAAGGGCCAACCAAAAACAGGGCCCAGGGTGCGAACAATAGCACAAGACTGAAACATGGAGCAAGCATAGGCTTTGAGTATCTACATGTACGTACATGTTATAAATATATGCCCATTTGACAAGATCCGCGGTCAAAGAGTCGAAGCTGGTGTCGTTATGTTTGTCCTTTTACTATTTGCGGCCTTTGCTGGAGCTGGGGAGGTCTTTGCTGAAACCGGGTCAAAATTACCTGGTTTGCTGCCGTGCCTCCGACCGCAAATTTGGACTTGTTGTGGCAAGCCGACGTGTCAGACTTGAGCTGCGTCTCAATTTCAACAGCTTCAATTTCATTGGTGTCTGAGATCGCATGAAGATTGGGCTGAAGAACGTGAGAAGGAAATCAAGAGGACATCGGTAGGCGCTGGTCCTGTACATAGACTTTTAAGATAATTATTTTCTTGCCCGCCGCTTTTTTTCAGGATGATCGAGGAGTGGAGGATCCAGAAGTGGAGAAGGCGTTGCATCTTCAAGACAGGCTTGACTTCATAGTCTGGCACAGTTTCAATCAGTTTCATACTTACTTGTAGTGATTCCCTGTGATCTCCCAAATCTCATGACCCATGACTTGGATCATCAGGTGTGGCGTTGCCAAAAAAAGATATCTCAAACAACTATCAATCTCATGTTAACCAATGTTAACTGATGGCTATTGAATGTAAAACTTCAGTCACTAACCCCAACTGATCCACCTACATGAGGGCTTCATTCCATCACTAGACGAAGGTGGTATGGCTCCCCGGAATCAATCCAGATTTGTGTCAGCCCGTCTCCGGTGCCCGTGTCGGAGCTGCATTGTGCGAAGTGGGTGGATCGTGAGGATGGGTTAGAGTTCCAACATTTGCAGATAGAACTCCACTATAGGTCATGGTGTCCCAAGTCCTCATGTCTAGTTTATTAGTTGATGAATTTGTACCAGGGCTTTCCTCGTCAACATCCATTCATTCCACCCCCACATCCTAAATTTCCGCTTTTGGCCTTCAATGTGGCGCCATCGTTATCATCACATATCAATTCTTCACCCATTATCACCCCAAACAACGGGCTGCCCCAAGGGACGAAGCTCTGGTGGAGGACATTGTGACAACGACTTTGAAGCCATCAGGACTTGATGCATTTGCCGTGGCTACTGGTGTTGCCGCAAGGGGCAGTTTCAGAGCATTCTTGCGTGTTTTTACCGGAAGATCCTAAGTTAGCCTAAGGGGTGCCACTAGAATTTGCAAATGTCACGTACAACAAGGGGTTTCCTTTGACCACTCCTTGTCCTAGATGTTTGAGCCTGAGGGCAGTAGGGCACTTATCCACACTAAGACCTAAGATTGAAATTAAGTATTCCCCATAGTGACTATTAGCAACTCATAGTGGGTTTGGGTATTTCCAATATATCAATCGAATCCAACCGTTTCCAACCCCCATCCCTGCTCGTCAACGAATTGGCCCACGGCGGCTTTCTTCACCAAATTTCTCTCAGGCCAGTCAGATTGCTCCGCAGCAAGCGCCGAAAACAAATGGATTGGTCAGAATTAAGTGTTTTTCACGAATCTTCCTGCATGGTACACAAACGACACATCATTCCGTTTGCCTTCGGAGCCATCTTCGCTCCAATACTTGAAATCCCAGCGTGCGAGAGATGACTTAGGATGCATACTGTAGGCGTTAGATTTTCCTACAAAATCCTCGTCATCATATGCGGGTTCAGTCTTTGAGACTGGTCGAGGACTCAATGATCTAGCCTTAGTTGTTTTTGAGTTTTATAGCCGCGCCCATTGAAATACATAACAACAAACAATGCCCCAGACACCCGCACATTTAATGAGTTGAGAGGACATGTGGTGTTTTGGACAAAATTTTCCATAACAATTGTGCATCATCAA
>OMLO01004868.1_pt1 | contig 11248 bp, 9 predicted proteins | sample 1674811 | NCBI WGS metagenome assembly OMLO01 (sample SAMN06265003, study PRJEB25207) | coral metagenome | isolation source: Coral host | place: Mexico:La Bocana,Puerto Morelos, Mexico | collected 2008-11-13 | reverse complement strand
TAAGAGGTTCTGACTGGCACTTGGACAAGCCTCGCCACGGCGTCCAAAAAGTGCTGGTGCTTTGGGAAGGGCTATAGATGACAGTAAGGGAAGTGAAGGGAAACGGAGCGGACCGTATGATTCTATACCCTCACTCAGCCTTTTTGGTCTCATAGCTTGGGCTCAATCAAGCCTCGCCGGGAAGGTAGGATCCCGTGGCTAGTCTGAGCCCTTTCTACTGAAAGGAGTTTGATCCCCCACCCATGCCTGGGCGCTGGGTAGGGGGAAAAGGAAGCCGGGCCTGCCCCGAGAAGGACTCAATCTTTGAAGCCGAAGTGTTTCATGACGATGGGTCCCCGCAGGGAACTGTCCTCCTAGTGGTGAGAAGGTTGTACTCACCAGGGGAGAATGGCCGCTTCCTTTTGGCTGACTTCATCTCAGCCTCTGACGAGTACTACCGCTATTGGGCTGAGACTCCCGAAGGAAGAGCTGCTATCTCAGATGGGAACTACCACCTTTGTAAGGTGAGCCCGGGAGAGTGCACCGCTAAATCCAGGACTCACACCACCATTCACCTGGGGAAATGGCGGGCATTCAAAAGGGAAGAATTGGTTAAAACCAACTTGCCAGATTACCCCAGGCAAGTCTTGGGTGAGATTGATGCATTCTTCGCAAAGGAAGGTGAAGGTGGAGAGAAGACTGGAAAGGACGAAGGCCTTCCATGGGGAGAGATTCTCCCGTCCCCAACTGCAGGGCCTGCACGGATGCCCAAAGGAGATGGAGTAAAGGCTATGAAGAAGAAAGGCCCTGGTGAAGAACCCGCTGAAAAGAAGGCGGAGAGAGAAAAGAGTAAAGTCAAACTGACGGAGCTCCAAAAAGAACTGGCCGCATTGAAGAAGCGAGTCAGTGAAGAGGAGGAGAAGGCAGGAGTGAAGAAACCTCCTAAAAAGAAGAGGAGAGATCGGGCGACACCAGCCAAACCTGCACCCAAGCCCTTTGAGGCAGGCTTGGGAACTAAAAGAAAGGGAAAACCAGAGGGCCCCCCTTCGGATAGCCCAGGAGACAGTGATGATGACGAAGACGAAAGTGAGGATAGGGAGAGCTCAGACGAACCGGGGGAGAGCCCCGAGAGAGACAAAGATGAAAGGCCTCGGAAAGGTAAGCGCAAGGGTGATGATAAAAGTGAAGATGAAGAGGGTTCTCGCGACCCACCCCGAAAGGGAGATGCCAAGGGACGTCCCGCTGAGCGCAAGAAGAGGCGGAAGAAAAAGAAGAAAAAGGGAAAGGAAGCCAAAAGGAAAAAGGATGATGACAAGAAGGGCCCAAAGAAAAAGGAAAGAGACCGTGGCCCATTCGGGGTTGCGAGGACCGAGGAGTGGTCAAAAGGAGAGTCCAAGGAAAGTTCCTCCACTAGCTCATCGGAGTCGGATTTTCACAAGGCCTCCGGCGAGAAGTCGCTCCAGCTCAAGCTGGTTCGATATGCCCAAAGACATCCGGGACGTCTGGCAACCCGCCTGCTACGGTTGATGGCCAAAGCGGTGGGGTTCTCGTCGGGGGCGATGGTTCAGAAGAACCCGACTATGAGAGGAGCTCCTGCCACAGCTCACCTCTACTTCCTGACAGTGTTGACCCCAGCTCTGAACACCAAGTGGACCGCCAGGACAGCGAGAGAGATGAAGTGCTGGGCGACAATGTTGGACCTGCTGGCCGAGGGAAAGGGCCAGGAGGCAGCAGACATAGCCAGCCAAAGGCTGAAGGCGTTGGAGAGGTCAGTGCACGACGGGAACACCTGGAGAAGGGCGAGGTACCTGGAACTGGTGGACCCGGAAGATCACCTTCTCACAGACAAAGGAGAAGAGAAGATGATGAACAGAGAAGTGGAGTTGGAGGAGAAGTCGAAGGGCAAAGGGGGCTGGAACTGGGAGGCCGACGCGAAGGGCCCCGGCAAGGGAAAGAAAGGGAAGGACGGCAAAGGAAAAGACGGAAAGAAAGGAAAGAACCCGTCAGAGAACGCAGCAGGGAAAGCCGACAAGACGTCGTGAAACCGCCTCAGAAGAAGGCGAGAAAGGAGAAACAGACAGCCCCCCGAAAAGAAGAGGCTTCCCCGAAGGGAGTTGGCCAAGCCACGGGTTTGGTCCTTGTGGAAAGAGAAGTAATTACCCAGCAGCAGGAAGGAGGAAAGCGCCTTCCCCCGCTGGAGGATGAAGAGGAAGAGATGTCGGGTGGAGACCCGGTGAGAGAACAAGAAGAGGCCGAAGCTCAGAGGACAGATCGGAGAGCCGACTTTGAGACCAAGCTCAAGAAGCTGATGGACAACAGGGTGACCATCAAAGAGGCTGCAAAAGTTTTGATGAAGATTATCCCGGCTTTGGGGACGAAATTGGGGAGGTTTTACACGTTATTGGAAAAAGCCGCCGTGGCGCCAAAGGAGCTCACTGCTCCAGCAGAACTACTCCCAATTTCTCTCAAGGCGATCGGCCGGCTTAAAGGGCCGTGGGATATGGACGAGAGAGCCTGGATCCACTGGATCTGTTGGATCCTCAACTTCAATTTTTGCACGGGTTGGGAAAAAGCCTCCAACCTGCAGCACCCATCAGAGTTGACAACGGCTCAGTTGGCTTTCATCAAGGAGAGAATCTACCCGGCGGTCAAGAGGCTGACGGAGTTTAACACGAAGCTCCCGGCATTGGAGGATATCCTGAAGGAGTTGCACCGCAAGGGACAAGACTATGATGGGACCTCATGGGTCCAGATGGAGGAGCTGGAATTTGAAAAAGTGGTTGAGTGTTGGCCAAGCAAAGAGGGAGCAGCCGTTCAGCCTATCACTAGGCTGTTGGAAGGCAAAACCTTGAAAGCAGTGGAGTCTCCCCTGAACTCCATCCTCCCCTTTGCTGAGTGGCCAAGGAAGAGAACCAAGTCTTATGTGAGAGCCTCTGACGAGGTTTGGAACCGGCTCATTGCCGAGGGCTTCAAAAGGGGAATGTTCCAAGCGTGCCCTCCTGAGGAGGTGTTGAAAGATGAGGAGGGACGCCCAGTCCTAAACGGTGCTGGTGCCGTGCCGAAGGAAAAGAATGGAAAGATGTTGCAACGCTTCATCTCAATCTTCGTTCCTCTCAACGAGGTCTCAGTGAAGATACCCGGAGACGAGGGAACACTTCCCTATGTGGGTCAGGTCCTCCTTTTGAATGTTCCAAGAGAAGATGAGGTCATTGTGGATTCTGAGGACCTTCAAAGCGCCTTCAACCTGTTCGAGATGCCTCCAGGTTGGAGAGGACTTTTCTGTTATGAAAAGAAAGTTCCTGGGACCTGTGTCGGCCTAGGGACGGATGAACCCACATACGTGGCGCTAAAAACTGTACCTATGGGCTGGTTGTCTGCAGTAGGAATCGTCCAGGCGGCCATCAGGCACTTAGCCTTTAAGGAAGCTGGCCTTCCCTTGGCGCAGGAGCTACAGAAGAATCAGCCCCTCCCGGACGGAGATCGTTTCCTTTTGTATCTCGACTCGGTGGACCAGCTGCGGGTGGTATCCAAATCCATGGCAGCTGTGCTAAGAGGAGAGTCATCCACCGAACACAAAAAGTTCGAGGAAGCATGTGACAAGTTTGGGCTGCCCCGCAATTCCAGCAAGAGACTGGCTGGGGCGCTGAAAGGTTCCCTACAAGGGGGTGAACTCCTGTCTGAGGAAGGGGTCTTTATGCTGGACATCAACAAGATGCAGATGAATGTGGCTATGTGTCTGGCACTATCCTCAATGCACAAGTGGGGCCGAAAGGAGATTTCTGGAGTGGTGGGACGGCTCGTGTTTGCAGGGGCTTTCCGTAGGCCTCTCCTGTCGGCACTGAGTGCAGTGTTCCACCTCAGCCAGAAAGGTGGAGTCCAATTGGTACCATCGGAAGAGGCCTATGATGAGATCTTGGGTTTCTCAGGGTTGTTGCCATTGGCCTTCACCAATGTGAGAGCAAAACTGGGAAAGGAAATTCATGCTACCGACGCCTCCCCTACTGGGGCAGGGAGTTGCATCGCGAAAAGATTCAAATCGCAAGAGGCCGAGGAGGACACGAGCAATGTCTGCATCGCGTGCCGTCGGGACATTGGCGAGCCTGGCGAGTGGGATCAACCAATGGGGTGCCCATGGCGATGTGGTTCCAGACTCTGCTCCTTGGACTGCTGGCTGAGTCATCGCAAATCCTGCCCCTGTTCAGGGAGTGCAATTCCGGTGTTCTCTGAGAGGTGGTCCGGGCCAAGGGCTCCGACAAGTGAGGCCTTTCTGAGGGCTGGCTTCCCAGTTTTACCCCCGTTCGATATCCTGAGAGATGAGAGGATGGATATCTTCACCGACACGGGAAAGGAGGAATGGGATGAGCTGGACCGAGAGGAGGCCGAAGTCGAGCTCCATGCCCCTGAGTGCAAGACGTTCAGTAGGGCTCGAGGGCGGCCTTTCAAAATCAATGGGGAATGGTATAGTGGTCCACCGGCACTCAGGGATGCCGCGCATGTGATGGGACTCCCCCACTTGAAGGGAGCGGATGCCGCAAAGGTTAGAAGGGGTAACCGAATGGCTTTGCGCAGCATTAAGAGATGCGCTGACCTGATGGACAAGGGTGCCTACTTTGCTTTTGAACACCCTTATGGATCATGGGTGTGGTACTGCAAGCAGATGGTGGAGCTGGCCGCCAGGAAGGGCGTGTACATGGCAGTCTTCTCCCATTGCTGCTATGGAGGGAGAAGGAAGAAATGGACCAGTATCCTCACAAACAGCAGGGCCTTGTACGAAGCGCTCCACAAGCCTGATTGTGATCATGAGGACCTGGATGACTATCAACCCTATTTTTATGGTGACAGAATCGTCTACCCCACGGAAGAAGAGGCAGAATACCCGTGGGAGCTTTGTGTTGCCATGGCAGAAGCCATGAGGGGAAGCATGACTGACATGGGACTATGGAAACTGAAAGAGACGGAAAACAGAAGAGTCGCAATCACCAATGAGTTGCAGAAGTATCACCGGGCAGCGGACCCAGGAGTTATGGAACGCCTGGTGAGTAAGATCCTGGAAGTAGAAGGCCAAATGCAAAGAGGGAAAGAAGAAGAGCACATTGAATGGCTGTTCAGGCAGGTGCATTACCGGGGGACTGACATACGGTTGCTCACCTCCGAGGGTAACAAGGAGATGGTGCCATACCCTGCTCTGAACTGGTACTGGAAAGAATGCTTGTCGTTCAAATGGACCCAGGAAAGCCACATCAATGTCCTGGAGGCCCAGGCTCTTTTTACCCACCTTCGCAGGGTGGTGAAAGGGCATTCTGAAAAAGGAGTGGGGGTCCGCCTTATTTTCGTGGTGGACTCGCAGGTGATCTTCTATGCTGTGTCGAAAGGACGCAGCCCCTCAACTCGTTTGAACCGGATTTTGAGAAGGTTGATGGCACTTCAATTAGCAGCCGATGTCTATGTCTACCCGCTTTGGACTATTTCAGCGTGGAACTACGCTGATGTCCCATCACGACGTTGATGGCTCTGAGGTTCATTGGATTAAAACAGAAGACATTGCGCTGCTACGAACGTGCCTTAAAGACCTTCTTCGATTTCCTTGAAGAAGAGAATATCCGGTTACCATCAAAGCCCCGTAAGCTTGATGAGTGTGTGGCCCACTTCCTGGAACACCTTTTCCTGGAGGACCGCCCTATTACTTATGCAGGCCATACTTTGTCGGCCTTCAGGCGGTTCTACCCTCATCTCCGTTACAAGTTTCCTTTGTCCCGTCAGTATTTCTCCAACTGGAAGTCAGTTCACGTTGCCAGGCAGGCTGTACCCCTGCCACCTCAGGCTTTATTTGCCATTGCGGGCGTTGCCATCGCCTGCAGTGAGTTTTCCTACGCAGCAATTTTGCTCGTGGGCTTTTTAGCCTTTTTGCGCACCTCTGAGATGGTGCATCTAAAGTTTTCTCAAGTGCACGTTTCTACTGATGGGACCATTGTGTTGGTCCTCCCGTCTTCCAAGACCTCACGTGACAAACCGGAGAGTATCTCCGTGCAAGACCACCGCATAGCAGTGCTGCTGAGCTGGCTGCAAACTTCCGCTTCAACTGACCAAATTTGGAACGGTTCCGTACCGCAATTCCGAGCTTTCTTGGCCCGGTTTTGTGAGTTTTTAAATTTGGAAGACATGAACTTTTCAGCTTATAGCATTCGCCGTGGGGGTGCTTCCTCAGCATTCCTGCGTGGAACATCATTCGACCAGTTGCTGGTCACTGGAAGATGGCAAAGCATCAAAACTGCCAGGATCTACCTCGACACTGGTCGAGCAGCCTTAATTCAGCAATCCTTTTCTCCCCGCTCCACCCTCCTCCTTCACCACTTCAGCTCGGTCGTCCTCTCTTATTGCAATCAACTCCGTAAGAGGCGCCTTGCTTCAACTGGGAGCAAGTGCTAAGAGTGGGAAGTGCCAAGATGGTACTGAGGAGAGTTTGTACCGGTAAGGTACTACCGGATCTTGGATCCGTGTTCAAAAATGAGGTGAAAAGATGTTTCACCCAGAAGGACCTAAGAGGTTCTGACTGGCACTTGGACAAGCCTCGCCACGGCGTCCAAAAAGTGCTGGTGCTTTGGGAAGGGCTATAGTAATATAGATAGAATAGAGAGTTCAATGCTAAATTCTATAGGTGGAGAGATCCCTTCCTCGAGCAGATGAAGCAGGTCATGAACCTATTCCTATCCAGTTGAATCAAAACCTTACAGACAACGTAACGATATGTAACGCACATCCTAAAAAAGGATACAATTCAGTTTCAACAGCGAATCAGGATGAATCAGAGAGATGCGTCTAGTTCACAAGCGGTAGTTATTCTCCCTTTTTTGAGCTTAATCTAAACGTTGTTTGTTCATCAGTCTATCATATACTGTAATACTTGTTGAATCATCTGGTTCCTTTAAAACAATATACTTGTGAAGCACCCATAGTACATTAAGAACCGATGTATAGTTCATTTAGATCTAATACAGTAATGATACAAATCAGAAGAAGCTTCACGTACATCTTGTGCATTTGGACCGTGGAACCAACATGGGTCAAGCTCCAGGATGATGTCCTGTCACTTTCCCCCTACTGAAGTTGTGACAGGGCCCTTTTGGGGACCGTGGGCCAGGGACAGGGGGCAGTTCCCAACGTTTATTGATATGTTAAGTTGAATTCTACCTTAACCCGACTCCCATTGAAGCGACTTCCACAGGGAACATGTTCTCTTTGGCGTCAAACAGGTCGGGTGGAAAAACTGGGTGGTTCGGGGAGGTCACGTCATGCCTACTGTGTTTGCCATGATTTGATACTGCACAAAGTTGTTTTGAAAATTGAGGCAAACATATACATATATATATATATTTATATTTATATATATACATACATAATATACATTATATTATATATATATATGTTGTCTCTTCTTCAACTCCCCCCAAAAAAAGCTGAGAAGTTTCAACCCTTCAAAGGTGAAGAGGAAATCCTCGTTGCAACTGCACCCCGGAGGTGTTGATATTTTTTCGCCAATGCCATGGATGAACTCATCGTTCCCAGAGGTGACCCCTCGGTTGGAATTCACCGAAATAGAAGTTCTCGGCATTCTCCTCCCGCATTGGTGCCAGGTGGTGTGAAATGGTTCTTTGGAGTTTCATTTTTTGCTCTAAAGGGGAGTATTCAACGACGTAAAAAAACGGTGTGATTTCCTTTTAAGGAGCTGGGGTTGTGATTTCCAAAACGGAGAATTCACAGTGGAATCGAAGGGTTCCTTTCGAGAAGCTGATAAAGAGCTGCATTGGAAGACTTAACATATCGGGTTTGGGGAAGGTGGTTCCTGTGATATGTATTGAAAGGTGGCAATGCTTTGGCAGTCGGTCTTAAATATCTCAAATCGACCAGGCTCTTCCTTCCAGATGTCGCGCCATCTTGGAAATGCGAATGATTTAGGTACCCTGTGCCTGTGTTTCGGTTTGGAAATTAAAGGCTCACCATTTCCTCTGAGACTGGGTCAAAGCTCGTTGTAGCCTTCAAAAGAAAAATTGCATCTGTGTCTCTGTGAGGAGTAGAGAAGGGAAGAAACATGAAGAAACTGCAATATTGCACCACGGCATGGAAGCCGCACCGCTCTCGCCATCTGAGAGGAATGCTTTGGCGTTGTACTCATCACTAGAGGAAAATGGCCAAAATGTGTTTCCGAACTCTTTCCCAACCTCCCTAACAAACTGCAGATAGAAAGAGTTGGAAAGCAAGGTCCACCCTTACAAAGAAGACACACGAGTTTGGATTTCATGAGAACATCAATGATGCAACCAGATAAGGAATGAATGCAAGAGATATGTTGAAACCATTTCAATCCTATATCCACCTCAAAAATGGATGCAGTACTTCATACCTCCAAATCACTACAAACATAATGTAGATATAAAGGTTGAAGCTTCTAATTTCAAGATTTGGCTGGACTTGCTGCTATTGTCACAGCAATTCGTGGTAGTCGAAATTTTCGTGGAAGGCTCGACCCAAAGGACCCGCGATTTTTGGGATGCCCATCCTGCATGATCAGCTCCGCTCTTGCTCGATAACCTTAGATTCACGCTTCTTGCAGAGCAGCCATAATCAGCTGTGTTTAGAGCGGTGTGAGCACAAGATGCAAATGGGTTTCTGTAGTTTTGTGTGAGATCAATGAGTTTTCCATGCATATATCTTGGCCTCTCCTGCTGCAGGAGTTTGCGTATCACCTTTGTGGGCCCTTCCAAACAAAGGCCGTACTTTGCCGTACCGATTTTTGGTGTCAAGGTGCGGTTAAAAAAACTGTTTCAACCTCGGTTTAAGAAGGTAACTTCCAATGTCTTTGGTTCACTTTTCGCAAAAACACCACCAGAGACACATTTCGTCATCATCTCAGTTGCATCCCAGGGACGTTCCAACAAGGTGGTGTTGGACAGGAGCCCTTTTTCTTGAATGGAAAAGGTCCAATGGGCAATGATGGCACTCCCCAAGGCACCTGGTGTGCTTCCCAAGAAAATGGGATCGCCCAAACTCTCGCAGGTACAAATTCCAACCAAAACGTGAGCATGATCTGAGTATGTGATGTTGAAATGTGTTATCCAACTCAAGTAGATCCAAGTTGCTCCTAAAGTTGTGAGGAAATGTGTTGTCCAACCAGTTACATAATTTGTTTCCTTCCACTTGAATATTGACTTTAGCTGTACATACATCAAAAGATCTTAAAAGTGGATTATAATTGCCATTATTATGCATTACTATTATTGTCATTTATGACAAGTAAACGATCTTGGTTGTGTTGCTGCAAAAACTGAGGGACACCTTCGAAACAAATCCATCCACTTGGACGTCCTCCCAAAGGGGGCCTGCGTGTTCTCCCCTTTGCTTTGGGTGTAAAGTGCTCATTTGTCTCTCGTCATCCATGGCAACCCCTACCTGGGATATTTTGAAGGGTCGTGGTCTAAGTGGCCTGCTGTCAAGCTGTAAGATGGCCATGAAGGCAATATACATCTCACACTCAACCAGAAAAGCAAAATACATGGAATCATGGCGAAATACATGGAATAGACATGAATATGCCAAAATTTCAAATCTGCTATCAAAGGAAGAGAGATGAAGAGAGTATCTTTACAGAGAATAGTGCTGGAGAATCACCAGATCCAAGACAGGGTTATTGAACTTTGCAAATTGTCTAAGTTCACAAGAGGGTGAGAAGCCGGAAGATGAAGAATATAAGAATCAAACAAACAACCAAAACATCACACCTACTGTCGATGGAAGAAATCAGGGTTTTATACATCCCAGGTGGTGCGGGATTCTTCCATCAACAGTAGGAAATCAACGTCATCCACTACACCTCCCTCTATATTTGTGTTAGTTTCTCTTCTATCATCCATCAAATGACCTTTTTGCACCCTCCTAAGGTCCTAGGAACCAAGAACCAGCCCCTCCTAGAAAAGTTTGCCAAAAATATGTTCCATTTCCATGGTCTTGGTTGTGGTATGCTGGGTTTGTTTTTAAAGAGATTCACCATACTTGGGATGGCTCCACTGTACTTTATGTAAGACTTACCATACGAACTGATTGAAACTGGGTGGATTGTCGGACGATCAACACTTCTGCTTCGACCCAGGTGGTGTTTTTTGGGGGGGTGTTCAATGCCATCATTCAATGCTCAGCTGCCCAGTCAATGTCATCGAAATCCTCGGGACCCAGACGCAGGGATTCAAAATAGGACGTGTCTGAATATGTTTCAAAAAAGACACTTCTATAAAGTATAAAACTATGTGGGTTCTTTGTCACAAAGATCGTCAGAGAGATACTCAACATGTGAAACTTCCTCTATTCTCAGTGTTTCAAAGTGATACCAGTGCGGTTAGTTATTACAAGCGCTTGTATCATTGACTTTGCTAATGCAACAAATCACAGACATGTCATGGAATGAGTTTCAAAGAAGGGTGTATTTTCCAGCATCTCTCCTTGACAGGCTAACCGCTCCTAATTTCAACCAACCCGCAAGTGGGCATTTGGATGGATTTGGAACCACGATTTACCAAGATACATCCCGCAGCTTCCACCCAAGTCTGATGAAATATGTTAATTCAAAATGTGTTTTGGGCACAGGCCCTCTGTTGGACTAACCATGACCCCAATGCCAATAGCCTACAGAAAACTGAGTCTACTAGTATTTCTGCAAGTTCTCTGGCACCGAGATTCCTCATGCTGAAAGGCAAAGAAGTTATCATTCCAATCGATGGATCTGCCAAGACCATCGCTCATGGTCTCATATCCATGCCTCAAGTTTGGGCTTCATTTCGGGAGAGTCTGACTGGATTCACAAAGAGCAAACCATTCAATGACATAACATACCCAAGCCAAATAAGCATCGGAAGCTCAATAAAGTGTGTTATATTCTAGTGCTACTCCTTTCAATATTACTTGATCCAAAGATATCCAAAGACACCTTCCATGACTTAGAGATGATAAAATTGAGAAACCATTATAAACGATCACAAGCCACCGACTTGCATCAGCAACTTCAAATCAAAGAGTCGATCTGAAAAAAGAAACATCCCACAATTCGCGCTGCCATGGCGCGCGTGGAAGTCGAAAATCCCAAAATCAAAGAGGCACGTGGAATTCCTTGGGACCCGTCACCCTTGAAGGCTGCTCGTACCATGAAAACGGGGGCCCATCTACAACTTTGATTATGTGATGACTGAGTTGAAGATTGCCAGTTGCAATGGTACCTTTGTGAAAT
>OMLO01004866.1_pt1 | contig 11252 bp, 7 predicted proteins | sample 1674811 | NCBI WGS metagenome assembly OMLO01 (sample SAMN06265003, study PRJEB25207) | coral metagenome | isolation source: Coral host | place: Mexico:La Bocana,Puerto Morelos, Mexico | collected 2008-11-13 | reverse complement strand
AGACATGAAGTATTTGTAACTCATAGCTTGTGATAGGAATTTCTTTCTCGGGACGCTTGTGTGCATGATATTTTTTCCCCGTGCAACACGCTTTTTTGGGGCTAACTGAACGTGCGCAGGACATTTTCTCGATGGTCGTGTGCGTGAATTTTTTTTGGGTGCAAGTATGCTTAGGAGTCCACCATGGTCTCCTGTTATGCTGGCGCGCAGGATATGTTGTTTCAAGATCACCCACCAGCCCCACTCAGAAATCAAATGGCTCAGCATTAACATAACTTGTGGTGTGACGGATCGATACCATCCTATATCGTTGATGCTAAAAAGAATAACCAAACATTGGTGATCTCGACATAAGAGGTTACCCACGCAGCAGTATATTTTTCTACTGTTTATACTGAAATATAATAAGAAATCGATTTTCTACTTCAGTGACTTTTTGAATGAAAGCTGTCAGTCGTTCGAAAGCGCAATATGCAAATGTGCAAAAAAAGAACTTGGCCAATATCCGACCATTTTGACCTCACGCTTGGTCAATAACCCAAAACACACTGAAAGTACAAACTGTTACAGCACGCAGGTTTTGGCATCTTATTCAATTCTCCGCCCTCGAGTGGTCGAACGTCCAAGATGAGAAAGAAGGAGAAAAATGGACCAAAGAACTAAATGTTGTTTGAAAGTCTTGCCCGGAAGTTCATTATTCGCGATGCATTTTCTATCAAGGTCTCGTTTCGAACCGTGCGTGACCAGGTGACAAAGAGATAATATAATGGAGAACTTTCTTTGCTTGTGATCTTCTGGAGAAAGAGAAAATGGCCATTTTAGTACTAAAGAGTATTTCTCTTCCCTTGTATTGATATACGGGAGTCATTACCACGTTCATAAAGAGGCAGTCTGTGAGTCATTTCGGTTGTTCGCTTTATAGAGTTTATACCCAGTCGAAAAAGACCAAGAAAGGTAAGCGAAATTTCAATGAAAGATTTGTATCTAGCAAAATATCAATGTTTTACTGTTTTAGTCTGCATACGTTCGATCGTACATCGGTTAAATTAGGACCGGATGTAATTGAACTTGGCCAATATCCAGCCATCTTGACCTCACGCTTGGTCAATAACCCATGCATATTTTTCATAGTGCGTATTATTCGTAATTAGTATGCAGCGGGAAAACAATTTACGCAGGCCGCGGGTAGTTAATTAAGCATCACCGAAAACATCTATTGCCCTTCAACCGAGAGGACGTTGGCATGAAGAAGGAATAAAGAAAGGGACTGAATGCTAAGAATGCTGATGATAAAGGTACTGGAGAGTTATTACAAGAACTATCAGTTCGATGCATTGCCATTATCGATATCTGAATTTTCGTACGACTTGAGGCAAGCTTGTTTGCTCGGCTCTTTGTAAGTAAAAGATGCCCATTTTTACACCGTGTAGTTAAATTGCATTTTTCTTCTCTCTTATGGAACTTAGGTGTCATATTGTTTGTTTGTACTGAAGTCGGAACTGGGAATCCATCAGTTTGTGACGGACTCATTTCAGATGCTCGCTTGATTCCTAACACCAAACTCGCGTACTCACTGATTTATGTCTGAGCTCGAAGGAGCTAGAGGTAAGCGAAGTTTCAGCGCCGAAAAAAACCTGTCTATGAAAGCGTCATTGATAAAATGTCCGCGTTTGAATGGGCATTTTAGTACTTAAGAGTATTTCTATTCCTTTGTATTGATACACGGGAGTCATGACCATGTTTACGATAAAAAAAAATTGTGACGGGAGCAGTCTGGAGTCATTTCGGTTGTTCGCTTACCCAGTTGAAGAAGACCAAGAAAGGTAAGCGAAATTTCAACGAAAGATTTGTATCTATCAGGGTGTTACTAGCAAAATATCAATGTTTTACTGTTTTAGTCTGCATACGTTCGATCGTACATCGGTTAAATTAGGACTGGATGTAATTTTCGATCGCGTGTAAAATAGTAAACAGAAATATTTCGAAATATGTGCGTGGCACGCAACGCCAGCAGTATTGTGTGATCGAAACGTGGCACTCTTCACAGGAAACATTTGATGCCATGAAATACAGCTCATAATAGTCCAATTATTTGATCCAACATTATCTTATAGATCGAAATTGCAATTTGCGTTGCGATTAATCTGAAATATTTTTCACTCATTATGGCGTGCATTTTATTCGTAATTAGTATGCAGCGGGAAAACAATTTACGCAGGTAGATATCTAATAATTCTCGAACATTAAGCATATATTGCCCTTCAACCGAGAGGACGTCGACATGAATAAGAGGAGAAAGAGAAACAGAATGAAGAAAGGGACTGAATGTTGAGAATGCTGATGAAAAAGGTACTGGAGAGTTATCACAAGAACTATCAGTTCGATGCATTGTCATTTAATTATCGACATCAAAATTTTCGTTCGACTTAAGGCAAGCTTATTTGCTCGGCTCTTCGTAAGTAAAAGATGCCCATTTTAACACCGTGTAATTTAATTGCATTTTTCTTCTCCCTTGGAACTTTGTTGTCATATTGCTGAAACTGTGGAATCCATCAGTTTGCGACGGACTCATTTCAGATGCTCGCTTGATTCCTAACACCAAACTCGCGTACTCACTGATTTATGCCTGATCTTGAAGGAGCTAGAGGTAAGCGAAGTTCCAGCGCCGAAAAATACCTGTCTATGAAAGCGTTATCAATAAAATGTCTCCGTTTGATGTTTCATCGTTTTGTCATGGTCGAATTAACAAGTTTGGTGAATATAAATTGAGATCTCTGCTTACTAGGAAAGAGTCGCTGGTTCGCTTGTGTTTGTTATTTGTTTGTACTGATTATAATATCTCGCCTGGCAAGGGATAAAATAATACCTCAAGGGTTGAAACTATAATCACAATTAATGTAGAAAATTGTACGAATATAAGAGTAAATTTTTTTGTTATTCTTTATAAGAATTGCAGTATCAATTGTATTTTTGAGAGTATGACGTCATTTACTCCACTTGGAACAAGGAAAATTAATGGAGGCCGTAAATTCTCGGAAATAAAGGTCCAAAAAACGTGAGTTCTGATGTTCGTAAAAGCTTGAAATTTGGCAAGATCTTTCGGAAAGACTTATTGTGTAGGAAAATGTAAAAAAAAAATGGATATCAAGAATTTGATTTTAGTGACACTTTTCACTTTAAGATCTTTTTACTGACCATGGGATCATTCATGATATGGCTTAGGGGCCGAATGATCTCTCCCTCTTTGGTGTCGGTGAGAAGCCAATTGGAATATTCTTTGTAAGCAAGGTAACGGATTTTTCGCTCTCCATTTGTATCGATGATAGTAGTATACGTGGCTTAACCGGGCCCTAACCAATAATAGACAGATATTTTTTGAATGGATCAATCAGAGAGCTAGGTTTCGAACACGTGATCAACAAAATGGCCGACTTGGTCATTAATGAAGAAACATTATGCATGCATATCCAAATATGGTAAAGAAAGGAGTTTGTATCACGTGATGCGTGACATCATGATGACGTGGAACCTTCCCATTGGCTTCTAATGATGTCACCGGTCCATGGTGCATTGTAACAGTAGCTTTATAAGCCTTGCTTGGACCCAATTTTCTCAGTTTACAACATGGTGGCAGACCTACTAGACTTCTAGCACTTCAAGACAGGATACTGTAAGTACTGTAATTTTAATTTGTATCGGTCGTTGTCAATTTTACGCGCAATTTATTGATTTGAGCTGAAGCGAGGGAAAATGGGAAGACCGGTCCCAGGCCCTTGCGTCTGGTGGGCAATTTCCTTTCTAAGCTTCAGTCTCTTGCGTTTATTCGGTCCAGCCATAAAAAGGTTGGATGGAGGCCTGCAGAGTTGTTATCAGGTTTCGCGGTTTCACTGCTTATCACTGTGTCCGAGCCGATGTCGGGTCGCTAAGCATTCACCGATCACTTACTCCAACTAACTACGTCGGCACCCCTCCTTGTCACGTCACTTTCAGTCAGTAGTGACAGCGTCATTAACGCTCTGCTTTCGCAATCCTAAACAGAAAGCCAATACGCTTCTATATCTACTCAGATTAGACAATTAAACTTTGTGCATAAATGTATTAACGCCTCGTTGGTCTAGCTGCAGGCTTACATGACAAAATAATATCACACGGGGGTAGGGGGGTCACAGAGTCTACGTGGGAATTCGTCACCCGTTGGTCTAGCACTTAGGAAGCTGTGTTATGGCCAAAATGTCGTGCTTATCAAAGTTTACCGTCCTTATTTGAAAGCAAGAATTTCAGAGTGGCTAGATCTTATAATTAATACGTAATACTTGAGTTATATAACTGGTATTACGTCTTCCTTCGCTTCATTATAGGTTATGGCTAAACGTAATTACGGTCAAGCTTTACTGGAAGAGGATGAGCAATTGGGAGGTGGACTGTCTGGCGCTCATGGACCCTTGTTAGAGTTCAACTTCACACCCACTGTACACAGACAGAGATGGCGCAACGTGTTGCATAAACAAATGTTCCGCGCTCGTATCGAACAGAAACGACGTCCCACTACAAATGACAATGTCGGACACGAGGTCACGATGGCCCTTTTTAGAGCCATCGATCGCGAGATCACCCGTAATACCGCACTCACGCCACGCAGCACGGTTCATTTTGTGATGCAGTCGGATAAGTTTACTCATGCCTTTCAGTCAACGACATTCGCTGTCCACGAATTCCGGCCGGAGAGTGAGCGACTCAAAACGTATTTGCAGAGTCTTGCTCAAAACCTGAACTCAAATCAAGAGTTCACCCCCGACGATTCTTTTACAGTAGAAACCACCTTTATCCAAACACCGTCTTCAGGGAGTGGAAATGGTAAAAGGCAAACACCAGGTCGGGAAGCCGTACAAAAGTTTTTGGCAAGGAAACAGACCGTTGTCCAAATCAAGAACGAGGATGAATTGTGTTGTGCGCGGGCTATCGTCACTATGCAGGCATGGTGTGACAAAGACAACAATGTCAATGGGAAGAATAACTACAAAAATATTCGCCAGGGTCGTCCGATTCAGACTCGTTTAGCGCAAGCTCTACACAAGCAAGCAGGAGTACCGTTTGGCCCCTGTGGTATTCTGGAACTTCAAAAGTTCCAGGAAGTACTCCCGGAGTACCAAATTAAGGTTCTCTCTGTGGATTCTCCCCACTGCATTATCTTTGAGGGACCACCGGCTCAACGCCACATACAGTTAGTCAAGGTTGACGACCACTACCATGGGTGCACATCGTTTGGTGGCTTCCTCTCAAAGTCTTACTATTGCCATGATTGCAATAGAGGGTACAACATTGAGGACATCGAGCATCACCCGTGCGAAGGTCGTAAGTGTTCCTCATGCGAACGAAAAGATTGCGTGGACTTTGTCACCGCCAAGATCGAGTGTCATGGCTATCCACAACCCACTGTACCCTGTCAACAATGTAATCGTAAATTCTACGGGGAGGACTGCTACACGCATCATTTGATAGCCTCTCAGATCAAGTACTCCGTGTGCGACACCACGAAAAAGTGCCGCCATTGTTGCAAGCAAGTGCGGAAAGCCAAGAAAAAGCCAACCCATGGAGGGGATAGAAAGAGTGGGAAGTCGTCGCACAGATGCGGCTTCGCCAAGTGTGGAAATTGTGGCAAAATCACGGAGGTGGCTAGTCACAAATGCTTCATTCAGCCCGTGAACCCCAAAGAAGATGAACCGAGAAAGAAAAGGGGGAAAAATGCCCAGGCGCGTCGTGTGGTGCACTCCAACGAAAGTGAAGAACTAGAAGACGAGATCAAACCACCACCCTTATTTGTATACGCTGACTACGAGGCCGTGACGGATACTGACGGGGTACAGACTCCCATCATGGTCTGCGCCGAAGACGCCGAGACAGGCGACTGTCAAGTGTTCTACGGAACCTTCTGCACAGGAGAGTTTCTGAGGTACTTGGATGACCTGAGTGTGACAGTGGACGGAGAGGAACGGAACGTCATTGCGGTCTTCCACAATTTCAAGGGATATGACGCGATGTTTATCTTACAACAATTATTTACAGAACATCGAACTGTGACAGATCAGATCACTCTTGGCACTAAAGTATTGACCGTGACCAGCGGCAACTTAAAGTTCATCGATTCGTTGTGCTTTCTACCGTTTCCCTTGTCCGCCTTTCCTGAAACCTTTGGTCTCGACGAGCTGAAAAAGGGATTCTTTCCGCATTTGTACAACACCTCGGACAACCAAGAGTACGAGGGACCCATGCCACCCCGTGAGATGTATGATCCTAATGGTTTGAGTGCCAAAAAGAAAGAGGAGTTCGAACGATGGTACGAGGAGCAAGTGCGTAATGATTACATATTCAATCTACGGAGTGAAATGGAGGCGTATTGCATTTCTGACGTGAAGTTACTGAAAGCCGGATGTGAGGCTTTTCAAAAAGAATTTGAACAACATGGGAAATTCAATCCTATGGAGAAGTGCGTGACCATCGCTTCTGCCTGCCACCGTTATTGGCGAAAGATGCATCTTCGAAGTAACGCTATTGCCGTAGAACCCACTCGTGGTTGGCATGGTAGTAGGAACAATCAATCAGTGAAAGCTCTGAAGTGGCTGAACTGGTGTGAGCATCAATTACGCCAAGTCTCACACAGTACCTTCACCGAGGAGCCAGTAGCTGATCGTATTGCTCATGCCGGCAACCAGGGTGAGCACAGCATCCTGACTCCCACTTGTACCTTGCACGTGGATGGTTACGATAAGAGAACCCGCGTCGCCTATGAGTTCCATGGCTGCCTCTTTCACGGATGTCCGCGCTGTTACCCCATGCGTAATCAATACAGTAAGTTGAGCCCGGACCGTAATATGCAAGAATTGTACGAAGCTACTCTTGCGAAAACAGCTGTGTTAAGAGCTATGGAGTACACTGTCGTGGAAATGTGAGAGTGTGACTGGGACAGAGCGGTCAAGGAGGATGCAGTGTTAGGAAAGTTTGTGTCCCAGTTGGAGATAGTAGAGCCCTTGAATCCCCGTGACGCTTTCTTCGGTGGTAGAACCAACTCGGCCACCCTTTACCATAAAGCAAATGAGTCAATTGGAGAAAAAATCAAATATGTGGACGTCACCTCACTCTACCCATGGGTCAACAAGTATGGAGAGTATCCTGTGGGCCATCCTTCAATTGTCACCAATCCCGAAGACCAAAACATCCAAAATTACTTCGGGTTGGCCAAAGTCGATGTGCTTCCTCCGTTCCATTTGTATCACCCTGTGCTTCCCTATCGTTGGGGTGGTAAACTGGTTCTCCCCTTATGCCGTTCCTGCGTAGAAGAGGAGATGCCAAAGTCATTCCTAAGCCGTTCGTGCGAGTGCAACCACACACCTGAGCAACGCATGCTGCGTGGAACATGGTGCACGCCGGAACTTTCCAAGGCGGTTAAACTCGGGTACAAGATTGTTCATATTCACGAAGTGTGGAACTTCCCTGAGAGCCAGAGACAAAAAGGACTGTTTGCGCCTTATGTCAACAAGTGGCTTAAGATCAAACAAGAATCGGGCGGATATCCGAGTTGGGTGCGAACCGAGGAAGATAAATTAACCTATGTAAGAGAGTACAAGAAACATGAAGGTATCCAGTTGGATCCGACCATGATCCGAAAGAACCCGGGGCGCAAGGCTACTGCTAAACTAATGTTGAACTCCTTTTGGGGTAAATTTGGTGAACGAATGAACAAACCTCGAGTGCAGACTATATCGTCCCCGGCCGAACTATTTGTACGCGTCTGTGACCCGCTGCTTAAGATCCACGCGATCCGGATCTGCACCTCCGATGTGTTAGAGATCGTCTACACATCCGTGGAAGACAATGCACCAACCTCTGGCCGCACCAATATCTTTGTGGCAGCATACACGACTTGTCTGGCCCGACTCAAGCTATACGAGTCACTGGAAAAATTGGGTGAGCAGGCCTTATACTTCGACACAGATTCAGTTATTTTCCGTTGGTATCCAGGACAACCCGACATTTCGCTCGGAGATTTCCTCGGGGACATGACGAACGAACTCGACGATGGAGACTACATCACCGAATTCGTGTCGGGGGGGCCAAAAAATTATGGCTATACCACCAAGTCAGGCAAGGTGTGCTGTAAAGTCCGTGGCTTCACCTTGAACGTCCGTGGCTCAGCTCAGCTCAATTTTGAGATAATGCGACAGAATGTGCAGGATGAGATTTGCCAACCGTTGGACGAACGACGGAATGTGGAGGTGCTCAATCCGAATTTCTTCATGCGTGATCCTACCACCAAAAGACTTCGTGTGATGCCCCATGTTAAAAAGTACGGCCTTGTGTTGGACAAACGTGTGGTGGACCCAGCCACCTTTCAGTCCTTCCCATACGGATACAAACCAGTGAACTAAGATGAACAGGACCTCATCAATACTGAACTGTAGATAGAGTTGTAAATAGCTTTTCGCCCTGCACCTACCTACATCACTGTTGCACACATTTGTCTCCATACCCACATCTCCTCCCAAAAGGCACACAGTTTTGGTTTGTATCTGCTATTTATATTCAATGCTGTATATCGAGCGCTTCCCATTCGGAGGGGAAATTTTGTACGCATTTGCCTCCAATAAGTCGGGTGCTTGTCACTTGGAGTGCAGCATGCCCTCCACACTGTACGTTGAGGTTTCTTTTTCATTAAAATTTATTGTTATTAAAAAACGCTTTGTGGTGTGACTTTTGACTTTACCAGTGTAACACCTTGGTGCTATGATAATGTCAATCATTCGCCACGTGTCATGCATGATGACATAAGAATTCGACTAAGGACTGGGGCTTAGAGTTTCAGAGAAGTTGGTGGAGAATGCTTAGGATTAGGGTAAGGAATGTTTTGGGGCGCGGTCTACTTGCTTCAGCCACACCTCATGCAATGTTAACATCAACAAAATAAAAAAATAAACATAAAAAAAAGAAGCAATAAGAAATGTCGTTGGGTGGCATTATTTTTCTTTCTTGAGAGTGCGTGACTCTCCATGACGTCATACTCTGGTGTTCTAGGAATGCACGGCCGTCCAAGTCGTTCCAGTCTCCTGACCATTTTTGGGTAGGCATGCATAATGTTAACTCATAAAAATCAAGTCGGCCATTTTGTTGGTCACGTGTTCGAAATCCGGCTCTCTGATTAGTTTGTTCAAAAAATACACAGTTCTGATTGGTAAGGGACCAGTTAAGCCACGTATACTACTCACGGATGTGAGCTTATATTTAACCTTCGAGTTAACGCAGTGTTCTCTCCTTATTGGTGTGGTGGTAGCTGTTAACACGCCTCGAATTCCTTAAAACAGCTGTGGACTTTGGATTCTACGACATCTACCCCATGACAAGGTGACAAATACGTCCTTACACCGGACAAGAACTTTGGCAGCTTGGCAGAAACAAACCGCCGCCAATCCATGTATACGTAGGAGCGTTACCAACGATGCCACTGCGGTACCTGAAGCTCAGCGACTCACTGCCGCCCAAAAGAACGCACAACTGGACTTACCACTCGACCAAATACCCACCTTCTGTACGATAATCTCTAGGAATTCTATCGTCAAACACTCAAGTTCCCTGGACGACATATGGCAGAAAATCCGTCAACATTATGGTTTCCAGTCCACCGGAGCGCACTTTCTTGACTTGGCTAGCATACACCTACAGCCAGATGAAGGACCCGAGGACCAGTTTCACTGTGTTATAGCTTTCTTTGAGGATAACCTCCTTTCTGTTCACGGCGGCTTAACACACCATGAAGATCAGGTAACTGCCGATTAAGACCTCTCTCCCACAATAGAGAATACTGTCGTCGTCCTCTGGCTCCAGATGATCACCCAGGCTTACCTCTCTTAGTGAAACAAAAATACGGTTCTGGCTTCACTAAAACCTTAGATCTCTCAAACTCTCGGATCTCTCCTTTAGTGAATCACGGAGCATTGAAGATATCATATCCATGCGTAGTACCACACCAAGGCCACTAATAGTGGCCAAGGCCAACCTCGACGACCCCTTCTTGTCCTGCATCCTCAGCAAAACCGCCGGTCGCCCACATAACATCATGGTGATGGGTGGCACTGACGACCTCGGTGTGCGAGCCCTTGGGTGAGAGCAGTGACCGGACCAGTCCAGGGTGAAGAGCCAGCAGCCCTCCGTGTGAGCATAGTCCAATCACCTGTCCTTAACTCCTTCTATCACGAACACCCTGTGCAGTTGACCCTGGACACTGGCGCAACTTCCAACATGGTCTGCGCCTCCTCCGCCAAGCTTTATGGTTTCCCCATAACCTCGGCCTCCCAAATGGTCTCCGCCCCAGCAAATCCAATCCGTAATCCAACACGACCGACTCCCCATTTGGGTGAACTCAGCCAAAAATAAATTCCAGCACCACTAATTACATAATTTCTATTGTATATGCCGTCTGAAGTGAACATATATAGTGATATAATGCCGATGGCTAATCTTTAACATTTTATTATTGTTGTTGAGCTATGGAATACTCGGCCCTTGTAGAATTGGAATGAAATCCAATAGCTGCTATCACGATTTCCTATCAGCAACTAATTGAGCACAAACTCTGTTGCTCTGTCCCTTATTACAGTACTGCTGTTACAGTGCTGCTAGGTGACTCCTATTGCTTGCTACAACAGTATAAGATAAAGCAAGATTCTTACCCCTAAACCGGTAAAAAGAAAACAAAATTAAAAGGTGTAAGTATATTGAAAAAATCTTAAAGACGATTTATATTCGGAAGGATTGGGACAGGTTACAACGGACAAACATAACTAGCCTTGTTTCGATGCTGATTTTTTTACAATTCAAGGGACAAAGCCCTGGGAACGAGGTTTTGAACTTAACACGCTTTCCTTGATTTTTCAGTTTGTGCCATACAATACAAAGCTCCTTCAAAACTCATTGAGAGCTCTTTTGTGTTGTGTAATTATCACGCAAAAATGATGTACAACAGACTTAAATCACAACATTCTAAAAGATTTTAGCAATAAGGAAAGGGCAGGTTGTCAAACATGGATCAACTTTAATCAGTTAAAAGTCGTAAAATTGCGTATGCTTCAAAAGAAGCATTACAGGACTTTAAACATCACACAATTACTGAACAAAAAGACCATAATTTACTCCTTCAGTTTTCACGTCTAGAAGCCATTATCACAAATTTGATGTCATTAAAAGAAGGTTTCGAGAAAGGTAAT
>OMLO01004865.1_pt1 | contig 11254 bp, 13 predicted proteins | sample 1674811 | NCBI WGS metagenome assembly OMLO01 (sample SAMN06265003, study PRJEB25207) | coral metagenome | isolation source: Coral host | place: Mexico:La Bocana,Puerto Morelos, Mexico | collected 2008-11-13 | reverse complement strand
AGTGACGTAGTCTGAAGCCCGACCATGCTCCATGTCCTCGCCAATCCAGGTATTGCCTGCTTCGATGGCTGATGAAGGAATGGGTCCGTCGAGCAAATGGTCTTCCCGGTCGCACAGTCACTGGCGATACCTATCTAGCCGAGGAGGAGAAGGAAGCCACCATCACTCCTCCCCCACCCAACTCTCACAGAAGGCAGCTGGTGACTCACAACATTGGTGTCCCCATGAAACAGGCCACATGGGGCCACCAGGGTTCCACCCACCACACCCTCTTCCAGGGCGGGCGGGCGGGACAAAATGATCAACCAGCAGCTGCTGGGCAGTGTGCAAGCTGCAAGCTGCAAACCAGAGATCCCAAAGCTTGCAGCAACCAGCTGAAGGCAGCAGCAGATAAGCACCATGCACACACTCAACATAAACAAGACAAGTGACAAGCAACACTCTCAAAGCATGTGTGGAGTTGTTGGCAGGGAGTGATTGTGCCATGCAGGCCAAGGCCCACATGGGGGCCCATCACTCCTCCCCCACCCAACTACACACATCACTACTACACAAGAAGGCAGCTGGTGACTCACAACATTGGTGTCCCCATGAAACAGGCCACATGGGGCCACCAGCGTTCCACCCACCAAAGCAAGCCGTCACCAGTCTGCACACCCACTACACCCACCCAGCGCGTGGGCAAGAAATCAAAGCCTCCCTGAGCAAAGCAAATCACGCCACTTGGGGTCGTTTCTATCCTCAGCCTGCAACTGAGACCAGAAATCAGCATCTGCTGCAAAACCCCGAGACAAGGCATCAGCCCACTCGTTTCTGACCCCTGCAACATGCGACACCCGAAGTGTCACCTGATGTTGTAGGCATAATAACGCAGCAGCTTGTAGCACGCTGGCCAGCGGCTGCTTCAAGGACAAACCTTTGCTGGTGGCGCAGACCACCCCAAAGTTGTCGCACCCTTGCCGCAAGGAGCACCATCCCACTCGCCCAACCCCATCGGGGGAAGACAGGCGACACTCCAGCAGCACTAGCTGCCCTAAAGCTTCTAATGCTGATATCAAGCTCTGTAAATCTTGCGCTTCCTCAGCAAACCACTTTGGCAATTCCTCTTGCCGCAATGAAATGGAAAACCACTGGATGTTTGCAGGATGCAGTGGGAGGCCATCAGGCAACCACCATCCTCCCAGCCCAGCGCTTTGCCCGCTTGCGTAGGCGTCAGCTGCAGCCACTCCGTTAGGACCAGCCCGATCAATCAGTGGGGCACCTCTTCCTGCAGCAACAAAAGTTGTCGGAAAAATCGGGCTGTGGCACGCTCTTCCTTTGTGATTGAAATGTTGGCAGCTTCAGGCTCTCCAAACTTGACCCAGGCCTTGTTCCGCTTGACCGGAAAAGACAGCGCATCTTGGGGCCGACAAACAGCGCGCCCGTTCACTGTGAGCAAGCGCCATCCCACTTGCACATCGGAACACTGGCCTCGGCTTTTCACAATGCAATGCGCATCTAGCACTGCACAGACTTCTTCCAATTGCTCATTGTCTAATTGAGCAAACCGCAGTCTTGGCTTCCGCAGCATATGGAACCAGGTTGCCATCCAAGGTTTGAGCCAAAAGGCTCCATTGGTATACCACACCAGCCTCCCCACCAGGGTCTGCAAAACCTTGCGCGGCACAGAGCGCGCAGACCCACACAATTGATCCAGCGCGCACAAGAGGTTGCTGAGCTTGTTGGCAGGGAGCAACGCATGTGGCTCGCCGGCCAAACAGATTTGCCAGCCAATCCATTCAATTGCATCACCCAAACTAAGCTTGTGCCAAGATAGCGGAAAACCAAGGCAACAAGCTAGGCACACCAGCAAGCAGGCCATGGGCCCTGCCAGTTTGCGGGGTAACAATGCCAAACTGTCATCGACATACATGCATAGAAAATGCATGTGAAACAAAAGTTGGTGGCCCAAGCGTACAAACACTGCCCCAACTCTGCTCCACCAATATGCTGCCCACGAGCACCCAAAAGTGCAAGTATGATACACTACCCAGCGCTGCTTGCCGCAAGGGTCTCGAAGACTAAACAGACTCAAACCCCTTTCTGATGGGTGTACCTTAACACGCTTGTGGGCCTTGGAGATGTCCAGACTGAACGCTGACCAGCTTTGCTCTGGGTAGCGTGACAGAAAAGCAGCCACGTCCCGCAGGCCAGGCAGCTCTACCCTTTCTTCAATTCTACATAATGCATTTGCGATTGAAACACTGCTGTCTCCAATCAAACGCGGGGCGGCCCCTTCTCGGTGCACTAACCCAAGCTTGCCTGCAGCACACAATTCACCAAACCTTTCCCTGGCTTCAGCCAGTCCACCACTCAACCACTCTGCGAACCCATCATCTACATCTGCTTGTACGAGTCCCAACAAAGTCTTTGGGTCGTCAGACCCAGACTGCCAAGGCTCATCCCAAACTAACAAGCTAAGTTCCGGCCTCTCTGCAACATCTACTTGTTGCCACACTGATGAAGCTGGGATTGTATTCACAACCCCGGTTGGCACTCCCTCTGCTAGCTGCTGGGTGAGCTTGGTATCTACATCTCCACACACCTGCTGACATGCTTCCATGAGTCCTAGAGCAAGAGGCTGGCCTGCTGTAATATTGTTGTCAGCGGAAAGCCCTTGAGTGAGCAGAAAGTCCTGCAAGTCATTGCGCAATGTTGCTGTTTCTGAAGCAGAGAGCATCGGCTCCTTGCACTTGCAATGCACATGCGCCTGCAACCGCTGCACCAGACCCCACTCCAAAATACGCTTAAACCATTGCTTCCGCAAGGCAGCAAAGCTATCCAAGCCTTTGGGTTTACCCCAGTCACCATCTGAAACTAAGCCACCACCATCCCTCAACCGCACATGGGCGGCCACATCTCCCAAAGTCACATCACTAGCTAATGGCTGAGCAGGTGCTGCGCATAGTCACTCAGCGGCGGCCTCATGTTGAAATTTGCAAGTGTCTCCAAACTTACACTTACCAGTAAGCCTGAAAGAATGGCAAGATTTGTGTTTCTGATCCTTCTGATCCTTTAGCATCGGCGTCGACTTGCGACGCTTCAGGGGTTCTTTATCTTCACCTGACTCGCGAAATTTGCCCTTTTCAACCTTGGGACCCTTGGGCCGCTCACAAAGTAGATGCCGCAGGATGTCGCGATCCACCGCAACGTGCGACAAAGCATCTTCCAAAGCATGCCCGGCAAAGCACAATGCAAAGACTTCACCCATAGCCGTTCGATCGGCTTCCTCTGCCTCCAGCACACTTGGCGGCCGGAACCCATCACTAGATCGCTTTGCATAAAAATGGACAAACTTCTGAATGTAAGTTGTCCAGGCTGCCAGGTGGCCTGCACCTACCATTGTGTACGCAAAGGCCCTTGTCTCCAGCAAGCGCTGCACGCGCAGAGCCGAAGCGCCCAACTCTTGATCCCACTCATCCATTATCAAGCCCGCTGCGGTGGTCAGCGCCGTAGCCAAATCCAGACATTGGCTCCCCTTTCGAGCACGAACCTCCACAGATGCATCTTCGCTAAGAATGCGCTTCCAGCCAATCCATTCCCAACATTTGCTGTTGCATTGGGCATGCACCGTTTGCAGGAAACCCATGGCTGGAAGTGTGGCTCCTGACACCACAATGCCAGGATAAGCTTTCTCCAAATCCCGCCGCATCTTCTCCCGATCAGCAGTAGTCGGTTTGGGGCATGTGGGAGCAACAGCAAGGGGCAGCAAGGCTTGGGGCGCGGTTATGCCTGACACTGGCTGAACCTGCTCCGCCGGTTGGGCCAACTCTTGCCCGGGCACAGCCCCCGAAGCCGGCTTTGGCTTAGTGGCACGCCACAGTGCCCTCAACTTGCCTGCTACCGGGTGGAACTCCCAAGTGTCTGTTGTAATACTCTCACCAGCAAGGTGCTTCTCAACCAGCACAAATTTGATAAACTTCTCTGTGGCTTGTTCAGACACAAGGGCCGATACAAACACATCCCTATCCGCATAGCCCAAGTCAATGAGCATGTCGGCCATCCCGGCCGTCAGACCAGCAGCCACCAAAGCATCCTTCCAAGTTGGAGCTGCCATGCTCACAAAACACACTGATGCAAAGAAACAACACAAACACACAAGTATCAACTTGCAAATGCTGTGGTAACACACCGACAAACTCAGCTGTCAAAATACATCGCCATCAAGCGAACATAAAGCAAGTATCAACTTGCAAATGCTGTATAACCCCACCGACAGGCTCAGCTGTCAAAGTCCAAACAACAGGACACCCGGCCAAACTAGGCAAGAACCCCGTGGCTTCTCAGGCACCGGCCCGAACGGAAGCCCCTAAACAAGGCACCAAGGCCCTATATGCCCAACCCCGCTCAGCTCTGCGCTCAACCCGGGCAGCTTGGCGCCCAAACTTCAACACCTTTCCTGCCCTCAAGCACATGCTGAATGGGCGCACGGAAAAAACATATGTTCGGCCGGATCAGTGTTCCAAATTTCCCAATGCCTTGCATTCAAGTTGGGCCGGATTGCAGGCACGGCCTACTCGAGCATCCATGCACACAGCGCGATGAAAGCAAAGGGTCAGTTTGTTTACCACAAACTGTTCGCTGCTACCTGGCGCCACAGGTAACGGTTCCGAACCCTCTGATGAATCGGAACTGGATGAGGAGCTATCTGAAAGTTCTCCCTCTGAAACATCTGACTCCGTGTCAGAATTTTCTCCCACACTGCAATCCAGGCCCAGCGGAATGCTGAGCGCTTCAGCTTTACTCAAATCAATTCCTGCCTCTTTTACAGGAATCTTCCCACCCCGACCCTGGGGAGTCAATGGGCACCATCCTTGTCGAATGGCACGCAGAATTTTCAACTGCGCGCGCAGCCCCAGCAGGACGTCATCCCGGCTATACCTGCCCGCCATCCTTTCTCCAGAATCTTTAGCACGGTGGTGGCCCATCACCCGCCGACTCACTGCATCAACTCCGACCTGCAAGGCCCAAGACAGGCCTGTTGCCTTCATAGAATGCAGCGTGTAAGAGGAAACCATTTCCACTGGCACTTGGGCCCTTTGCACCAAAAGACGCCTAAAATTCAGCAGTGTGCAGGCGAAGGAAGCAGGCTGGCCTGCTCGACCACAGAGCAGAAAGTCACAGCCCGCCATTTGTTCAATGACAGCTGCGACAGCACCGCTCCAGTTGTGACAAATTCCCATAGTCAGTATACCAAATGGCATTCCAGAAGAGGAGGACTTTGTGCGCCAGCATTCCCCTTTTTCCAAAGTGAGGCCAGCCACATCTATGCGTTGCGCATCAGAGAACCGCAAGGAGCCCCAAATCATCATCAGAAATCCACAAACTAACAGGGTGTCAGCTGACACACCCGAAACCAGGTCACACCATATCGAGGCTTCGAGGGCAACCACGACATGGAGAGGTAATGGTAGGGCCTCCTTCTGTACTAACTTCTTTGCTTTTGACGAACACCAAGCCTTCACCACAGGATCTGCCAACTGCTCAATCCAACACTTGTGGCCCAGAATGCTCGCCACAAACCGCAAAGAGCTTGCCGCAGCCGGTGCGTGGCCCGCCTCAGCCAAGGCTTGCAAGAAAAGCACTAGCTGTGACTGCGAGAAGCCACCCCCCTCCCAGCCATGATCTGAAGCAAAGCTCTTCCACAGCCGCTAACCTGGAAAGTGCTTGCGCAACGTGCCAGCCGCGCTTTGTCCAATCCTGTAACGCTCGGCGAATTTTCCAGCACCGGATCAAGCTCAATACGCCACTTCTCCGCCCACTTATTCCATTCTTTATCTTATGCCGCGCGGGCGGAGCCCCTGCCTGCTGGCAGGCAGCCGGAGCGTACTTTGAATGTCCCTCTTTGCTTCGAAACGTCTGCCTCTTGCTGCAGCTCCACACTGTCACTAGGAGAGGCCGGTGAGGGAAGCAACGGCAGGGATGAAATCCTGCGCTGTTTGAAAGCAGGAACTTGCGCACGCTCCCACACACACTTGCGCACTAGAGGCTGCGGCCGCTCCACTTTCTCCTCAGGCTTGCTCCAGCTACGCACAGGGGCAGCCAAAGGAGACAGCGCGAACCACATAGCCAGCAAAGCGCAAGAACAAACACAAAATGATCAACCAGCAGCTGCTGGGCAGTGTGCAAGCTGCAAGCTGCAAACCAGATATCCCAAAGCTTGCAGCAACCAGCTTTAAGGCAGCAGCAGATCAGCACCATGCACACACTCAACATACACAAGACAAGTGACAAGCAACACTCTCAAAGCATGCGTGGAGTTGTTGGCAAGGAGTGATTGTGCCATGCAGGCCAAGGCCCACATGGGGGCCCTTCCCTTTGCCACGGCCTTTCTTGTCATAGGGCCCAGGCCTCCTTGGCGGGTTCTTTGGCGCCTGAATTGTTATTTTTGGCCTTGGCTGCAGCCAAGCGTAAAGGCCATTACGCACTTACACCAGCTCATGAATTGCTTGATCTTACGAAAACCAGCTGCCGGCACACTTCCGCATCTGCTGTTTCCGCCTCTTGTACGGTTGGGCCGCGCAGACCCAAGGCTCCCAACCCAGGAGCTGCATAGAGTGCCATAAATTTCAAAGTTATTCAATTTGGCAGACCCCAAGTGGCACCAGCCAACAAGGGCGCAACAAATAGCCCTCAAAGAAAGAAGCTTCTGGATGACATACGGAGAACCTGAAGGAAGTTCGCACTCCGGCAAGTCCACCTGGCCGGCCGCCAGGGCTAGAATATCCAAGAGCTTCTTTTCTTTCTTCTGACAAACTTGTTTCTCACGATCTGCCACTTGTGATGTGCTTCCAGGGGATGAACTTCAACTCATTGTGCGACTTTTGCAAAAAGATGGACTGCACCAGCGCCCGGCAAGGAAAATTATCCCAAAGCTTGGCCAAGGCGACTGCGGAAAGCTTAGGCCCTAAGTCAATGCCCAACAACTGGTTGTTAGAAGACGCAACAGGCAAAGCCAGCCCTGCAGACGGCATCTCCGCGCCGGCAGTTTCACACAACGCTTCGCATTCCTTCAGCAATCGCCGCAGTTTGCCTTCTACCGAACCATCCTTGAGAATGGCCTCAAAGGTTTCCTCTGCGCCCATACTCAATGCCCAGTACAGGCTTGCGGCAGTGGTGAACTCACGCAACTTCAATTGCGTCTGCACCAGCTCAGGAAGCCCTAACTTCTCCAGAAGTTTATTGAACGTGTCCGCGCAATCCATTGCGAGCACCGCAGAGCAATATCATAGACCCTTCCCCTACCGGGGGCAAATGGCCGGGAGGAATTACGAGAAATTTTAAGATTGACCTTCGAGAAGATTTGAGATGATTGAGTTTCAAACGATGTGTGGTTGATATACTGTTGGGGTCAGCTTGGTTTAGATTCAGTGGATTTGATTCGTTTTGAGTTGAACTGAGTTTTTCATTTTTGAAATGGATTGAGGTCCAAGTTTTCCTCTCGATGGATTTTGGGCGACCATTTGGACAATGATTTTGTGTAAAATCTCGAAAACAACTCGGAAAACAAAGGTGGCTCAAAAATGACTCAAAAAAAGTGAAATTTTTCAAAACAGACTCAATGCACTCAAAGCACTCGAAACAACCTCAGTCCATTTTTTTTGCTAGACTAAAAAAAACATGAAATGTCTCAAAATGATTCGACATGCTTCGATTTGTCTCGACGGTGTTTTTTCGCAACTTTTTGTTCAACTCGGGGTAACATCAATGGTGGCTCAGAAACATCTTAGAATGTCTCTGGTGAATATCGGGAGAACCTTTACCCATCCTCAAATGCATATCGGGGGTAGTTCAGTGAACTCATATTACATATTGCAAAAAAACGTGAAAAATCTCAAACACACAAACACATTCAAATTCCCTCAATCCACTTTTTCCGAAGGAGCATCATTAAAAAGATGAAAATACTTAAAACCACCTCAAACCACCTCTAAGGAGCCTCCATTACCCTCGACGGGGTTCCCAATGTTTTGCTCTCAAATTGGGTCGGGATCGAGAAAACGGTAAAACACATCAAAACATATCAATCCTAATTCCTCTTATGACAATACAGAAAGTCACACACAAAACAAGATGACCCAAGGTCAAGCCCAGACTATCGTCATACCATCAGACAAAGCCACATGGCAACAAAACAACCGTGCCAATCAGACACATGCAAACCCATCCCACTAGGACGCTAAACCAAGTGCCCTCCAAGCACTAAACTGGCGCCACGCAAGGACCGGCTCCCCATGGGCCAAGTCCCTCCAGGGCTCCCCGAAGTGCCTTGCGGGCTGACCAGGACTCCCTTGTGCCAAGCAAGCACAACCTAAAACCCCGCAGGGTAAAACCAATCCAAGCTGCGTGGGCCCGAACACCACCAATTTCTTCCGACCCTCACAAGCTTGTAGCACATGCTGCATGGAAGGGATCAGTGTCCCAAATCTCCCAGTGTTTAGACTCCAGCGGCAGGGCAGGTGCGCATGCTCGGCCCAAGTTGCCATTAACCCAAACCGGTGCATGAAAAAACAAAGTCAAACGATTTGCAAACCTTGGGAGGACTTTGAAGGGAAGGACCACCCTCTTCTACTACCGCCAAGTCATCATCAGAAGAAGATGCTGATGCTGACTCAGAATCACTTTCCGTATCGGACATCTGTGTGGATGCAGACCTGGCCAGGAAAGGGTCCAAAGCTTTCGCGTATTCGAGCGCGTCCTTGCATGACAAATCCACGACGGTTTCTTCAACAGGCATCGCTCCTCCGCGCGCTTGAGGAGTGAGCGGCACCCAACCACGGCGTAGAGCTTTTAGCACTTGGAGTTGCGCACGCAGCGCTGGGAGCACATCATCTCTGCTGTATTTTGCTGCCATTTTCTCCCCAGATTCCTTGCTTCTGTGGTGCCCCCACGCCTTCCTGGCTGTTGCCTCAATGTCCAGCTGCAATGCCCAGGATAACCCAGTCACTTTCAAGCTGTGCAGCGTGAAGCTGAAAGCTGCTTCTCGTGGAATACCAGCGCGCTGCAGTAGGAGCCGACGCAGGCTTGCCAAAGTATACGCGAAGGTCGCTCGAACCCCTTGAGGCCCACACATCAAAAAGTCGCATGTTTTCATGCGCTCACCAAGTTTGCAGAATGCATGGCCCCAGTTTGCATAGATGCCTGATGTCAGCACACCGAATGCCGTTTGCCGCAGGCTTTGTGCGCCAGCAATAACCTCGAGCCAGGCCATCAGCCACCGCCACAGAAGCCATGTCCACACGTTGCACGTCTGAAAAATGGAAGGCTCCCCACATCATTATTAGAAAGGCAATAAGCAGAAAGGAATCATGAGTCAATTCTTTTTGCAAATCTGCATGAATTGCTTGTTCGAAAGCGGCCACCGCATGCAGCGGCAGCGGCAATGCCTCTTTTCTTGCACGGCGGCTCCGCCCTGCTTCGCACCAAGCTGTCAAGATTGGTTTTGCTAGCTGCTGCTGTAAAGTATATCCAAACCTAGCAAGGCAGCCGTGAATTTCATGGCGCTTAGGGAAGCCGCACCGCAAATCCGAGTCTCAGCAAGATCTTTGAAGAAGAAAACTAACTGTGGGAGACCAGGCTCAAGTCCAGCCCACGCGTGAGCTGTGGCATAAGCCACCCAATGTTTCCAGCAGCCGGGAAGATGTTTCCGCAGCGTGCCGGCAGCTTTCTGGCTCAGCATGCATTCCAAGGACGCGGGCGCGGCATCCCCCAGGTTGCAGAAGAGTGGTGACGCTCGGGAAGCTGAAGCTAGTTGCTCGGTCCACCTCTGAACCCATTTATGCAACTCTAGATCTTTGCCTTCTGTTTTTGCAGGCGTGACTGCAGCGACGGCCACTGGTTGGGGGGCCGGCGGGATGGCACAGCACTTTGCCGGCTTTTGGCATCGCAGGCAAGAGGCGGCACTTTTCCACAGCAGTCGCGCCTTTGATTTGCTTACTTATTGTGCGGCATGGCCTTTTGCTGCAGTCGGGCATAGGTAGCGGTTTCCCATTTGTCCAACGCCATATGACAATGAGCTCACGTGGCAATGGCAATGGCCGCGGCGGCGCGGCCCCGGCTTTAGCATAGTAGGGCGCCACGGTGGACTTCGCTTGTTTTTTTGATGCCACTGCATCGCTCAACAGCAAGAGGAAACAAGAACACACAAGGCACAGAAAAACAACAAGTACAGAGATAGGGGTTTGGTGTGGAGCCCTAGTGAGAGAGAGGGGTGGTTTATGCCCAAGCCCACCAAGCCGCAAACCACCTAACAGAAAGAACCACGCCACCACAAAAACACAACCACAGAAACACAACCACACCACCACAAAAACACAACCACACCATTATAAAAACACAAAAGCACAACCACAAAAACACAAAAACACAACCACCAAAACACAACCACACCACCACAAAAACACAAAACACAATCGACAAAAAAAACACGACCACACCACCACAAGAACACAACCACAGAAACACAACCACACCACCACAAAACCTCCACCACAGAATTACAACCACACAACCACAAAAACACAACCACAACCACAAAGACACCACCACAAAAACACAACCACACCACCACAAAAACACAACCACAAAGACACCACCGCACCACCACAAACACAAAACACAAACACAAAAACACACCTGCAAAAACACAACCACACCACCACAAAATCTCAACCATAGAATTACAACCACAAAAACACAACCACACCACCACAAAAACACAACCACGCAAACACAACCACACCAACACAAAAACACAAACACAAAGACACCACCACAGAATTACAACCACAAAAACACAACCACACCACCACAAAAACACAACCACGCAAACACAACCACACCACTACACAAACACAACCACACCAACACAAAAACACAAACACAAAGACACCACCACAAAATCACAACCACACCACCACAAAAACACAACCACAAAACACAAACAACACCACTACAAAAACACAGAAACACAACCACAAAAACACCAGCACAAAAACACAAAGTCAACATTTTACCACAACTTTGAAACCAAAAATGCCCGCGAGGGTCGCTGGGCCAGCCCAAAAATGTCCTTTTTTACCACAGCTTTGAAAGTGAGGAAAGGGTCGCGCAGCGACGTAGAAAATTTGCATTTAAGCACAGTTTTGAGCGTCAGACACGCACGAAGTGACGAGAGGTTACCAAACGAGGTAACAAATTTGCTTTTTACACGAAG
>OMLO01004864.1_pt1 | contig 11254 bp, 9 predicted proteins | sample 1674811 | NCBI WGS metagenome assembly OMLO01 (sample SAMN06265003, study PRJEB25207) | coral metagenome | isolation source: Coral host | place: Mexico:La Bocana,Puerto Morelos, Mexico | collected 2008-11-13 | reverse complement strand
TAGTTGTTGAATGTCCTTTCCGGAATCCCGATACTGTAGGACCGAGTAGCGCTTCCTCATTGATGTAGACTATGAGCACCAAGCGCTCAAACACTTTGGATAGTGTCGGCAGAATTGAGAACGGACGGTAATCAGCGTCGGACGAGGGGTCATCGACCTTAGGAATGGGGTAAATTCGTGCTATCTTCCAGAGTCTAGGGAAGCTTGATGTTGCAATACAACAGTTGATTATATGCGACAAAGGACCTGATATATGTTTCTTGGCCCGTTTTACAAACTTCACCGGTATCTGATCGATACCAGTTGATGTATCGGAACGAAGTTTATCGATTTCTTCCTCCACTTCCTTAAGCGAGACACAGCGCAAATTAAAAGGATGCGAGACCCGAGGACACTCCGGAAAAGAGTTCACAAGGTCTATTAGATCTGATCTTCCAACCGGTTTGGTACCTAGTGTTCGCTCATTTGTATTTATGAAGAACTCGTTAAGTCTATCTGGGTCCACTCGAAGAGGTTTGGGGTTAGGGTGGAGGATACGGTGAATTACTCTCCACACTTCCTTTGGTCGCTTGGATGAGAGTGCATTAGTAATAAATACCCGTCTGGACTTATTAATCACAGATTTAATCTTATTGCGGTCAGCTCTAAAGGCAACCCAGGATTCATCATCTCTGTTCTCTTTATGAGCTTCGTGACGTAATTTATCTCGCTCCGCTTGCAGCTTGCGTATCTCATCCGAGTTCATCCACGGTGCGGGTGGGCGTGTCACTTTAATCCTTTTAAGGGGACCGTGCCTATCAATGCACTCACCAAATAGCGTATTAAACCCATGCACCATGTCGTCTGGTGAGTCCAAGCAGTATACAACAGATAAAGGCAGGTTGGCACAGTCCTTGACAAGCTCTTCCGCATTCAGTTTCTTCTCCAGTCTGATCAACTTGTACCGCGGCTGATAGCGAGGTACGTGCACATTAACGCACGTAAAAATACCCTCATGATCGCTAATTGACCATCCAGGTATCACATCTATGGCAGTAATGCAGCGGCGATTGTTTGTGACAATATGATCAATCAATGTCTTAGACAGTGGTGTGATACGAGTTGCTTTAGTCATGTGCTGTTGACATCCAAAAGCATCAAGTATGGACTGACACCGCTTTGTAAGCCTATCCGAAGGGCTCAACATATCGATGTTTATGTCACCAGTTAACAGGAGAAGACCGTCCCAGGAAGCAGTAAGATGAGCCAACATTGTCTCAAAAGCGTCCAGCTAATCCGACGGGCTCAAACCGATACGCTCTGATCTATAGATGACCCCGATCAGAGCCTTGCTGTATTTATTTCGCCCTAGAACCTCGATCCATAAGTGCTACATCTCCGTTTAAAGTTGCTCAATATCCTTTCTCCGTTTAAATGTAATAGAATCGCTGATGTAAGCCCCTACACCGCTGCCCCGGGTACCTTCGCGGTTTCGAAAGAGAGCTGTGTATCCAGGGAGTGTGACGTAGTCAAGAAGGGCAGGATTATTCCGCAGCCAGGTTTCGTTCATTGTGATAATATCCATCGGAAGCTGCGAGACAAGGACTTGCAAATCGTTGAAAGAAGAGACCATGCTTTGAGTGTTAAAATGCATTATACTGAGATCCTTGGGATGTTCTTTCAGATTTTCGGAGATTTGTAGGGTGGTGATATCTTGGGCAGAGTCATCAAACTCTTTTAGCGTATCAAGATATGGACAGTGGAAAAACGGTAAAACGGAAGACAAACACTTGGGACATGTCCATATGGTGTCGATATATTTCACACTCAAATCAGTGCATTTTATATGTTGCTGACCGAAACAAACCTCACATGCGATGCTATTTTGATTTTTCCTAATGGTTTACTCGCATTTGTCACATTTGAGGCTTGCAGTTACACTGTGTCCGGGAATGTGTGTATTCCCAGAAGTCCTTTGTTTACTTCCGGTACTTTGTTTTCCTGAACCGCACTTCGCAGGACCGGGGTTTAGCGAAATATCACCGGACCGTAACAAGATTTGAAAAGACGCCGTCGAGTTTGAATAATACAAGACGGACTCTTGCTTTGGATCTCTTTGTCTTCTGCTGTTTGAAAAAATTCCAGGAATCAAAGGCTTGTGTTGATAACATACTCGCAGACCATGGCGCTGAAGACAATAGGGCATTGTTGTTGCAATCAGGCCCATTGTTAGGTGAAATTTGCGCCTTGCTTGTTTGAGACCAAGGCGTCGTCCAAGAATTTTCCAAAAACCTCTTTAAAGGCAAAGTCAAGTCTCCATCAAGATGAAAATCAGTCCCAGAGATCCATCCATCAGCCGGGCACAGTCCTTCTTGCTTCGAATCGCAGAAACAGCATGATATTAGGAGCCAAAGGGGCAAAATTGCGGACGTCTTGAACACACGTCCGACCCTCATTATATATGCACCATATCAAATACATTTGGCGAAACTGCTCCTTTGGTGCTACTAATGTGTACCCTTGTTTCTTACCTCTTGCCGCACGTGAGCTCGTCGTTTACATAGCGCAAAGTAGTGTAATAGACTGGAAGATGAGATTTTGTTTTCCAAATTTTATACATGCCTGCCTTACTTTTATGGTAAAAAACTGGGGGCACGCCTTTGCCGCTAAGGCAATTTAGGTAATATAACGAAGAACTAATGCCTGACTCTCTGAGTCTCTGACACGTAAAACACTTGCTTGAGAGACAGTCGGTTCATGATATCATGAAATAGACGTTAAAGGTGTTACACTTTTTTCAATCTTCTTTGCTTTGCTTAGACAGTAATACGCGCAAATTACAACTGATAGCTCTAGGAGAACTCTGAAACGAGCACTTCTAGACCTCTAGATAATAATATATTTTCTGGGGGAGCTTGTCCCCAGAGCATTCGTTAATTTTCTTTGCGGTGTTTCGATGGATGTCTCAAAAAGTTCCAAAAAGGCCTAAGATCTAGGTTGCTTTAATTTGAAACTTTAATTCAGAAACATGTGTAATTTTTGCGACCCAAAATTGTGTGCTTTTGAAGATCTGATTTCTTTTATAATCGATGTGTATTCGATTTTCCTGTTGGGACATGCGACAGTGTCACTGTTCAGGACGGTGTAACAGGGATCGAGGTTATGACTCACATAATTTTCCTTCTCATTTCACTTTTATAGTACATTACACAACTCCTATCCACCCGTAATATCCGCTTTGAATGTTAAGCTCCTGAACGAGTCTTAAGGATCGGCCCCTTTTGTTTGGTGCGTTAGGGGAATCTTTTGAATATTTCACCAAGCAATAGTTGATTTTGAATTAAATAACAGTGTTAAAAGAGAGTAAAAGGCTGCTATCTGCGTGTAATTTGTAGAGCTTGACAGCGGTTCGTGCAAGTGCAGCGTGCTAGTGTTTTTTCAGCTCATTGCAATATATGTTTTTAACAGTGATCAGCTTTGAAAAACTGTTTTTGATCTGGAGGTACATTTTCAGAGTAAAGCTGTTAGCAACAACCGCCAAAAAACACTCTAAGATAAGAAAACGCTGTTACGCCACAGGCAGCACTACTGTTGTGTGTGTTTCTCCAACCAAGAGATGAGCAGCCTGTTTCTTGATATAGACGAAAGTAAAGGAATTGTAGAAATGATACTGTCTTCACTTAAGCAAAAGGTCTCGCAAACCCATCAGGATTTAGTTAACAATGGGCTTCATTTTTGATCTTTCATATATTCATTTGCATTCTTCACCTTACGAACTCACAAGGAAACCAGCTCCCAGATGGCCTGATAGCTCAGTAGCCAGAGCACTGCGCAAGAACTGCAGAGGTCAGTCAGTGGTCAGGCCTGAATTTGTTTGCCAGGCTTTAATTTCACAACTGCATAAGTTGTGCGCATAACTGGGATGATAATTCATGCCTTCATATCTTTCTCCGCATTTTATATATATGATATTTCATATATTCACTTAAATTGCTTTTTTGTGACAACCAACAACAACAAGCAACAACAACAACAACAACAGCTCTTATTATAATTATGACTCGCATATTTACAATTTAAGTCCAATGGTTACTCTATCATACAAAAGGACTGCGAAAGAACGAGCTTTTAAGGTGGTTATTTTAATTGGCAGCCTTGGAATATCTATGATCGCTTTCCAGTCGTTTTGTATGAGGGGTTATCGCCGCCAAAATCCTGTTTCAAATTTTGTTCTGTATGTAGAACCTGCGTAGTTTATAAATTCTTTGCTGAAAAAAATCAGAACGGAAATTGTACAAACAGTTTGGAAACCTGTGTATTTCTGTGGGCTGTTTTGGAAGAACGCAAGCCAGTGGCCTAGAAGTTTTTATCGGAGACTAAAAAATGCAGTTGACAATTTTGTAAAGCGTTGCTAGGGTTTTTATGGGCTTTTGAATAATGACTTAGATGACCCAATATGGAAATGAAGCTCATTTTTATACTACGGCTAAACTGGACATAGGTAATTGCTTGCAACCTCGTGAGTGAAAAAAGTAGTTCAGATTCATAATTCGTTACGTAATCCTTTTAGCGTGTTTTAGGTGTTTTAGAATCGTGTTTACTTACTGCAGAAAAAATTCGAGTAAAAACAAATGGGCTTAATTTCAAGGTCCATCGGGCCATTATCTTTAAATCACACCTCCAGTTATTACACATTCCCTTCATCATCATCTATCACTTCACTAAAAATATTCCGGCAGGGCTTATCTTCCTCATCCTGGCATCGCTTGCTTGCACAATGTTTCGGGCAGCGTTATTCAACTAGGTGAATGATGGCTTCTGGTGCCGGTGGCAGCTTTGTCATCACTAGTAGCCGTCTGTTGTCATGTTTTTCCCAACCATAGTTTTCAGGAGATGGTATGTTTGGGTTTGCCACAATATCGTTGTTCCACCCCGCGACCTGATAATGGGCACGTAGTACAGCTTCACCACCTTGGGTTGGTGGCAATCTCTCTGATTGGGCTTACGAAATAGCCACAATCGGACATTTTTCACCGTGGGAAACGACGTCTTTTGTATATAAAAGTTTGGGTACAAACTTCTCAATAGCCCTCATGGTTTTACCAGATGGTGCTGGTGCTGTGCGCCATTTTTTTTTTTAATTTTTTAAAGTAAAACCAGTGAGCAGCGCGTCTGCGAACTACTTGAGTTGTAAAACTTTTTTATTATCTCATACGCGTTTCGTGTGACTAGCGCACACTTCTTCAGGGAGTTTTGTAAAACTGTGAAAAAACTGTGGGCCCCAAATAGTTATGTCACACTCAAAATATGTCACACCTTAATATTTTTACGCCTGTTTCCTAGACGCATTACCGAGCGGTTTGTATACGCACATACGTAGGTGCTGTTTTTTTGCGGAATGTACAATTGTATCTAGGTATATATACAGGTATACTTGATTGTGTTGTTAAACTCCCTGAAGAAGTGTGCGCTAGTCACACGAAACGCGTAGGAGATAATAAAAAAGTAGGTTTCGGACATCTTTGTGTGTCGCCTTGCATTCACTAGCCCATGCAACAGCAAACCGCCTTCCACCCTGTCCGACTAAAATGCGTCGTAGCCTTGTTTGCGAGGAAGGTTGTTAGCTCCATCTTCGTGTAAGTGTGCGACAGAAGCTTCTTCATAGGAACTCTTGAAATTTCGGTATAATCTGTGATCCTGTAATAGACCTCCTTGCGTCTTTTCTCTTGTGGCTTCTTTTAACGACATTGACACGTCATATGTATCGAAAATCAGGGGAACTTCGTCCGTCCTGTCATACTTTTGTTCAATTGTGGCAACAAAATACTCAGTTCGCTGGGCGCAATTCTTGACCCAGTCTCGTTTGTAGTAGCTCTTCAGTACCATCAGTGATCAATTCCTCTCTGGTCAGGCGATCTTGGTGGGAGCTTCTCCAATATGGCCATAAGATCTCTTTTTGATGAGCAATACACCGAATTCATAATGGAGGACGACTCGGGAGAACCTCGGCACAAGAACATGAAAGCGAGGCGGATGAGGATAGATTTAAAACCTTCAATATGGCGACAAACACGATTAGAGCTCCAGTTTTGCTTACGGACAATCCCTGCGCTAGTCTTGAAAGAAGAAAGCCAGCAGAGCTGAAGAAAGCAGATCTTTTGTTTTGGCTGCGATGTAGGGGTCATTCGTGTAAAGGCCTCAATTTGAAAGCCCAAACGTAAGGCGATATGTTTGATCTGAAAAAATGAAATGTTCTGTTTTGTTATTCCGCGTGAAACACGGATCATGACAATCATTAGCCTTTTTTACTATGTATTAAAATCCTCTCAATTTGCAAACACGTCCCGTTAGGTTAAATGTTGCAAATTATTAAACTGAAGCTTGCGAGCGTAATTTCTGTTGTCACTTTATCTTTACTAGAGTGGGAGAGTACATTGCAAGTGGCAGGGAAAAAAATTATAGTCGATCCAGATCCCAACAAGATATTCACAAAGCGAAAAGCCAGAGAATGCTCTATTTCGCTTGCTGATTCCTCGACCGAGATAAAGGATGTTAGCAAAGTAAGTTATCCTACAACTGGCTGGGGTAAAGCTCTTGAAAATTTGCCATTGTCTACAAATAAAGGCTGAAATGAAAAAACATATAGAAAATTCTGGTAAGAAGATGGGGAGTGTGGAACACCCTTCTGTGCCCACAGGCTAAAAACGTGCAAAAACATTTCACCAAGAATATTTAAAGGATATTGAAGCCAATGATGATAAATTATTTTTATTTTCAATGGAAGAGCTATATCATAACTGCAAGAAACAGGAAACCCCTCATAAAATACAAGTTGCTTTTTGCATTATAACTGAGCAAGTTATGGCTGCCTCTTGCACATGTGCTGCTGGTGAAGTTGGCTTTTGTAACCACACATAAGCCCTCCTGCTGAAAATTTGCAAACACTCACTGTTTATGAACAAAAGAACAGAGGATCTAAAGGATGAATTTTATGAAAAGCCAGCTTTGGCCTGTACATCAGAGTTCAATGTTCTAGGCCTCCCTGTTCCACCACCAAGTTCAGGTTCTCTCTCATAATATTCAGGGTCGACATCATTTTGAACAGAACGCAAATATCGAATGTTTTCTCCGCTTTCCTCCGGATTAAAGTATGTGTATGTTCCACAAAAGCGGCATACGATGGAAAGCCTGTCTAAAAGGCGAAATCTTCATCGGAAAGAAACTTATCTAATGAAAATACTCCGTTCTCCAATTTTGAACACTTCTCTGAAAGGTTAAAAGCATGGACCCTTACTTTCTCCACCTCGGTTTCCAGGTTCTCGTTTTTCGATTTACTGTCTTCGAGTGCACGCTCCATTTCAATCGGCTGTTTTCGAAGATCTTCATAGGACAGGCGGTTTTTAGAAACGCACGGTAGTCGATGGTAGTCGATGGTAGTCGATGCTGAATCAGTTTCTAAACAAAGATCGATGTTTGAGTCGCTTCGATCCATACTTGCTTGGGCTTCTGGACTTGAAATGAAAACTGCGCTCATGTCAAGCGACGCTCGAGCTTTCACGTCCTCTCTGGGTGTTCTGGGTCGTGGCGAGCTCCTCTTCTATGCTCCTCTTCTATCTACGGATGGAACTGCTCCGTCGACGTATATGTTAACCGTCCAATACCTAGGCTCTGCTTAAGGTGTTCTTCCTTGAAGTGAAGGGAACAGACTGTTGTAGAATCTGTTATAGACAAGTGTTTACCTGTATCTCGTCGTAGTTACTAAAGAGCTTGAAGTTGCCGAATCCAGTCACCTGTGCGTACCGCTCGGATAAACTGCAGCATCTTCATAACCACGCGCATATACTGTCTAGTCACATTACATTGAACAACGTGATCTTATCTTGCGTTCACGGCATCAAACTTCGCCATGTTCTGTACCAGGCAACGGTGCTAAACAGCTTCCACTAACTTTGCCTTCACATCATCAGTTTTTGCCTTCGGTGCACGCATCAGCAACTTGGTTTGAGAGATCTGCAGTGACCTTTAAATCTCCTTGAGAACCCTGAAAGAATACCTTCTAGTATAGCGTAAATAAGGCTTCCAGCGTAACAATATGTTCCACTCCACCTCTCTTGACATGTTACCCATCAAGTATCTGTTTCACTGTCGCCGGGCCATAAATTTCAGCTTCAGTCCAGCACATGTCAAGACCGCCGTCCTCGATGAATGCGCCAATGGTGCGCAATGGTGCCTGCCATAAAAACGTGCAGTTCCCAGTTCCCAAGATTTTGAAGGTCGTTTCGCAGATACTCACAGCTAGAGAAGGAAGCCAAAGCTGTGGACTGGGGCAGTTACCAATCAGATATACTTTTATGGCATGGGAAGCACATTTGAGGTTGACACCGACTACAAACCGCTGGACAACTGCACCACTTCGTTTAGAAAGGATACGCGTCCGCCTACAAGGCTTCAACTAGCGCCTCAATTACGTACCCGGAAAGAAGGAGGGAGCCGAGAACAATGAAGCAGACTACCATTCACGGCATCCACAGTCACTGGCTACGCAAAAGAGCCAGGCCAGTAAAAACAAGCTGAATTTGAGCTTAGAGAGACGGTGGAAGAGTTCGAGAAGGATATCATGGCAATTGTGAAATCTTCAGTGCCTGGAGCAGTCATCTGGCAGGCGCTGCTTGAAGTAACGCACTCAGACATTGAACTGTCACACTTAAGGAAGCTATAGCAAGAGGATACTTCATGGCACAAGAGAAGAGAGCGCTCGGGCCGCAGTACGACTCCATTTTCACCGAAGTGGTTGTTGTAGGAAGGATGGTAGTCCGAGGGCCAAGAATTGTAGTTCCCAGAACTCTGCGAAATAAGGTAGTCAAGCTCGTGCAGGAAGGCCACCAAGGTATCACCAAGACCAAGGAATAACTGCGTACCAGAGTGTGGTTTCCAGGGCTAGACAAAATGGTGGAGGCGCACATCTAGCACTGCCACCCATGTCAAGTAGTGAACGTATCACCAGATCGAGAGGCGTTACGCATGACACCTATGCCCAGTGAGCCTTGGAAAGATGCTGCTGTAGTTCTGGGGCCCCATCCATACCGGAGAGTATCTGCTGGTTACGGTTTGCAAGCAGTCTAGATGGGCGGAAGTAGAATTTGTCACCACCACCAGCACCAGGGCGGTGATACCAAAGATGGATAAAACCTTTGCCTCGTTGGGCATACCAGTGTCGTTAAGCAGTGACAATGGACATCCGTTCAATAACCAGGACTTCAGTGACTTCAGCAAGTACTTGGGCTTTCGTCAGGAGCGAAAGACGCCACTGAATCCCCAAGCCAATGCAGGGGCTGAGCAGTTTATAAGAGTACTGAAGAAGCTGAAGAAGTTGACGGGATCGAATTTCAAGCAGGAGGTATACAGATTCCTTCGTGTCTACAGAGCGACTCCTCATTGCACCACTAAAATTGCTCCGGTAGATATGATGTATCCCGGTCGCAAGCTCCGCACCAGGCTTCCCATCGGAGTAATTCCTCGTGAGCATAACTTTGAAGAACTGTTCCAGAGAGATCTCGAGAAGAAAATGTAAATGAAAGGGTATGCAGACAACAAAAGTTATGTCAAACCCTCCGACATACAGGTGGGAGACTCTGTACTAGTCCGAAAGGAGGCAATCAACAAGGCCACACAGGAAAGGTACCAGGGTGGTAGCAAAAAGGCCAGATGGCAGCTCCATCGCAAGGACCACAGCTCACTTTAAGAAAGTTCCCTACGGATCGAACGAAGAAGCCCACAGGTGGTCCAGTGCAGAGTGGCCAGTAGAGCCTGTCAATGAGTCACCACCAGGCACCGGAGAAGATGGGCCATGACCGGGTTGACATCACCACTTGCCGGAAATCAGGGACCAAGGACAAGTGTGAGGCACCGAAAAGACACTGATACATATTTAAAGGAAAAGTACCCAGACTCTCAGCGATAATGCTGAAGTTAGATAACTGTTCCTGGTCTAGAATGGACTTTAGACACTGACTTCTTTCTTTCTTCTTCTAGGCCCATTGCATGCTGGGCCAACACAGGCCCGGTTACCGTTGTCGCTGTTTAGCTAGCCATAGTCTATAAGGTCCGATCGAAATTGACCGTTCCAGTCGACCTTTTCGATTTTTTATCCCAATACCTCGCTGTTCGTTACTTTCCAACGGTGTTACTCGTACATCCATGTGTAGTAGCAACACTTTCATAGCTGTGTTACGCACTGTATGTTTTGGCTGTCAAAAACGGTCTATTTCACGAGAAAACTTGATCAATTTCAACGAATCCAGATCAGTGCTGAACTAAAGTAGTGACCATTGACGACTATTCGCCACTATTCGCCATTATTCGCACTATTCGTACTATTCGCTATTCGCTATTCTCCACTATTCCTCCTTCCTCCTTCTCCCATCCGCGATTTCCCTTCCTCAACCCCGTTTAACGCCTGCTACGCATGCTACGTAGATAAAGCCAGCTACAATGATCTAATGATCTAAGAGTCAGGTCATAAATAGGGTATGAAATTTTTGGTCAGGTCATAAATAGGGTAGGGAAAATCGCAGATTTTGGTCATAAATAGGGTAAGGGTTTTGGGAAGCAGGCCGCACACCCCTACCAATTTTTTCTGGGAGTACCCCCCCGGGCCTTTAATGAGCGTGAAACTCTTGAGAGTGGAGTCGCGATCCACATTCCCACCGTTCCGCTGGACCCGGATAACGTGGGCTCTTGGAGTCTGTCGAGTCTGTTTTGACCTTGCTGGTCTTTTGTGAAATGTGGATGCTTTAATTGTTATGAAGAAGCAAGGCAACGTACAACCCATATAGTATATTATGGTGGAAGAAGAGAGAGATTTTGATTCACTTCAGGATTCGGAAAAAGACGAACTTATCCCAAACCGTCCAAGGATTTCGTCTTCAAAGTCGGGATGGAGTTTCTGGCTGGTCTATACCGCAGCTGTGGTACTTCTTGGTTCCTCTTTCCAATTTGGCTACGGTACATCGTGTATCAATGGACCGGAGAAGGTAATGAGTTATTTGGGCGTTTCAATCATGTGCTGAATCGGAGCGCCTAACCTAGCTACAGTTTCATACACTAAAAATGTTACCAAAGGTTAACGCAATACACATGCAAATAGAACTGATCTATGCCATACATGGGCTTACGGTATTCGGCGAAACGAAACGAAACGAAACGAAACGAAACGAAACAAAATGAAAAATAAAAAAAAACGATAAAGAAATATTACACAAGCGTAAGAGAATGA